>Ga0183095_11292_pt1 | contig 22243 bp, 21 predicted proteins | sample BioMet4_FD_130346 | JGI IMG/M metagenome (GOLD analysis project Ga0183095, IMG submission 130346) | Microbial communities from bioreactor (seeded with sewage sludge) at LBNL, California, USA - Biofuel metagenome 4 (v2) (version 3) | ecosystem: Engineered > Bioreactor > Anaerobic > Unclassified ...
AGGTGTAGAAAGCTTCGCGGGTTGGCGATGTATATTTTAAAACGTTTGGCGGAAACGAAAATTGTGAAAGACGTATCTGCTGTTTTTACAGTAAGTATGATGAACCGGAGGAAAACGATTTTCCTATAAAGGCAATCAAAATTAATAACAATAAATTTTCGGCCGAGGTCAGCCACAGGGATTATCTTGGGGCTGTCCTCGGTCTTGGCATTGAGCGTACAAAAATAGGTGATATATTTGTTTTTGACGGCAGTGCCATTATATTTATCAAAAGTGAAATGGCCGAATATATTGCCGCAAATCTTGAAAGCGTAGGCAGGAATACTGTAAAAACCACGATGTGCGATACCGGTGAAGCTGTACTTTTGCCAATTAAAGCTGAGGACAAACGAATGACGGTTTCATCGCTGAGGATTGATTCCCTTGTTGGAGCGGCGTTTAATCTTTCAAGAAGCAGAGCTCAGGCGCTTGTTGAAAGCGAAAAGACAGCCGTAAACTGGATTACGTGTACCGATACATCAAAGAATATTGCAGAAGGCAGCATAATAAGCGTGAGAGGCTTTGGCCGTGCACAGCTGCTTGAAATATGCGGAACAACCAAAAAAGACCGTATTGCTGTAGTTATACGAAAATTTATTTAGGAGAATTTTATTTTGGACAGTTTAATTGTAAAAACAAAAGATAAAAATTATCCAATATATTTTGGAAAAAATTTCAGCGATATTGCTGATGTGTTGAAAAATGCCGGCATTTGCGGGAACAAAGTTTGTGTCGTTTCAGATTCAAACGTTGGAAGACTTTATATTAAAACACTGACTGAAGGCCTTGAGGCTGTGTCGTTGGATGTAGAGAAATTCGAGTTTGAGGCCGGAGAAAAAAACAAAAATCTTGGAACCATAGAAAAAATGTATGATTTTTTTGCTGAAAAACATTTGGACAGAAAATCTGTAATCGTATGCCTCGGCGGAGGGGTTTGCGGTGATATGGCCGGTTTTGCGGCATCGACATTTATGCGCGGCATTAAATTCATACAGATTCCGACTACACTTCTTGCACAGGTAGATTCATCGGTTGGCGGCAAGGTCGGAGTTGATTTTAAAGGCAACAAGAATATGATAGGCGCGTTTTCTCAACCAGAGATTGTATATATGGCACTTGATGTTTTGGACACATTGCCGAAACGTGAATTTTCAGCCGGAATGGCCGAAGTAATTAAATATGGCGTAATTGCTAAAGAAGATTTTTTGATATTTCTTGAAGAAAACAAAGAGAAAATCCGTGAACATGATAAAAGAGTTTTAAGCGACATGATAAAGCGCTGTTGTGAAATCAAGTCGCAAGTTGTGGAAAACGATGAAAAAGATACCGGCGAAAGGGAAATTCTTAATTTCGGGCACACGATAGGCCATGCTGTTGAAACCAAAAAAAACTTTGAACTTTTACACGGAGAATGTGTTGCCATTGGGATGAAGGCAGCGCTGGAAATATCTGAAAAAAGAGGGTACATATCTGACAAAACGGTAAAAAGAATATTGTCACTGCTTGAATATTTTAATCTGCCTTTAAGTGTGTCAGCGATATCGGCAGAGGAAATATATTCGCAGATGTTTTTGGATAAAAAAGTTAAGAACAATATAATACGCTTTGTACTTATGAAAGATTTTGGCGTATGCGAGAGAACTGACAATGTAAAAAAGGAAGAAATAATATCAGCTATCAATAAAATTTTAAGGTGATGAAATGGTATTTATATTATCGGCTGTAGTACTTGCGGCCATAGATCAGCTAAGCAAGGCATATGTGCTTGCAAACCTTAAGCCAATAGGGACGGCGGAGTTCCTTCCGGGTGTGCTTGACTTTACCTTTGTTGAAAACAGGGGGGCTGCCTTTGGCATATTAAACGGCGCCAGATGGATATTTGTATTGATTACGATTATTGTAACGGCGGCGGTATTTTGGTATGTAAAAAAGAAAATGCCTAAAAATAATGAATATTTGCCTGTTAAAATTTCACTTATACTTATACTTGCCGGCGCATGGGGAAATGTGCTTGACAGACTGTTCCGTGGGTATGTCGTGGATTTTTTTGAGTTTAAGTTTATTTCATGGCCAGTATTCAACATGGCGGACATATATGTCGTTTGCGGTACGATACTGCTTGCGGTAATGTACATATTTTTTATAAAGGATGAAAAATAACAGGATAATTATGGAGAATATTACACTGCTGCCAGAGAAAGAAGATATTGGAAAAAGAATAGACGTCTATATCGCGGGAGAGCTTGATGAGCTTTCAAGAAGCCAGGTACAGAAGCTTATAGACGAAACGAACGTAAGCGTCAACGGTAAAAGTGTAAAGGCAAACTACAAGCTGCGTGGAAAAGATGCGATTTCGCTGCTTATACCTGACCCCGAGCCGCTTGAAATAAAGGCTGAGGATATTCCTCTTGATATTATTTACGAGGATAAAGACATAGTTGTGATAAACAAGCCGCAGGGAATGGTTGTTCATCCGGCGCCTGGACATTACAGCGGCACTGTTGTGAACGCTCTGCTTTTTCACTGCAAAGATGAATTATCGGGAATAAACGGAGTAATGCGTCCGGGAATTGTTCACAGAATAGACATGGACACTTCGGGCGTTATTGTGGCGGCTAAAAACGACAGTGCACATAAAAGCCTTGCTTTTCAGCTTGCAGAACATTCTATTACACGCAGGTATTGGTGTATAGTTTGCGGAAACGTGAAAGAAGACCAGGGTACGGTTGATAAACCGATAGGCCGAAGCCTGAGGGACAGGAAGAAGATGGCGGTTGTTTCTGACGGAAGAAGAGCCGTTACCCACTATAAGGTGTTGGAAAGATTCGGGCGGTATACACTAATAGAGGCGCAGCTTGAAACAGGCAGAACGCATCAGATAAGAGTGCACATGGCAAGTATTTCACATCCGCTTTTGGGTGATACGGTTTATGGAAGTGAAAAGCAGCCATACAAGCTTCAGGGACAGGTGCTTCACGCAAGAGTGCTTGGCTTTATTCATCCGACAAGCGGGAAGTATGTAGAATTTTCATCTCCGCTTCCGAAATATTTTGATGAACTTATAGAACGATTCAGAGCAGGTAATTTTTAAGTTTTGAGGTGTGGCATGTATTTAAAAGAGCTTGATATTCAAGGCTTCAAGTCTTTTCCGGACAAGGCGAAGCTTCAGTTTAATGAGGGAATAACGGCGGTTGTCGGGCCTAACGGAAGCGGAAAAAGCAATATTTCAGACGCTGTGCGGTGGGTTGTCGGCGAAGCAAAGGTTAAAAATCTGCGCGGCGACAAAATGGAAGATGTTATTTTTGCCGGAACAGCCCAAAGAAAGCCGGTCGGTTTTGCCGAGGTTACGCTTACGCTCGATAATCAGGATAAAAAAATGCCTCTTGATTACTCGGAAATTACAGTGAAGCGCACGGTTTTTCGTTCCGGTGAAAGCAGATATACGATAAATGGCACGGCCTGCAGGCTTAAGGATATACATGAGCTATTTATGGATACGGGTATTGGCCGCGACGGATATTCGATAATCGGTCAGGGAAAGATAGATGCCATATTATCCACAAAAAGCGAGGATAGGCGTCAGCTTTTTGAAGAAGCGGCAGGAATAGCAAAGTATCGCAGCAGGCGTGAAGAAGCACTTGGCAAGCTTGAAAGAGAAAGAGAAAACCTGGTTCGCCTTGATGATATTTTAGGCGAGATCAAACTTAAGCTTGATCCTCTGAAAGGCCAAAGTGACGATGCAAAACAGTATCTTTCTTTAAGAGAAAAGCTTAAAAAGGCAGAATCCGACTATTTTTGTATACAGGATATCAAACTTGAAAAGGAAATAGCGGAAATTTCAAACAACCACGAAACGGCACAAAATGACATTTCGCTGTGCGAGGAAGAAATAAAAAAGGCTGAAGAGCGCAAAGAAAAAATTTCATCAGAAATCGAAAAGTTGAATGCTGAAATGCTCAGCCTTCAAAGCATGGCCGATAAGCTTAAAGACGAAGAACAAAACGGCGTAAATACCTTGGCTGTAATAAACGAGCAGATAAAGCAGCTGTGCCGCGACATTGAAAGAACGAAAGCCGAGCAGGATAAAAATGCTGAAAAGACGGCGGCGATTCTTAATGAAAAAAGCATAAATAATACAAAGCTTTATTCATCACAAATCCGTCTTAAGGCGCTTAAGACAGAAGTGGACTCGGCAAATGAAAAATACATGGGATTTATGGCCGATATAGACAACAGGCAAAAAAAGCTTGATGACTATAAATCCGAAATGATAGAAAAGATAAGGCTTACAACAACTGTCAAAACGGACATAAACGAATGCGAACTTCTTATTAAGCAAAGTGAAAACAGGCTTAAAGAGCTTGACGAAAGACACGGTGTTTCAAAAAGCAGACTTGAAAGCGCTAAAGTTCATGCCAATACTATAAAATTAAAGCTTGAGCAGAAAAATAACGAGATAAAAGAAATTTCGGAAAAGACCGAATCTTTCAAATCAGAGCTTGAAAAAATCGAAAAAGAACTGTACGCAGAAAATGAGGCTCTTAAGAAAAATACTTCGCAGCTTAACGAGTCTTTTTCAAGGCATAAGATTCTTTCTGAAATGAAAAACGATTTTGAAGGCTTTTTCAAAAGCGTTAAGGCAGTGCTTAAGGAAGGAAAACGCGGTTCTCTTAAGGGAATAGAATGCGCTGTGGGAGAAGCTATAAAGACTGAAAAAGAATATGAAAACGCAATTGAAACAGCTCTTGGCGCAACGGTTCAAAATATTATAACCGACAATGAAGAGAATGCGAAAAACGCTATTTATTTTCTTAAAAAAAATAATCTTGGCCGTGCAACTTTTATGCCGGTATCGGTAATCGAGGGCAAAGCAATATCGCAGGGGCGCAACGAAATACTTGCGGTTAAAGGCGTTTGTGATACGGCGGACAGGCTTGTGACCTTTGACAAAAGGTACGAAGGCATTGTAAGCTTTCTTTTGGGGCGCACAATAATTGCTCAGGATATGGAAAGCGCGCTTAAGGCAGCGGCTGTATGCGCAAGAAAATATCGTATAGTTACGCTTTTGGGCGATATTATAAACCCGGGAGGAACAATGACCGGCGGAAGCACTGTTTCAAAGTCGTCAAGCATATTCGGAAGAAATCGTGAGATAGACGAGCTTGAGGAAAAATGCGGCAGGCTTGAAAAAATAATAGAAGACCAGAAAAAAAGAATTTCGGATGCATCGGAAAGGCTTTCTTCGCTCAAAGAGCATGATTCGCAAAATGTGGTGCTTATGCACAAATATACGCTTGAAAAAGATGCGTTAAACAGCGAGCTTGAAAGAACAAACAAAGATATACAAAACGAAAATACAGCGGTTGTAAACGGCGCAGACGAAAAGGAATTACTTTTAAAGGAACAGTTTGAAAACAGCGGAAAGCTTAAAGAGCTTAAAGAAAAGCTTGAAGCGGCGGAAAAAAACATACAGTCTGAAAACTCAGACATGGAAAAGTTCGACGAACTTCTCTCCGAAGGGAAAAATAAAAAAGAAGCTTTGCTTGAAAACCTGAGAAAGCTTCAGATAGAAGAGACTGCTCTTAAAAAGGAAGAGGAAAGTGTTGTAGAAAATATAACCCGTCTTGACAAAGAAATGAACGAATGCAAACGGACTTCCAACGAAAAAAGCAGAGATATTGCAAAATTTAAAGAAAGCGTTTCCAAAAAAGAAGAAGAAGCCGAAAGCTGTGAAAAATCTGTTGCAAAAATACGTTCTGAGGCTGAGGGACTTTTAAAGAATAAAAACGGGCTTTCAGTAAAAATTGACGAGGAAAACAGGCAGTCGGCATATTGCGAAAAAGAAATCCGCCAAAGGCTTGAAACTTTAGCTGAGCTTAAAAATGAAATTTACAGGCTTGAAACGAAGCTTGAAGGGATAAAAACCGAGCGAAAGAGAAGCATCGAAAATCTTTGGGACGAATATGAAATTACACCGGTTTTTGCAAGGAAGAACTTTGACGATTCCTGCAGTCATGACAGGCTTACGGGCGAAATAAAGAAATTGAAAGGCGATATAAAGAGCCTGGGTTACATAAATGTTAAGGCAATTGAAGAATACAAGGAACAGCTTGAAAGATACGAGTTTATGTCAAGGCAAAAAGAGGACATACAAAAAGCCGAGGCCGACCTTATAAAGGTAACGGACGATCTTGAAGAACTTATAAAAAAACAGTTTTCAGAGCAGTTTGAAGTAATATCAGATAATTTCAATACGGTTTTTTGCGAGATGTTTGGCGGCGGACGTGCATATCTTAAACTTACGGACACAAACGTGCTTGAATCAGGGATAGAAATAATCGCGCAGCCGCCGGGAAAAAATATGCAGAACATGATGTTGCTTTCGGGCGGTGAACGCGCACTTACGGCTATTGCGATATTATTTGCCATACTTAAAATGAAACCGTCGCCGTTTTGCATACTGGATGAGATTGAAGCGGCATTGGATGATTCAAACGTAAAGCGTTTTGCCGACTATCTCAAAACGTTTTCAAAAGAAACACAATTTATAGTTATTACTCACCGAAAGGGGACAATGGAAGCCGCGGATGTGCTTTACGGTGTGACCATGCAGGAAAAAGGGGTTTCAAAGGTTCTTTCGGTAAAGCTTGATGATTTTGATTCACAGGAGGCATGATATGGGGTTATTTGGTTTTTTGAAAAAAAACAGGCAAACGGCTGAAAATGAAGAAGCAGTACAGGAAGATAATAATATAGAACAAAATGCCGGACAGGCAGAAGAGGAAAACTTCGTATCAGAAGATGAAACATCAAAAAACGAAGAAACAAAAAACAAAGAAACGAAAAACGAAGAAACGAAAAGCGAAGAAACGAAAAGCGTAGAGCCTGAAAAAGCAGAACCGGATGAAGCTTCAAAGAAAAATACCGAGCAGGAAAGTGTGAAAGCATATGATGAAAACGTCGAACAAGGAAATGACGCCGCAGTTTTAAACAATGCTGAAAATACGGAAGAGCCTGAATTTGAGAAGGCCGAAACAGAAGCCGCTGCAGACGAAAAACCTAAAAAAGGCTTTTTTGCCAGACTTAAGGAAGGGCTTGGAAAGACAAGAAAAAATATTCTCGGTTCGGTAGACGGAGTGCTTGGCGCGTTTACGAAAATAGACGAAGAACTTTTTGAGGAGCTTGAAGAAGCGCTCATAATGGCGGATATCGGCGTTCAGACAACTATGGACATTACCGAAACTTTGCGCAAACGGGTAAAACGTGAAAATGTCAAAGATCCGCAGGAAATCAAAAAAATGCTTTCGGAAGAAATAAGCAGAATACTGCTTGAAGGCACAGAAAATGAAAATGACATTGAAACGCCTGCCGTAATGCTTGTAATAGGCGTAAACGGTGTGGGAAAAACCACAACCATAGGAAAGCTTGCTTCTATTTACAAGGAGCAGGGGAAAAAGGTGCTTCTTGCAGCGGCAGATACTTTTCGTGCGGCGGCTATAGACCAGCTTATGATTTGGGGTGAAAGAAGCGGGGTTGATGTAATAAGGCATGAGGAAAATTCCGATCCTGCGGCAGTTGTGTTTGATGCTGTAAGCGCGGCCAAAAACAGGAAAACAGACATTTTGATTTGCGACACGGCAGGAAGGCTTCACAACAAGAAAAACCTTATGGAGGAGCTTAAAAAAATATCAAAGGTTATCGAAAGAGAGTTCCCTCAGGCTCACAGGGAAACATATCTTGTGCTTGACGCAACCACAGGCCAAAACGCGCTCCAGCAGGCAAAGCTTTTTAAGGAAGCCGCCGACATTACGGGCATTATACTTACAAAGCTTGACGGTACGGCAAAGGGCGGAATAGTTGTGGCAATAAAGAGCGAGCTTAAGATACCGGTTAAATATGTAGGCGTCGGAGAGGGAATTGAAGATTTGCAGAAATTTGATGCTGAAAGCTTTGCAAAGGCGCTTCTTGATGAAGAATAAATATAATTTGTAAAGTAAAAATGCTTGACAAAATAACGGCATGAGTGTATCATTAGTGTCTGGGCTTGTGTAAAGCAAATTTACTTTACAATATGGCTGTGAGGCTGACATGGACGAAATTTTAAAATATGCGTTGCTGTATGATTTTTACGGCGAACTGCTTACGGAAAAACAAAAAACGGTTTTTGAATATTTTCATCTGAATGATTTCTCGCTTACCGAAATTGCCCAGCAGCTTAATATAAGCCGTCAGGCCGTAAGGGATTTGCTTAAAAGAACAGAAGCAATACTTGACGGATATGAAAAAAAACTTGCGCTTGTGGAAAAATTCAGTGTTCAAAAGTCAATGGTCAGAAAAATCAAGCTTCTGGCTGAGGAAATAGAAACAGCCGAAAAAGACGACAGCAAAATAACAGGAAAAATAGAACAGATAAAAACTATCGCCGATGAAATATTAGATTAGGAGGTTTTCTGATGGCGTTTGAAAATCTTTCAAATAAGCTGCAGGAAGTTTTTAAACAGCTCAGAGGAAAGGGAAAGCTTAGCGAAGACGACGTAAAAAGCGCAATGCGCGAAGTAAAGATCGCGCTTTTGGAAGCAGACGTCAACTTTAAAATAGTTAAGGAATTTATAAAAAAAGTAACCGACAGAGCTGTTGGCACGGAGGTAATGCAAAGCCTTACACCCGGACAGCAGGTAGTTAAGATAGTAAACGAAGAACTTGTCGCTCTTATGGGCAGCACGCAAAGCAAGCTTACATTTGCAAAGCATCCGCCTACGATATACATGCTTGTGGGGCTTCAGGGTGCCGGAAAAACAACGACATGCGGAAAGCTTGCCGGACTTTTACGCAAAGAAGGAAGAAAGCCGCTGCTTGTAGCATGTGATGTTTACCGTCCGGCGGCAATTAAGCAGCTTCAGGTTGTAGGAAAGACATACAACATACCGGTTTTTGAAATGGGTGACAAGCTGAGTCCTGTCGAAATTTCAAAAAATGCCGTTGAACAGGCCGAAAAAAGCGGAAACGACGTTGTGCTTATAGATACAGCCGGAAGGCTCCATATAAACGAGGAGCTTATGGATGAGCTTAAGGACATAAAGGCTCAGGTAAAACCGCAGGAGGTTTTGCTTGTTGTGGACGCCATGACCGGACAGGATGCGGTTACGGTGGCTGAAGGCTTTGACGGTCAGCTTGGCGTGGACGGCATAATTTTAACAAAGCTTGACGGAGATACAAGAGGCGGAGCTGCGCTTTCAGTAAGAAGCGTTACTCAAAAGCCTATAAAATATATCGGCATGGGCGAAAAGCTTGAGGATCTTGAGCCGTTTTACCCTGACCGTATGGCTTCAAGAATACTTGGCATGGGTGATGTGCTGTCACTTATAGAAAAAGCACAGATGAATATAGATGCCAAGGAAGCGGCTGAGCTTGAAAAGAAGATGCGTGAAAACGACTTCACTCTTGAGGACTTCCTCTCGCAGATGTCAAAAATACGCAAGATGGGGCCGATTAAAGACCTTATAGGCATGATGCCGGGAATGAATAAGCTCAATATGGATGCGCTTGATAACGTTGATACCGAAAAAGAAATGAAAAAGGTTGAGGCAATAATATTGAGCATGACAAAAGCCGAAAGAAGCGATCCTTCAATACTTACAGGGCCGCGCAAAAAGCGTGTTGCCCAGGGCAGCGGAACAAGTATTGCAGAGGTAAATCGTCTTATCAAGCAGTTTGATGAAATGAAAAAAATGATGAAACAAATGCAGTCAATGACAAAAGGCAAAAAGGGAAAGTTCAAGTTTCCTTTGAGATAAATTAAAAATAAAAAATAACAACAATTTTAAGGAGGATTTTTCAATGTCAGTAAGAATCAGATTAAAGAGATTAGGAGCTAAAAAGGCACCGTTTTATAGAATCGTAGTTGCGGATTCAAGAACATCAAGAAACGGCCAGTCAATAGCGGAAATCGGCTACTACAACCCAACAGTTGAGCCTGTAGCATTAAAGGTAGACGCTGAAGCTGCCGCTAAATGGATAGCTAACGGCGCAAAGCCATCAGACACAGTTGAAGTTTTACTCAAAAAAGCCGGCGTAATAAAGGCCTGATTGATTCTCAGATTTGTAAGGGAATGCCGCTTTTTGCATTCCTACAGGAGGATTGTTATGAAAGAATTATTGGAAGTGATTGCGAAAAACCTTGTTGATCACCCGGAAGAGGTATCTGTAAGCGAATCCCAGGGAGAGCGTTCTCTGGTGCTTGAGCTTAAGGTGGCTCCGGATGATATGGGCAAAGTAATCGGTAAACAGGGAAGAATCGCAAAAGCTATCCGAACGGTTGTAAAAGCTGCGGCTGTACACGAGGATAAGCATATAGTAGTTGAAATAGTTCAGTAATTTATGAAAAATAAGGGCTTGTAGTTAAAACCGTTTAACGGCTTTAATACGGGCTTTTATTTTTATAACGGAGGATAAATGAGATATTTTTCAATAGGTAAAATTACCGGAACACATGGAATTAAAGGCGCTTTTCGCGTGTTTCCTACTACCGATGACCCGAAAAGGTTTGAGCTTCTTAATGAAGTAATATTTGATTTTCGAGGCAAAAGAGAAACATTTACTATAGAAAAAACCGCATACCAGAAAAACATGGTGCTTCTTACAGTAAAAGAAATAAACGATATAAACATAGCCGAGAAATATAAAGGTGCAGAAATACTTATACCGGAGGGAGAAGCGGTGCCTCTGGCGGAAAATGAGTTTTATGCCGACGATATGTACGGACTTGATGTATACACAATTGACAATGAATATTTAGGTAAAATTACAAACATATATTTTACTGCTGCCAACGATGTATATGGAATAAAAGACGAGAAGCATCCTGAAAACAAAGAACTTCTTTTGCCTGCAATAAAAGATGTAGTTAAAAATATTGACATACAGGAAAGAAAAATGACAGTAGAGCTGATTGAGGGGCTTAGATAAAATGAAATTTGACGTTCTTACACTTTTTCCGGAAATGATAAAAAATGCCCTTGATGAGAGCATCATTGGGCGTGCGCAAAAAGAAGGCATAATTGGGATAAATACGGTTGACATACGTGATTTTTCCAAAAACAAACAACGGCATGTTGACGATTATCCGTATGGCGGCGGAGCCGGAATGGTTATGCAGCCACAGCCGGTATATGACGCATTTAAAAGCCTTGATACTAAAAAAGGTACCCGTGTGCTGTATATGACTCCTCAGGGAAAGCCGTTTTGCCAGGAGCTTGCTTTTGAATTTTCAAAGGAAAGCGAACTTGTTATTCTTTGCGGTCATTACGAAGGCATTGATGAAAGAGTGCTTGAGGAAATAGTGACAGACGAGATTTCAATGGGAGATTTTGTGCTTACAGGAGGCGAAATTGCGGCAATGGCCGTAATAGATGCTGTTTCAAGGCTTATTCCGGGTGTTTTGGGTAAAAACGAGTCGTTTATGGACGAAAGCTTTTCCGATGGACTTTTGGAATATCCTCAGTATACACGGCCGCCGGTTTTTATGGGGCGTGAAGTGCCTTCAATACTTGTAAGCGGAGATCACGGAAAGGTAAATTCATGGCGTCATTATGAGGCGCTTAAAAGAACGTATGAAAAACGCCCGGATCTGTTTGCGAAATATCAGCTTAACGCAAAAGAAAAAAGCATTATGGATGAATATCTGAAACGTTGATTTGTACAGACACACAACTTAAACGCAAAGCCTATAATATATACGGATACCTTTGCGGGGGTGCGTTTTAAGTGGGTAGCTTTTTGATAGAAGGCGGAAAAAGGCTGTATGGAAGTGTTAAAGTAAGCGGAAGCAAAAATGCGGCTCTTCCTGTGCTTTGTGCGGCTCTTCTTGTAAAAGGCACATGTGTAATAGAAAATTGTCCGCAGATTACGGATGTTTTTGATACCTGTCGTATGCTTGAACAGTTTGGATGCAGACTTAAATGGGAAGGACACACGCTTTATGTAAACGCCAAAAGTGTTCACAGTGCGGCTCTTAATAATACAAATGCCGGTAAAATACGTTCTTCTGTGCTTTTTATGGGTGCAGAACTCGGAAGGTTTCACAATGCAAAAATCAACAAACCCGGCGGCTGTCTTATAGGCGAAAGACCAATAGATATGCATATTGAAGGGCTGGAAAGCCTCGGGGCGGAAATAAGGGAAGATGAAGGGTTGTATATCTGCCGTTGCGAAAATCCGCGCGGGGCACATATAAGGCTCAAAATGCCGAGTGTCGGAGCTACAGAAAACATAATTATACTTTCGGTTAAGGCCGACGGTGAAACAATAATAGACAATGCCGCAAAAGAACCTGAGGTATGCGCGTTATGTGATTTTTTAAATCTGTGCGGAGCTGAAATATCCGGAACAGGAACCGAAAAGCTTATTATAAACGGAGTAAAAAAACTTCACGGCTGCCGTTTCAGAGTGATAGACGACAGAATAGAAGCCGGAACGTTTTTATGTGCTGTTGCCGGATGCGGAGGAGATGTGTTTGTAAACGGCAATATTGCGCCAATGCTTACGGCGCTTATCAAAAAACTTGACGAATGCGGATGCTGTGTAAGCGGTTGCAGCTGCGGGGTAAGACTTATTTCAAGAGGAATAATTATGCCTGTTGATGTGGAAACTACAGTTTACCCGGGATTTCCAACTGATTTGCAGCCGCAGATAATGTCGGTGTTGACAAAAGGCAGCGGATTAAGTACCATAACAGAGAATGTGTTTGAAAAACGACTGGGGCATACAAAAGAACTTATTAAGTTGGGAGCTAAAATAGAAGTAAAGAGAAATACGGCTTTTGTGGAAGGCGTAAAGAGCCTTAAGGGTGCCAGCCTGACCGCCTGTGACCTTAGAGCCGGCGCAGGACTTATAACGGGGGCACTTATGTCGGAAGGAAATTCCGAGGTGTTCGGTTCGCAGTTTATAAAAAGGGGCTACGAGGATATAGACCGCAAGCTTCGAAGCATAGGCGCTTCAATAGTATATAAAGATACAGGTGATACTAATGGATGATGAAAACGAAGATTATCCGCAGGAATATCCGAAAAAGAAAAAAAGCAGAAAAAGGCTTGTAATACTTGCAGTAGCCGCAATTGCTGTGCTGTTTTTGCTTTCTCCGGTCTTCAGTGTGAAAAATCTGAACATAACGGGTATCGAAAAATATTCATATGACGATATATGTTCGAAGACAGGACTTAAAAAGAATGGCAATATTTTTCTGATAAACAGGTTTAAAGTGCTTGGAACGCTTAAAAAAGATCCGTATATCGAAAAAGCAAAATTGACATATAAGCTTCCGGATACTGTAAATCTTGATGTGACGGAAAGAAAAGTAAGGGGATATGTGCCTTATATGGGCTCATATCTTTACATAGATGAAAACGGCAGGGTGCTTGAGGTAAACAGTAAAATAAGCGGCAAGCTGCCGGTAATAAGCGGACTGAAGTTTACGGGGTTTGTGCTTGGAGAGCAAATTGACGCCGACAACACGGAAGCTTTTGACATAATGGTAACTGCAGCACAGCTTATAACAAAGTATGAGCTTCTTGATATGACGGTAAGCCTTGACGTAAGCGATACTAAAAATATAAAGGCGCATGTAAAAAATGTTGATGTAAATCTTGGCGACATCACAAATATCGACCAGAAAATACGAATCATGGCGCAGGTAATACAAAAACTTAAGGAAAATGACCGCGGTACACTTGACCTTACCGATGTTTCAAAGCCTATAATATTTAAGTATTTAACGTGATTTATAGGACAGGCTTTTTAATAAGTGTACATTGAGTCACAAAAAGGCAGATTTTTTTTAAATACTGGAAAGATAATAGTTGAATTAAAATTAAAAAAGGAATAAAATATAATATGATTAAATTTGAAATTAAATTGACATTACCGTTTCATTGAGCCTTTGCTGCATAATGCTTGCGGGGTGTTGATTGATGCTCATAAGAAAAAACATGGGAGGTAATCGTTGTGCTCGAATTTGTTTCACAGGGCAATGCAGCAGTAATCAAGGTAGTCGGAGTCGGCGGCGGCGGAAACAATGCCGTAGACAGAATGATAGAGGATAATTTAGACGGAGTTGAGTTTATAGCTGTTAATACCGATCTTCAGGATCTTTCAAGATCAAAGGCGGCTACAAAAATTCAGATAGGCGAAAAACTTACACGTGGCCTTGGCGCCGGCGGAAACCCTGAGATTGGTGAAAAATCTCTTGACGAAACAAAAGAGGAAATGCAAAAGGCTCTTACCGGGTCGGATATGGTATTTATTACAGCCGGTATGGGCGGCGGTACGGGTACGGGAGCTGCGCCTAAAATAGCAGAAATTTCAAAATCGATGGGCGTGCTTACGGTTGCGGTAGTAACAAAGCCTTTTAATTTTGAAGGCAAAAAAAGAATGGGCAATGCCGAAAAAGGTCTTTCCGAACTTAAAAAGAATGTTGATACGCTTGTTGTTATACCAAACCAGCGTCTTTTAAGCATAATTGATAAAAAGACAAGCATTACTGACGCATTCAGGAAAGCTGACGAGGTTTTGCGCCAGGGCGTTCAGGGAATAGCCGATCTTATTTCCAAGCCGGGTGCCATAAACCTCGACTTTGCCGATGTTAAAACTATCATGGCAGGCAAGGGTATTGCACACATGGGCATAGGCCGCGGTTCAGGTGAGGATAAAGCACAGGTTGCCGTAAAGGCGGCTATCCAAAGCCCGCTTCTTGAAACAAAAATCAACGGGGCAAAGTATGTGCTTATTAATTTTGCAGGGGATGAAAACCTCGGTCTTCTTGAAGCTGACGAGGCGGCAAACCTTATTAAGGATGCAATTGATCCGGATGCAGAGATAATTTTTGGTACTACTATAGACGACAATCTTAAGGATGAAGTTGTCGTTACGGTTATTGCAACAGGGTTTGACACAGAGGATGAAGCCGGACTTCCTCCGCGCAGCATAATGTTTGGCGGCGACAGAAGATGGGATGATAAGCAGCCGAGAAGCGGCTATCAAAGAGATTCCCAGTATGACAACAGGTATGACAGATATGAGCAGCCAAGGTATGATGCTCCTGCTCAGGATAACCAGCAGCCACAGGCGCCTCAGCAGCAGCCTGTACAGCAGCCGGCGCCTCAACAGCCGGATAACAGAGATGTTCAGCGTCCCGACACTCAGGCACAGAGAAACCCGTACGATCAGGAACGCGAGATACAGATTCCTCCTTTCCTCAGAAGAAAGTATTAAGCTATAATTTTACAGGCCAGCGGCATAGTTTAAAGCTATGCTTAAAAAGTAAATACAAAATAGTTTATTTTAAAAAAAGCCATGGGCTTGCTGTTTGCAAAAGCAAACAATAATTTATGTTTATATCAAATGCGTACCGGTTTGGTGCGCATTTTTTATGATAAAGACAAATAACAGTTGAATTGAAATGAAAAGTGGAATAAAATGAAAATAAATGAAATTTAATATATTGGCAAATGCGAATTGTGGCTTTTGGCGGTATAACGATATCGTCGGCGTATGATTGTTGAAAAAAATGGGAGGTAATTTTTATGCCTGAATTTGTATCACAGGCCGGAGCCGAAGTAATAAAAATAGTTGGAATCGGCGGTGGCGGAAATAATGCCGTTGAAAGAATGATTGAAGACGATTTTAACGGTGTTGAGTTTATAGCCGTAAACACCGACGTTAAGGCTCTTTCAAAAACTAAAGCGGACAAAAAGATACAGATCGGTGAAAAACTTACACGCGGTCTTGGCGCAGGCGGCGACCCACAGATAGGCAAAAAATCGGCCGAGGAAAGCAAAGAAGCAATAAAAAATGCACTTTCGGGAGCCGATATGGTATTTGTTACTTCAGGCATGGGCGGCGGAACAGGCACAGGCGCTGCGCCGGAGATAGCTGCGATTTCCAAAGCAATGGGAATTCTTACAGTTGCTGTTGTAACAAAGCCGTTTGATTTTGAGGGCAAAAAAAGAATGGCACATGCTGAAAAAGGCATTGCCGAGCTAAGAAAAAATTCAGATACTCTGATAGTTGTTTTAAACCAAAAATTATTAGAGGTAATAGATAAAAAAACGAGCATAATAGATGCGTTTAAGAAAGCAGACGATGTGCTGCGTCAGGCAGTGGAAGGAATTGTTGGTCTTATTTCAAAGCCGGGTACAATAAATCTTGATTTTTCAGATGTAAAAACCATTATGAAGGATCAGGGAATTGCGCACATGGGAATCGGTCGTGGCTCTGGAGAGGACAAATGCCGCATAGCCGTTAAAGCCGCGATTCAAAGCCCGCTGCTTGAAACAATGATAAACGGCGCCAAAAAAGTGCTTTTAAATTTCACAGGCGACAGCAACCTTGGATTTATTGAGGTTGAAGATGCCGCGAACCTTATAAAAGAAGCTATCGACCCTGATGCCGAAATCATATTCGGCACATCTATAGACGATTCTTTGAACGACGAGGTAATTGTAACGGTAATTGCAACAGGAATAGGCGCAAAAGAAGATATTGAAATGCCGGTGTTTCACGGATTTGGCGAAAGCGGAAGATATCAGAACAGAAGCCGTGATGAGAGGTACCGCGATAATAATTATTCGGACACGGGATATACTGAAAATACAGACTACCAGCAGCCTAAAAATGACTACCGTACACAAAATGAAACACAAACAGAGCCACAGACTGCTGACGAAAACAAGGCTTCAAAGCAAAACGAACAGGAAGCCGAAAGCGGTTATGATTTAGGCTCAGGAATGAAAATTCCGGATTTTCTGAAAAGAAAACACTAAACTGCAAGCAAAAGCGTACATTTATAAGTACGCTTTTTTGCTGAATAAAAAATACTTAAAAATTATGAATATTGTATTTTTTTTGTAATTTTAGTTGTATAATATTATTCTGTACAATAATGCAATAAAGAGGTCAAGTATGGAAAAAGATAAAAACAGTGCAGTTAAAGCTGCCGGATTAATGATGATAATAACCCTTGCGGGCAAAATACTCGGCCTTGCAAGAGATCAGTTTTTGGCTGGAAATTATTCCGTAGGAATGCAGGCAAATGCGTTTTTAACTGCAAGCCGCATACCGAGGATATTTTTTGATGTGGTTTTCGCATCGGCCATATCTGCAAGCTTTATACCCGTCTTTAATGAGTATATGGAAAAGAAGGGTAAAAAAGAAGCATTCAAGCTTTCAAATAATTTTATTACACTTATCAACATTCTTACTGTCATACTTACACTGCTCGGCATAATATTTGCTCCGGTGCTTACGAATCTGTTTGCGGTTGGTTTTGATGCGGATACAGCCGCTTTATGCACATCTCTTCTGCGTATACTTTTTCCGGCAACGATATTTACCGGCCTTGCGTTTTCGTTTGTAGGAATACTGCAGTCGATGGATGAGTTCAACGTTCCGGCCGCAATGAGCATAGCGTCGAACCTTGTAATTATAATATATTATTTGTTTTTTAACAAAAAATTCGGGATATACGGTCTTACATTTGCTTTCCTTTTGGGATGGGCAATGCAGGCGCTGATACAGATTCCGTCACTGGTAAAAAGAGGTTACATATACAAACCGTTTATTGATTTAAAAGACGAGGGCATTAAAAAGATACTTGTTTTAATGCTTCCGGTTATGGTAAGCACATGGGTACAGCCGATAAACCTTGCCATAAACACACGTTTTGCGTCACATCTTTTTGAGGGTTCGGGAGTATCTGCGGTTGAATACGCAAATACGGTATATTCTATAATAGTCGGCGTATTTGTGCTTTCAATAGCGAATGTAATTTTTCCGCGGCTTTCAAGAATGAGCATAGACAATGACAGCGAAAGCTTTACAAATACAATATCCAAAACATTTGAAGCCATGTTTTTTATTATAATTCCAATGACTGTAGGGCTTATGTGCATGAGCTCAGCTGTTATAAGGCTTTTGTATCAGCATGGCGGGTTCAATGAGTTTGCAGTGGGAATTACAAGCAGGGCGTTGTTTTTCTTCGCGGCGGGAATGATAGGCTTCGGAATACAGAACATACTCAGCCGGGCTTTTTACGCACAGCAAAACGGCAGGCTGCCTCTTATTAGCGGAGTTATATCAATAGGGCTTAATCTGGTTTTTTGTATGCTGCTTATAAAACGCTTTGATGTGGCAGGGCTTGCAATATCGGCTACAATATCCCAGACGGCGTCGGCGGTCATATTGCTTATACCTATGCAGAAAAAATACCGTATAATAGACAGACGGCTTGTTATTGAGATTATGAAAATGACTTTGGCGGCGGCTGTAATGGGTGCGGCTGTGATTTTCGCAAAGCAATTTGTTGGTTCCTATGCAGGAATGGGTTTGAAGGGGAATTTCATTTATTTTATAATACCTGCCTTTACCGGAATACTGGTTTATGCGGTTATGAGCTTTGTGTTAAGAATATCTGAAATCAAGCTGGCAATGGCTATGCTTTTAAAAATAGTGAGAAGGGGTGCCAAAGAATGATTGAGGCATTGGAAAACAGTATAATTTACAGATTTCTGGCAAAAACCGGCTCGGCAATACTTTGCTGCATAAAAAACAGCACTGTATTCAATATATTTACAACTAAGGGCGAAGGGCCGAAAAGCTCAACCGGAAGCGTGTTTTTTAAGCTTTACAGAGCAATAAGAAAAATAATGCTTTATATTTTTCATGCTTTAAGGCTTGACAGACTGCTTGAGGGAAGCGTTTTTAAGCTGGTGTTTTTATGGATGTCTATAACGGCGGTTTTTGCGCCGCTGCTTCCTACGACTTTTGCCATACTTATGGCAGGCGCAGGTTTTGTGTCGCTCGGACTTAATCTTTTTTGCGGGCCGCGGAAAAAACTTCAGTACCATGTGCTGAATAAATATGTTTATATTTTTGCGGCAGTGTATTTCATATCTGTGTTTACATCGGTTGACGTAAAAGGAAGTATGTTTACCGGTTTTCTTACAGTGTATTTTTTCATGTTTTATATAGTGGTAATAAACAGCTTCAATAAAAAAGAACAGTTTGACGCACTTATTTTTGCAATGACTTTTGCCGGAATACTTGTTACGCTTTACGGGCTTTATCAGTATACGCACCAAAGCCGTTTCGGCGGAGTATGGGTAGACACGGATATGTTTGCAAGCATAAGCTTCCGGGTATATTCAACTCTTGATAACCCGAATGTTTTGGGAGAGTATTACCTTCTTATAATACCAACGGCTGTAGCTGGTTTTTTTGCTGAAAAAAAGCTTTTGGCGAAAGCATACTATTTCTGCTCGGCGGCTTTGATGCTTCTTGGGCTTGTGGTAACATACTCCAGAGGCTGCTACATAGGCATACTTCTGGCGGCGGCAGTATTTCTTGTGCTTTTAGACAAGCGTTTTATTCTGCTTGGAATTGCGGGGCTGTGCATAATGCCTTTTGTGCTTCCGCAGACAATAATAAACCGTTTTATGAGCATAGGCAACATGGCTGATTCATCTACGTCCTACCGTGTATATATCTGGATGGGAACAATATCCATGCTTAAGGACTACTGGCTGAGCGGCGTAGGCCCCGGACAAGCCGCATACAGCAAGGTTTATCCGTATTACGGTTTTAACGGCATAAGCGCTCCGCATTCGCATAATACGTTCCTTCAGGTAATGTGTGATACGGGAATTGCAGGGATAATAATGCTTGTGCTTTTAATATACAAGTTTTTTAAAGAGCTTTTTATATCGTATTTAAATGAAACAGACAGAAAAGCAAGGATTTATACAATATCCTTTATGGCTTCAATTGCCGGATTTCTGATACAGAGTATGTTTGATTATACTTTTTACAATTACCGGGTAATGCTTATGTTTGTGATATATCTCGGTCTTGGAGTGGTAAGCACCGGATATTCAAGACTAAGGGAGGGTGAAAGATGATACGTGTACTTAATATTATAAGCGACAGCAATATAGGCGGCGCCGGCAAGTGCGTGCTTACATTTCTGAAATATTTTGACAGAAAACGTTTTTCGGTAAAGGTCGTTGTGCCGAGAGGAAGCCTGCTTAAGCCGCAGATTGAACAGCTTGGCATAAAGGTTATAGAAGCCGATGGGATAGCTGAAAAATCACTAAGCATGGAAGGCATTAAAAATCTGAAATATATAATAAAAAAGTCAAATCCTGATATTGTGCACACACACGGCACTATGAGCGGAAGAATAGCCGCAAAGCTTTGCGGCAAAAAGACGGTATATACACGCCACTCGGTTTTTGAAGTAAACCCTAAAATAAGCAGGGGCTTGGGTAAAATAATCAACGGCAATATAAACGAGTTTTTTGCGGACAGGATAATTGCCGTAGCGGAAGCCGCAAAGGAAAACCTGATTCAAGGCGGAATAAGCGCGGACAAAATCACGGTTGTATTAAACGGGGTTGAAAAGCTCGAAAAGTGCAGCGACAGTGAAAGAACTGAAGCATATAAACGTTTCAACGTGGGTGAAAATGATTTTGTAGTAAGCATAATGGCGCGTCTTGAAGGCTATAAGGGACACAAATACCTTCTTGAGGCGGTAAAAAGTTTGAAGGAACGCGGTATTTCCGTAAAGGCGGTTATTGCCGGAACGGGAAGCATTGAAACCGAGCTTAAGGAATATGCAAAGAAGCTTGGCATCGAAAATGAAACGATATTTGCCGGCTTTGTAGACGATGTACGGAGTCTGCTTTCGGTAACAAAGGTTCAGGCAAATGCTTCCTATGGCACGGAAGCGACAAGTCTTGCGCTTCTTGAAGGAATGAGTCTCGGAATACCGGCTGTTGCAAGCGATTTCGGAGGCAATCCGGGAGTAATAGAAGACGGCGAAAACGGCTTTTTGTTTGAAAGCAGAAACAGCGCCCAGATGGCTGAAAAGCTTGAAGTTTTATACAAAGACAGCGAAAAATACAGCTATATGTCAAAAAGAGCCTTAGAAATATTCAATGAAAAATTTACGGCAGAAGTTTATGCCGAGAACATAGAAAAAATTTATGATTCGGTATTGGAAGGGGAAAAAACAAATGGAAAAAAGAAGGCATAGAATAAATCTGTTCGATATTATAGTGTTTGCTGTAATTATAATTATAGCTGTATCGGGCTACAAATATCTTCACAGGGAGAAAAATGTAAATACAAGCAAGCTTCGCTATACAATAGAGCTTACCGATAATCCTGAAGGATTTTCCAAAAACATACACGAAGGCGACAAAATAACAGACAACGTAAAAAATTATTACATGGGTCAGGTAGTTTCCGTTAAGGCTGAGCCGTGCAAAAAGCTTGTAAACGACACGGTAGACGGCGCAATAAAGGAAAGCGTATGTGAGGGCAAGGAAACGGACATAGTTACGCTTGAAGCAAATGTAACCGATGACGGAACGAATTTCAGGGTAAACGGCTACTATACGGTTAAAGCCGGACTTGAGGTTGCCGTAAAAGGCAATGGCTATGCCGGACGCGGATATGTACTGACTGTTGAAAGATAAGGGAGGCTGAAAAATGAAGCTGATTGACGATAAAGGAAAGCTTTTCGGTGTCGCAAACGTTGTTGACGCGCTTATAGTGCTGATAGTAGTTGTAATAGCGGCCGGAACAGTTTATAAATTTAAATTTATGGATAAGACAAGCAAGGGCGCAGCCATGCAGCCGGTTACATATACGGTAAAGGTTGAAAAAATACGTAATTATGTATTCGGCAACGTAAAGGAAGGCGATATTCTTTACGACAAAACGTCGGGAAACGATATAGGAAAAATAACGAAGGTGACAAGCGAACCGGCAACGGATTACATACCAATGCCTGACGGAACATTTAAGAAAGTCAATGTTGAAAACAGGATAAACGTATATTTTACAGTTGAAGCACAGGCGGTTGTAAGCGACAGCGGAAGATTTGTAAATAAAACATACGAGCTTCTGGCAGGATCACAGAAAAAATTTATGACGAAATATTTTGAATGTGACGGCACGATTTACAGTATAGACAAATAAACAGTATCGGCGGGTGATTGAAAATGAAACGCACATCAATTCTGATGGCCCTTAACGGGCTTGACATAGGCGGAGCTGAAACGCATGTGATAGAGCTTTCAAAAGAGCTTACGAGAGAGGGCTATCGTGTGGTTGTGGCTTCGGCCGGCGGAGTATATGAAAGCGAGCTTGA
>Ga0183095_10972_pt2 | contig 22216 bp, 26 predicted proteins | sample BioMet4_FD_130346 | JGI IMG/M metagenome (GOLD analysis project Ga0183095, IMG submission 130346) | Microbial communities from bioreactor (seeded with sewage sludge) at LBNL, California, USA - Biofuel metagenome 4 (v2) (version 3) | ecosystem: Engineered > Bioreactor > Anaerobic > Unclassified ...
CGAGGAGCTGGCGCTGCAGCTGAAGAAGGACTACACGATCCTGATCGTCACCCACAACATGCAGCAGGCCGTCCGCATATCGGATCAGACGGCGTTCTTCCTGCTCGGCGACCTGGTGGAAAGCGGGCCGACCCAGGAGCTGTTCGCAAATCCGAAGCAGAAGAAGACCGAAGAGTATATCACAGGGAGGTTTGGATGATATGAGAACAAGATTTGATGAAGAACTGGTGACACTGAACCGGGAGATGATCTCCATGGGCGCGCTCTGCGAAGAGGCGATCACGCATACGGAGAATTCCCTGATCAGCGGTACCCGGGAAGAGGCGAAGCTGGTGCGCAGTCTGCAGGAGGAGATCCTGCAGAAGGAGAAGCACATCGAGGCGATGTGCCTGCGCCTGCTGCTGCAACAGCAGCCGATGGCCGGTGATCTGAGGCAGATTTCGGCGGCGCTGAAGATGATCACGGACATGAAGCGGATCGGCGAGGTCGCGGGCGACACCGCGGACATCATTCTCTACATCCGCAGCTTCCGCCGCATGAAGGACATCGAGGATCTCTCCGAAAAGGCCGTTTCCATGGTCCACCAGAGCGTGGACGCCTTCGTGCATCGCGACCTGGAACTTGCAAAAACGGTCATCGCATACGATGATATTGTGGATGAGCTGTTCCTGAAGGTGAAGTACGATCTGGTCAGCGCGATTCGCCGGGACCCCGACAACGCCGAGGACTACGTGGACCTGCTGATGATCGCCAAGTACTTCGAGAAGATCGGCGACCACGCCGTCAACATCAGCGAATGGGTATCCTACTCGCTGACCGGGGACCTCAAAGGAGAATCCGCATGATTGCCGTTGTCGAAGATGACGCGAACATCCGGGAGATTGAAATCTACACGCTGCGTTCCACCGGCTTTGAGGCGGCGGGATTCGCGGACGGGAAATCCTTTTTCGCGGCCATGGCCAAGATCCGGCCGGAACTGCTGATCCTGGACGTCATGCTGCCGGATGAAGACGGCATATCCATTCTCAAGCGTCTGCGCCAGGATGCTCTGACGCGCAGTCTGCCGGTCATTCTGGCCACTGCCAAGAGCAGTGAATATGACAAGGTCAGCGGTCTTGATCTGGGTGCGGATGACTATCTGGTGAAGCCGTTCGGCATGATGGAGATGGTCTCCCGCGTCAAGGCCGTGCTGCGGCGGACCAGAAGCGGCGGCAGCGGCACGCTTTCCTACCGCGGCCTGCAGATGAATCTGGACGAGCATACGGTGAGCATTCAAGGCAGACGCCTGGAGCTCACTTTGAAGGAATATGAAGTGCTGCGGATGCTGCTCGAGCAGCCAGGGCATGTGTTCACGCGCCAGCAGCTGCTGAATGACGTCTGGGGCATGGACTATGACGGCGAGACCCGTACGGTTGATGTTCATATCCGGACCCTGCGCGCGAAGCTGGGTGAGACCGGTGACGCCATCGAGACGGTCCGCGGCGTCGGCTACCGCCTGGAGGCGGAGCAATGAAGAAAAAAATCTTCCAGAATATCTTCTGGACGAGCGTGCTGATCCTGGCAGTGAGCCTGGGTCTGGTCATCTTCCTGCTGTACGATCATTTCACAAGCGTGGAACAGGACAGCCTGGCGGCGCAGACGCAGCTGGCGGCCCGGGGTGTGGAAGAGGAAGGCGAGACCTATCTGAAAAGCCTGGATCTTCAGAACACCCGCATTACCTGGATTGCCGCCGACGGCACCGTAAAATACGACAGCGCCGCGGACGCGGAAACGATGGAGAACCACAGCACCCGCACGGAATTCCAGCAGGCGCTGGCTTCCGGCAGCGGCAGCAGCACACGCTATTCCACCACCATCGGCAAACGGAATTTCTATTACGCCCTGAAACTGAAGGACGGCACGGTGCTCCGCATGGCCATTGCCCAGGATACGGTAGGGCTGCTGGTCGTGCGCATGGTCCAGCCGATCCTGCTGATCGTGCTGGCGGCGCTGGTGCTTTCCTGGTGGCTGGCTTCCCGCATCTCCAGCCGCATGGTGGAGCCGCTCAACAAGCTGGATCTGCAGCATCCGCTGGAGAACAGGACCTACGATGAAGTGGCGCCGCTGCTTTCCCGGATCGATTCGCAGAACCGTGAGATTGAAAAGCAGATGGATGAGCTCAAGCAGCGCCAAAATGAGTTTGAGACGATTACGGCGCTGATGAAGGAAGGACTTGTCCTGATTGATCGCCTGGGCCTCATTCTGAGCATCAATCCGGCCGCCGCCAAGCTGCTGAAGGCGCCGGAGAAGAGCACCGGCATGGATCTCTTGAGCCTGAACCGCAGCAGCGCCATGCAGAAAGTGCTGGAAGACGTGCTGCAGGGCAGAAGTGCTTCCGCCGAGCTGCACATGGAAGGCGGCATCTATGAAGTGCATGCCAATCCGGTCTATGTGAAGGACGAACCGGCCGGCGCCGTGCTGGTGATCCTGGACGCCACCGAGCGGGTCCAGGCGGAACAGCAGCGGCGGGAATTCTCCGCCAATGTGTCGCATGAGCTGAAGAGCCCGCTGCAGACCATCATGGGCGCGGCGGAGCTGCTGCAGAACCATATGGTCAAGGAAGAGGACCAGAGCCGCTTCCTGGGCCAGATCATGAGTGAATCGGAACGCCTGCTGCATCTGATCGATGACATTATCCGGCTGAGCCAGCTGGATGAGAATCTGGAAGTGGAGACGATTCCGGTCTCACTCTATGACGAAGCAGAGGAAGCCGTGAATACACTGCACAGCGAGGCACAGAAGCACCATGTCGCCCTGCATCTGGAAGACGGAGATGCGGTGGTGCCGGGCGTGCAGCGCATGATCTATGAGATCGCCTACAATCTGATCGACAACGCGATCCGCTACAACAAGGATCCCGGCACGGTGAATATCCGCATCCTTGACGGACCGGCTGCGGCGGCGCTGGTTGTGGAAGATACCGGCATCGGCATTGCCCGGGACCAGCAGGAACGCATCTTCGAGCGCTTCTACCGGGTCGACAAGAGCCACTCCCGGCAGAGTGGCGGCACCGGCCTGGGCCTGTCCATTGTCAAGCATGCCGCGCAGCAGCATCACGCCGCCATCCAGGTGGACAGCACGCTGGGCAAAGGCACGACAATCACCGTCACCTTTCCGAAAACAGCCGAGCAGACCAAAAAAGAATGAGCGCTGAGCTCGTTCTTTCTTTTGCATGACAGGAATTGGTTCCTAGTTTGCTTTTGTCGTTGCGGACGTCGTCGTGTCCATTGCCGGAGTTGCGGCCGGGGCGGCGGTTGCGGCAGCCGTGCTGGTTACGGCAGTGCTGGTCGGCGTGCTGGTCGAAGTGACGGCGGCGGTCTTTGCGGAAGTGCATCCGCTCAGCAGCAGCATCGCGCTCAGCAGCGCGGCGGCGACAGGACGGACATAAGTGTTCTTTTTCATCATCAGAGATTCCTTTCTCGATTTCATCCTTTGCGGATGACAGAAGAATACCAGACCACTCTGGAGGCTGTGCGTACCGGAGCTGAATTCTCCGTGAAGAAGCGGACGGAGAATACAATTTTTGCATTAATTTTCGTGAAAGCGCTAAACAAAAACAGCTGTTTTTGAAAACAAACAAAAAGACCTTCTGATATAATAAAATGCAGAAAAAGAATTGCTGAATATTTTTGAAACGCTATATTGAAAGTGCGAGGGAGAGCTCATGAGCAGAAGCAAAGAGGAACGCCGCAGCGAGATCCAGAAGATCCTGCTGCGCAAGGAGCAGGCAGCGGTCACTGAACTCGCGGATTCGCTGCAGGTGACTCCGGAGACGATCCGCAGCGATCTGACGTATCTGGAGCAGAAGGGCTTCCTTTACCGCAAGCACGGCAGCGCCAAGCTGCGCGTGGCGATGATCGACATGCCGATGGACATCCGCATGCAGGAAAACGCGGACGTCAAGCGGGCGCTCAGCGAAGCGGCGTTTGATCTCGTGAAGGATGACATGGTGATTTACTTCGGCGCCAGCAGCACGATGCTTCATCTGGCCAGGATGCTGGTGCTGCGCAAGAACATCGTCATCTGCACGAATTCCCTCGATGTGGTGTCCGCGGTCACGGAAAGCCGCCACCGCGTGATCCTGCTGGGCGGCGATTACAACCGCAACGGCCGGCGCACCTACGGCCAGACGGGCGTCCGCCAGGCGGAAGGCATCTATTACGATGCCTGCTTCCTGAGCATGGACGGCTGCAAGGGCCTGGATGGCCCAGCAACACAGACGACCGATGAAATGCCCATCGACCAGCTGGTCCTGTCCCGCAGCCGCCTGAAGGTGCTGGTCACGGATCATTCCAAGTTTGAAAACGTAGCGCATTACCAGTACGCCCGCTTCAGCGACTTCGACGTGCTTGTCACGGAAAAGCTGAGTGCGGCGGAAAAGAAGGGATTGCCGGTCAAGACAATCCGGGAGATCGGAAAATGAAAACCATGAAAATGTACGATTATCAGTGCCTGGACGAGATCCGTCCGGACGAGAAATGCATCATCAACATCGGCCTGGCCTACTATCTGCTGGGCAGCGTGGACGCTCTGTACCGCTTCAAGGAGCAGCATCCGCAGGCGATGATCCTAATGGATCTGCGGATTCTCGGCGAAGAGGATGTCCTGGACGCCAAGATCGCCTATGACGCCGGCGCCGATATCGTCAGCATCTCCGGCCTGGCCGATGAAAAAACCATGGCGGACGCGGCGGAAATTGCGGAAGCCAATGGCGGGCACCTGCTGATGGATCTGAAGGGCGTGCTGGATGTTGACGCGTGTCTCGAAGATACGGACCTGTTCGGCATTGAGTATGCATCCATGCCAGACGGCAGGCACTGCCAGTTCAGCCACTATGCCGCTCTGTGCAGCTATGCAGACCGCCGCTCTTCCTATCTGAGCCGGCTGGAATCCCATCCGGAATGCATCTGATCCGCCGTCAAAAACAGAATTTCAAACAAAAAAGCCGGAGACGTTTCCGGCTTTTTACATGCATGAATATCAGAGCTTCAGCTGGTTCTTCTTGTCCTTCACTCTGCGGCGCCAGCGCACGATCAGGATCACCGCCGCCAGGATCAGGGCGTAGGGGATCAGGTAGACAAGGAAGATCAGCACATTCTGCAGGAAGCTGATGAAGCCGTGGAAGCTGGAGCCGAAGGATTCGGCGAAGGTTTTCCAGAAGTCCGGGTGCGTGCTGGTGTAGGACTGCACTTCCGAGATGCTGATGCTCAGTGCGCTCTGGGCAATCTGGCTGTCATAGTTTTTCTTGATGCTGGTGTAGGACTGGATCTGGTATTCCACATCGGACAGCTGCTGCTGGATGGCGAGGACATCGCTGACATTGGTGGCTTCACCCAGCAGTTCCTGCAGCTTCGTCTGTTCCGCCTGCAGGCTCTCAAGGTGGGCGTCATTGTCAGTGTAGTCATCGGTGACATCCTGCGTGCTGGTACTGGTCGAGACGACGTTTCCCAGCTGCTTGCAGGCATCGGTGAACTGCTGGAAGGATTCCGCCGGCACGCGGACCTGGTACATGGCGCTGCGGGCGTAGCTGCCGGAATCCTGCGTGTAGCCGTCGCCGTTGGTGCTGCTGGACTGGATACTGCCCTGATACTGCGTGATCAGGGTCTGCAGGCCGCTGACGGCCGTGTCCAGATCCTTAGTCTCAAGCGACATGCTGCCGGTTGTGATGATCTTCTGGTTATCTGCGGCCGTACTTCCGGATGCATCCGCCGCCGAGTAATTATTGACCGCGGCATATTCGGCTACGGAACCGTTGTTGACCTGCGATGTCTTGGAGGTGCTGCTGGTATTTCCACAGGCGCAGAGCAGGGATAGTACTGCGGCGAACAGAATCAATTTGCGTTTCATGGGAAGAATCCTCCTGCTTCTAGTGTAACAGGAAAACGTTCTGCCTGCAGACACGCTGGAGAACCGGGATGCCATTCCGTGGTTTCCGCGCGGTCTTTTAGCTGGCACATTTTGCGCAAAAATGGCTGTTATTTAACAAACAGCATCTTTCCACGATTTCGACCTTGCATTCCGCAGAAGCTTGGGGTATAGTCAGAGTATATTTTTTCGGACGGTATGGAGAGAGGGGGCGATCGCCATGCAGCTTCTGGAACAGCGGATTCGTGCAACCGGGAAAGTCTGTCCTGGCGATGTCCTGAAAGTCAATGATTTCCTGAACCATCAGATTGACGTCCCCTTTGTCAAGAGACTCGGCGAGGAGTTCCGCCGCCTGTACAAGGACAACTATATCAGCAAGATTCTGACAATCGAAGCCTCCGGCATCGGTATCGCATGCCTAACAGCAGAGCAGTTCAACTGCCCTGTTTTGTTTGCGAAGAAAGCCATGACGACGAACATGTCCGATGACGTGTTCTCTGCTCCGATCTACTCCTATACGCATCAGCAGCCGGGAACCATCGTCGTCAACCGCGAGTTCCTGAAGCCGACGGACCGCGTCCTGATCATCGACGACTTTCTGGCCAACGGCAGCGCTCTGAGCGCGCTGATCCAGCTCTGCCATGAAGCCAAGGCGGAGGTTGTCGGCTGCGGCGTCGTCATCGAGAAAGCCTATCAGCCCGGAGGGAAGAAGATCCGCGACATGGGGATCCGGGTGGAAAGCCTTGCGCGAATCAAGGCGATGAGTGTTGAGAACGGAATCGAATTCTGCGACTAGGACGAGACTCCGTTTTTTGATTCTGTTGTTCAATATAAGCCATCCGGCTTTATTGATAGATTCTGGGGGAAGGAAAGAGAGGGAAGAAAAATGAAAAAACTTCTTACCGCCATGCTTGCCACAGTATTATCCGTCAGCCTGTTCGGCTGCGGGAGCAGCTCTGCCGCCGCAACTGCCGCTACGGAGACCGCTGCCACTGGAACGGAGGCCACTGCCGCCGCTGCCGCAACCAATCTGAAGATCGGAGTCATTCTGGTCGGAGATGAGAACGAAGGCTACACCAAGGCTCACATCGACGGTATCAACGAAGCAGCCAAGAGTCTGGGCATCAGCGATGATCAGATCATCTGGAAGTATTCCATCGGCGAGACGCAGGACTGCGAGGATGCCGCGAACGATCTGGTTGACCAGGGATGCACGCTGGTCGTCTCCAACAGCTACGGCCATCAGACCTACATGCAGAACGCCGCTTCGGCCCATCCGGATGTCACCTTTGTTGCCATGACCGGCGACACCGCCAAGGATTCCGGCCTCGACAATTTCAAGAACGCCTTCACCAAAGTCTATGAATCCCGTTACGTTTCCGGCATCGTCGCCGGCGAGAAGCTGAAGTCGATGATCGACGACGGCACGCTGACCAAGGACAAGATGCCCAATGCCTTCACGGCGGACGGCGACATCAAGCTCGGCTATGTCGGCGCTTATCCGTACGCGGAAGTCGTTTCCGGCTACACCGCCTTCTTCCTGGGCGTGAAGTCCGTTGTCTCCAATGTCCACATGTATGTGCAGTACACGAATTCCTGGTTTGACATCACCAAGGAAGGCGAGACGGCCAATGCCCTGATGGCCATGGGCGCTGTCATCATCTCCCAGCACGCAGACTCCACCGGCGCTCCGAGCGCTGTCGAAGCGGCTTCCAAGAACGGCACCGTCGCCTACAGCGTCGGCTACAACGTTTCCATGACCGAAGTCGCACCGGATGTCGCTCTGACCTCCGCCACCAACAACTGGTCCGTCTACTACACCTATCTGTTCAAGCAGATGATGGAAGGCAAGGAAGTCGCCACCAACTGGGCCGAAGGCTATGAGACCGGCGCAGTTGCCATCACGGATCTCGGCACCGCCTGCGCAGACGGCACCAAGGATGCAGTCGACACCGCGATCGCCGGCATCAAAGACGGTTCGCTCCATGTCTTCGACACCAAGAACTTCACCGTCGGCGGCAAGACTCTGACTGATGCCGACGGCGTCAACCTGTCCTTCACCGATACCCCGAACATGATCTACCCGATCAAGGACGGCTATTTCCACGAGTCTGATGCGGAGGAATTCCGCTCCGCTCCGTACTTCTCCCTGCGCATTGACGGCATCGAGGAGCTCAACGCCGCTTCCAACTGAGCGTTCTGAGAGTCATTGGATCAAGAGGGAAACCGCACTCGATGCGGTTTCCCTTCTATCGTTTTTAAGAGAGAGGAAGATGGACATGACTGACAGCACTGCCGTCCGCATGCAGGACATCACCAAGACATTCGGACCGGTCAAGGCAAATGACCGTGTAACCCTGGACATCCGCTACGGCGAGATCCTTTCGCTGCTGGGTGAGAACGGCTCCGGGAAAACCACACTGATGAATATGCTGGCCGGCATCTACTACCCGGACAGCGGCTATATCTATGTCGACGGCAAAGAGGTCACGATCACCAGCCCCCATGACGCCTATGCGCTGGGCATCGGCATGATCCACCAGCATTTCAAGCTGATTGACGTGTTCACGGCGGCGGAGAACATCATTCTCGGCCTCAAGGGAAGCCGCGCCAGCTACGATCTGAACGAAGTGTCCGACAAGGTAAAAGCAATCTGCGACCGCTATGGTTTTGACATCGATCCGCGGCAGAAAGTCTATGACATGAGCGTCGCCCAGAAGCAGACGCTGGAGATTGTCAAGATCCTGTACCGCGGCGCCAATATTCTGATCCTCGATGAGCCGACGGCGGTACTGACGCCGCAGGAGACGGAGAAGCTGTTCACGATCCTCAAGAACATGCGCCGCGACGGCAAGGCCATCGTGCTGATCACCCACAAGCTGAATGAGGTGCTTGCGCTTTCGGACCGCGTCACGATCCTGCGCAAGGGAAAATACATTTCGACGATTCCGACTCCGGTGGCGACCGAACAGTCGCTGACCGAGATGATGGTCGGCGAGAAGGTCACGCTGGACATCGAGCGCCCGGAACCGGTCAATACGGTCAAGCGCCTGGAGGTCAGCCATCTGACCGTGTACAACGAAGACGGCGTGAAGGCGCTGGATGACGTGTCCTTCAGCGCCTACAGCGGCGAGATCCTCGGCATTGCCGGCATTTCCGGCTGCGGTCAGCGCGAACTGCTGGAAGCAATCGCCGGACTGCAGCCGATCCAGGACGGCGCTTCAATCGAATACGATGATCCGGACGGCACGATCCGCCAGCTGGTCGGCGCTTCCCCGCGCCAGATCCGCAGCTACGGCGTGCATCTTTCCTTCGTGCCGGAGGACCGCCTGGGCATGGGCCTGGTGGCTTCCATGGGCATGACCGAGAACATGATGCTCAAGGATTATGACAAGGGCCGTTCACCGTTTCTCAACCGCAGGGAGCCGCAGGAGCTGGCGGATACCATCCGTCATGAGCTCGACGTGCAGACGCCGGACCTCGACACGCCGGTGCGCAAGCTGTCCGGCGGCAATGTGCAGAAGGTTCTGGTCGGCCGCGAGATCGCAGCCAGCCCGACCGTGCTGATGACCGCCTACGCCGTGCGCGGCCTGGACATCAGCAAATCCTATACGATCTATCATCTGCTCAATGAGCAGAAGGAGAAGGGCGTCGCCGTTCTCTATGTCGGCGAGGACCTCGATGTCCTGCTGGCGCTGAGCGACAAGATCCTGGTGCTGTGCAACGGCAGGGCCAACGGCCTGCTCGATGCCCGCAAGGTCACCAAGGAGGAAGTCGGCAGACGCATGACCAGCATTTCCGAGCAGAAGGAGGCAGCGGCATGAGCGGACGTTACGAAGAGAAGAAAGTTCAGGCCAAGGAGCCTCTGATCCGCATCGTCAAGAACGATGAGATGCCGGTCTGGAAGGTCTGGGGCATCCGCATCCTGTCTGTGGTGCTGGGCATGCTGGTGAGCGCGCTGTTCATCAACGGCATCACCCACCTGGATCCGCTGGCCGTCTACAAGTCCATGTTCAACGGCGCCTTCGGCACCAGCAACCGCATCTGGGTCACGCTGAAGGATATGTCGCTGCTGCTTTGCATCGCGGTCGGCCTGGCGCCGGCCTTCAAGATGCGCTTCTGGAACATCGGCGCTGAAGGCCAGGTGCTGATCGGCGGTCTGGTTTCCGCAGCCCTGATGATCCACGCCGACGGCAGCATGCCCAACGGCCTGCTGCTGGTGCTGATGGCGCTGTGCGCCATCGCGGCGGGAGCAATCTGGGGGCTGATCCCGGCCATCTTCAAGGCCAAGTACCGCACCAATGAGACGCTGTTCACGCTGATGATGAACTACATCGCGCTGCAGCTCGTGGAATTCTATGTCGACATCTGGGACAAGAAACAGTCCCACTCCGTCGGCATCATCAACGCCAAGACGCACGCCGGCTGGATGCCGAGCCTGTTCGGCCAGCCGTATCTGCTGAACATCCTGATCGTTCTGGCCCTGACCGTCGTCATGTACTTCTATCTGCGCAACGCCAAGCAGGGCTATGAGATCACCGTCGTCGGCGAGAGCGAGAACACCGCCCGCTATGCTGGCATCTCTGTTTCCCGGGTCATGAAGAGAACGATGCTGCTGTCCGGCGCCATCTGCGGACTGGCCGGATTCCTGGAAGTCTCCGGCGTCAGCCATACGATCTCCAGTCTGACCGCCGGCGGCCGCGGCTTCACCGCGATCATCGTCGCCTGGCTGGCCAAGTTCAATTCCCTGGGCATGATCCTGATCACCGCGCTGCTGTCCTTCCTGAGCAGAGGCGCGAACCAGATCGCCTCGGACTTCAACTTCAACAAGTACGCTTCCAACATCCTGATCGGCATCCTGCTGTTCTTCATCCTCGGCAGCGAGTTCTTCATCAACTACAAGCTGATCTTCCGCCACAAGGAGAAGGAGGGCCAGACCTTATGACCATGGTCTCATTCGTCGCCTGGATCAATGCGGCGGTCACATTCGGTACCATCATCATGTTCGGATCCATCGGCGAGATCCTGACCGAGAAAAGCGGCAACCTGAATCTGGGCGTGCCGGGCATCATGTACATCGGCGGCATCGCTTCCCTGGCCGGTGCGTATTTCTACGAGACCTCTACAGCCGCACCCGTCCCGGCACTCAGCGCCCTGATCGCTGTGCTCTGCGCCGTCGGCGCCGCATTGCTGGCCGGTCTTCTGTACTGCTTCCTGACCGTCACGCTGCGCGCCAACCAGAATGTCACCGGCCTGACCCTGACCATTTTCGGCGGCGGCGTCGCCAACTTCTTCGGCGGCTCGCTCGTCAAGCTGTCCGGCGGCGTCGGCCAGATCTCCGTGGCCGCGGCCAGTTCCGCCATCCGTTCCCAGATCCCCTGGCTTTCCGGGGCCTTCGGCACCGTCAGCCAGATCTTCTTCTCCTACGGCTACTGGGTCTACATTGCCGTGGCAATCGCCCTGGTCGCGCAGTATGTGCTGACCCGCACTCGCGTCGGCCTGAATCTCAGAGCCGTCGGTGAGAATCCGGCGACCGCCGATGCCGCCGGTATCAGCGTCGCCCGCTACAAGTACTGGACCACCTGCATCGGCGCGGCCATCGAAGGCCTGGGCGGCATGTATTATGTCATGGATTATGTCAAAGGCACCTGGGACAACGGCGGCAGCCTGGAAGCACTGGGCTGGCTGGCCGTCGCCCTGGTCATCTTCACCAGCTGGCGTCCGAAGAACGCCGTCTGGGGCGCATATCTGTTCGGCTTCTGTTACTGGACGTATCTGTACATTCCGTCCAGCATCTCCGCTTCCCTGGCCAAAGCGCTGGGCGCCACCAGCGTCACCTATATGCAGAACCTGTATGAGATGATTCCGTACATTGTGACGATCATCGTACTGATCTTCGTCAGCACCAAGAAACGCCGGGAGAACCAGAACCCGGCCAGCCTCGGCTCTTCCTACTTCCGCGAAGACCGCTGAGAACAGAGAACATGCAGTACGTACAGAGACCGGAGCAATCCGGTCTCTGTTGTTTATGCAGGAAAAAGTGTGCAGGAATGATCCGACATTTCAAAACAGCTCTGTCCGCGGAAATCTGCAGGACAGAGCTGTTTTGAATGACGAAAATTATTTGGCGGTGAACTTGTCAATCATCGGATAAGTTACATTGTTTTTGGAAAACTGTTTTATGGCTGCCGTACCGGAGGCTGTGCTGAGAAAGGTGCCGTCAGCAGAATAGATATACTGTACGGCTGTGACGGATTTCGATGCATCGGATTCCGTGATCTGCCGGCTGGTTACAGTGATGTAATACTGATTTGCTTTTGAATTGAACCCGATCTGCCATGACACACTGGTGGATGTCAGATGATTGTTGCTCAGATAATTCTTGATAGTATCCGTCAGTGAGACGGTAGATTTATCCTGGGAAATTGCTTCGGAATCAATCGTTTTGTCAGGATTTTTTTGAAAGTACTGAAGAATGGACTGCTTACTGCTTCCGGTTTTGCGTGTAATGTTGCTGAGATTTTCAATGACATTGGAACTGAACGCCAGATCGGTAGAGGACAGTGATCCATGCTCCGAGCAGGACAGCGTCAGGACGTGATTGACCTTGTCTACCTGATAAGTGATAGTACCGCCAGCCGGACAGATATCATTCTTAGCGGATATATGATCTGTCAATACAAATGGATTATCCGGATCAGGCATCAGATAATCATAGGTATATTCCCGGATGATGGTTGCCATATTATTCTTGCAGACTGCTGCCTGGGACTGTTTTGTATATCCAGTGACCTGCGGGACAATCAGCAAAGCCAGGATTGCCAGAATCGCAATCACGACGATGAGCTCGATCAGAGTGAATCCGTTCCGTTGATGTGTTTTCATAACCGGTTCCAAAAGAATTACTGAATCTATAGTAACATATTTCTTCCTATCTATAGAAATGTTGCAGCCTTCCGCTGTCTCTGCTAGGATGAAGTAGCTATGAAAACTAGAGAAGAACTGCCGCGGTGGCTGACAGATGATTATCTGAATCATGTGGATCTGATTGAGCCGTACCGTCGCGGGCAGGGGAAAATCCTTGCTGCTGATGATGACTGTGTCTACCTGCGCATTGACGACATCAGCCTGGCCGCGGTCCGCAATGCCGCCGGCCTGAAGCGGGTTCTGAATGCCGTTCCCAAAGGCGACATCCTGAGCATCGTCGGCTATACCGAAGCCGGCGTGTGCGAAGCCGTCGGCATGGCCGGCGAGCATTTGGACTACAACTATGCGTATCTGAAGAAGGAGCCGGTTGCGGTATCGCTGCCGCCGGAAACGGAGATCCGGCCGCTGGCGCAGGAGCATCTTTCCTATGTCTATGAACATTATCTGACTGTGCAGGACCGTGACTATCTGGCGGACCGGATCGCGTACGGCATGCTGGGGGCGTTTGTGCGCGGACAGCTGCGCGGCTTCATCGGCGAGCATGACGAAGGCACGATGGGCATCCTGGTCGTGGAAGAGGCATACCGGCGCCTGCATCTGGGCAGCTGTCTGGAAGCGACGCTGATCAATCAGACGCTGGCATCCGGCAGGGTGCCGATCTGCCAGGTGGAAATCGACAACACCGCCAGCCGCGGACTGCAGGAGAAACTGGGACTGGTCCATGGCGGCGGGACCGTATACTGGTACTTTTGATGGTACAATGAGAAAAAGAAGGATCTGCACATGAAGAAAATACTGCTGTACGGAGTGCCGGAGCCGCAGGCGGACCGCTATCAGAACATTGCGGCGAATGAAGACATTGCCATGTACACCATCGGCGATGAGGAATTGGATCAGACCATTGAGAAGCTGTTTGAGACCCAGGATGATCTCAACAACAAGGCTGACGCGTTCGCGTCGCCGTATATGCTGATGCAGGAGATCGAGGTGCCGGAGCTGCTGAAGCTGGTGCGGCTGTTCAAGCAGAATGATCTGGAGTTTGAAGGCATCAAGGTCATGAAGACGCCGACCAATTCCAGCTGGACGCTGCGGGCGTTATTGGAAGAGGCGCAGCGTGAGAATGAGGTCGCCAAGAAAACAGTCGTGCTGCGGGAGCTGATCAAGTCCTGCAACGGACTGGATCTTTCAAAGATGGAAGCCAAGGAACAGCACGCCTTCAAGGAGACGCTGATGAACGCCTATCTGCTGCTGCAGTCCGGACAGTACACCGGTGAAGCGCTGGATGAGGCCATCGGCGCCCTGACACAGGCGCTGCGCTCGTGCCGCAAGCTCTATAACTGAGCGGCCGGGAAGAGAGACTTGGTGCTAGAATAGGGGCATGCGGACTATGGTGAAAACAGCCGAGAAAAAAGACTATCTGAATACGCTGGCGAATGTGCATCTGCCGCGCTGGAATGAACTGCCGGACATGGATCTGTACAAGGACCAGGTCGTCAGCCTGATCCTGCGGTATCTTTCCGCGTTCAGCGAGGAAGGCCAGGAGATCATCACGCCTTCCATGATCAATAATTACGTGAAATGGAAAGTCGTGCCGGCGCCCAGCCGCCGCAAGCAGTACGGACGGCCGCAGCTGGCGGGACTGATCATTGTCTCACTGCTGAAGCAGGTGGTATCCATCGCCGACATCAAGGCCGGCATGGAATCCCAGCAGGCGCTGTCGGGCGATGAGAAGGCCTATGACAGTTTCTGCGATTCCTTTGAGCAGTGCGCCTCCTTCGCCGCCAGCAAGATGAAGCTGGCGGACAGCCGCGCCAATCTGCGCGTCAATGCGGACAGCCGCATGACCATGAGCGCCTGTCTTTCCTGCGTCTTCCGCCTCTGCGCTTTGAAGCAGGCCGAGGACCAGCGCCAGCTGATTGCCAAAACCAAAAAGGATGACGGCCGATGAACCGCATCTTTATTTTCGGCGGAGCCAACATTGATCTGTGCGGGTCAAGCCTGGCGCCGTTGCGCAACTATGATTCCAATCCCGGCACAATCGCCGTCAGTTTCGGCGGCGTCGGCCGCAACATCGGCCAGATCTGCGCTCTGCTGGGACAGAATATTTCCTTTGTGACCTGCTTCGCGGATGACCCCTACGGCCAGAAGATGAAGAAGGACTGCGAGAAGCTGGGCATGGACTGCACGTATTCGAAGGTCGTGCATGACTGCCCGAGCTCCATGTACATCGCCATTCTGGACAGCAACCGCGACATGCACATCGGCATGAGCGACATGCGGATCCTGAAAGAGATGGATGAGGCCATGCTGGACAAGGCGCTGGCCGCCGTGCATCCGGACGACTGGATCATCATTGACGCCAATCTGGCGGCGGATACGGTCCGCTACATTCTGGACCATGCCTGCTGCCCGGTCGCGGCCGATCCGGTTTCCGCCAACAAGGTGGTGCGCCTGAAGCCGGTACTGGGCAAGCTCAGCATCTTCAAGCCCAACCAGTATGAGGCGCAGGAGCTCACCGGCATCTGGATCAAGGATGATGCATCGGCGCGGCAGAGCCTGGACTGGTTTCTGGACCGCGGCGTCAAGGAAATCCTGATCTCCATGGCGGACCGCGGCGTGCTGATCGGCACCCGGCAGGAGAAGCTGTGGTTTACGCACCGGCGGCTGGAGATTGAAAACGCGACCGGCGGCGGCGACACCTTCATGGGCGCCTATATTTCCAGAAGGCTGGCCAAAGACGAACCGCGCACGGCAGTGCGCTATGCGATCGCCGCAGCGGTAACGACCATTGAGAAGGACGCGGTGCGGCGGCGCAGCCTGAAGGATGAAGAAATCCGGGAATCCATTTCCGGCATGCGGATAGAAGAGAGGAAGATTGCATGAAGATCAAGATCAAAGCAGAAGCAAAGAAAGCCCTGAAGGAAGGCAGACCGGTCGTCGCCCTGGAGTCGACGATCATTTCCCACGGCATGCCGTATCCGCAGAACGTCGAGACGGCGCTGGCCGTGGAGAAGATCATCCGCGACAACGGCGCGGTGCCGTGCACCATCGGCATCATCGACGGCGTTCCTATCGTCGGCATGAGTCCGGAAGAGATTGAGAAGTTCGGCAAGCGCGGCATGAAGATCGCCAAGGTGTCCCGCCGCGACCTGCCTGTCATCGTCGCCAAGAAGGAATGGGGCGCGACCACGGTTGCGACCACGATGATCCTGGCCGCCATGGCCGGCATTGAAGTCTTCGTCACCGGCGGCATCGGCGGCGTCCACCGCGGCGCCCAGGAGACGTTTGACATCTCCGCGGACCTCGAAGAGCTCGCGCATACCAACGTCACCGTCATCTGCGCCGGCGCCAAGGCAATTCTGGATCTGCCCCTGACCCTGGAGGTACTGGAGACCAAGGGCGTGCCGGTGCTGGGCTATCAGACCAGTGAACTGCCGGCGTTCTATACCCGTGAGTCCGGACTGAAGGTCGACTATGAGATCAAGGATGCAAAGGAAGCCGCCCGCATCATCCATACCAAGCGCGCGCTGAAGATGGACGGCGGCATTCTGATTGCGAATCCGATCCCGGAAAAGTATTCCATGGACCGCAAAAAGATTGACAAGGTCATTGACGAAGCCATTCAGGAAATGAATGCGAAGCACATCCACGGCAAGGAATGCACGCCGTTTCTGCTGGCGAAGATCGCCGGCATCACCAAAGGCAAGAGCCTGGCTGCGAACATCCAGCTGGTCTACAACAACGCCCGCGTCGGCGCTGAGATTGCCAAAGAACTCTGCAAGCTGAAATAAGGAGAGCATCATGAAGGCCGTCCAGAACACAAGACAGCAGCCGATTCAGAATCCCGTCACAAAAGACATGATCCGCCAGGGACTGGAGAAGATCGGCGTCATACCGAACATGGTCATCGAAGTGCATTCTTCGCTGTCCGCTTTCGGCTACGTCATCGGCGGAGCCAGAACGGTCGTGGATGCGCTGATGGAAGCGGCCGCCAGCAACGGCACGATCCTGATGGCCAACCAGACGACGGACAACAGCGAACCCGCATTGTGGGAGAGGCCGCCGGTTGATCCGCGCCTGTACCAGCAGGTGCGCGACGCGATGCCGCCGTTTGATCCCTATCTTTCCGATACCCGCGGCATCGGCGCCGTGGAGGAGAACTTCCGCCACCGCGAAGGCGTCGTCATCTCCAGCCATCCGGCTGTCTCCTATGCGGCCTGGGGCAAGTATGCGCGGCTTCTTTGCAACCGCCAGTCACTGCATTTTCCGCTGTCCGAGGAATCGCCGACGGCAAGATTATATGAACTGAAGGGCTATGTGCTGCTGCTTGGCACCGGATTCGACACCTGCACATGCATGCATCTGGCCGAATACCGCAGCGACAGCCGTCCGGCCATTTTGCAGGGCGCCTGCATGATGGATGAGAACGGCGAACCGAAGTGGCAGAAGTATCTGGACATCGCCCTCAACAGCGATGATTTCATCAAGGTCGGCGAGATCATGAAGAAAAAAGGCCTGGTCCGTGAACTGGACATCGGCCCCTGCCATGCAATGTTCTTCTCGGCGGTCAGTGCGATCGATGAAGCGACGCATTTCTTCAGCCGCACCCAGGTCTACGACCTGTACCGCTAGAATTTCCAGTGATGATGCTGCCAGGCTTCGGCGAGATCCGCTGCCGCCTGCAGCATCTTTTTTTCATCCTCGGCCGTGAAGAAACCCGGCACCGGCGCATCGAGATCGATTTCCGCGGCGACTTCATTGCCGATCAGCACCGGCACGCAGAGCTCGCTGCGGCTGGCGGCGTCGCAGGCGATGTGGTCCTGGCAGGCCTGCACATTATCGATGCGCTGGGCTTTTTTTGTCCGGTAGCAGGCGCCGCAGACGCCTCTGGCAAACGGAATGTGCGTGCAGGCGGCGCGGCCCTGGAAGGGGCCCAGCACCAGTTCTCCGCTGCGCACCAGGTAAAAGCCCGCCCAGTTGAGTCCGGGCACGGCCTCCTTGATGCAGGCGCTGACGTTGGCCAGCGCCGCCGTGCCGTCGCTCTCCTCGAGCAGGGCGCGGATCATTTCATTCAATGCTTCCATGCCCGTATTGTAACATGAGGGCGATGACACTATAATAGGGTGCGTGAACAGGGGTGTGCGAAAGCACTGAGAAAGTCCCTTATCACCTGATCTAGGTAAGACTAGCGTAGGGAGTTCATCATTCATCCTTACGCCTTCAGAAAATGGAGGTGTATTTTTTATGAAGAACGATCAGAACAGGATTCTCGCCTACATGGCGCTCTATGCAGCATTGTGCGTGGTGCTGCAGTACGCCGCCCAGCTGATTCCGTTTCTGCAGATGCCCAACGGCGGTTCCATCGAGCTGGGCTATGCCGCACTGTTTACCGCTTCCTATCATCTGGGGTGGAAGAAAGGCATCGCCGTCGGCCTGCTGTGGTGGCTGCTCGGCTTCCTCTTCGGCTTCAACGCCTACTATGTTTCCCCGATGCAGTACTTCCTGGACTATCTGGCTCCGGTCGTCGTCTGCGGGGCTGCCGCCCTGGTGCCGGCAAAGAATGAGAAGGGGATTCTGGCCGGCGTCGGCGCGGGCATGCTGCTGAAGTATGCGTCCACCGTGCTGTCCGGCGTCTACTTCTGGTTCCCGGAAGGCTCCGCGGCCGGCAGCAGCGCCGCCTGGATCTATTCGCTGGGCTACAACGCCTGGTACAATCTGGCGACGATGATCGTCTGCATGATCCTTGTGCCGCTGATGATCCAGCGTCTGCGCAAGAGCGGCGTGGGCTTTCCATCCGTCAAATAAGCCGGGCATGGAAAAAGCCGGCGTCCTCAAACGCGTGAGGATGCCGGCTTTTCTTGTGCGAAATTACTTGTTGATGTATTTCTGGTAGACCCAGACGGCCAGACAGCCGCCCAGAATCGAGATGATGACGGAACCGATCAGGTTGGACGAACGGATTCCGATCAGGCCTCCGACGAGGCTTCCGACCAGCGAACCGATCAGGCCGAGCACCAGGTTCTTGACCCAGTTGGACGAATCCAGGCTCATCAGCTTGGCGGCCGCCCAGCCGGCGAAGATGCCGGACAGGATCCAAATCAGCAGTGATATCATTCTGTATACCCTCCTTGTTTCGTCTCTATAATAGTACAATTTGACCGGCGGTCAAGACCCTGTGTTTGCATGCACCGCGCATCCGTTTTAGAATACAGCCAGAGCGTCAGGGAAAGGAGCAGGAGAATGCTGCCGGAAGAAGGATCCTTGGTCTATATCCAGAGCTTCAAGCACGATGGTTCCCTGCACCGCACCTGGTGCAAGGGCTTTGTGCTGAAATCCGCGCCGGAAGAGATCGTCGCCGTCACCAACAAGGCCTGGGTCATCGAGGCGGACGGGCGGCGCTGGTTCACGCGCGAGCCGGCGGTCTGCTTCTTCTGGCCGGACCGCTGGTACAACGTGATCTCAATGATCCGCAAGAGCGGCATCTACTATTACTGCAACCTGGCGTCGCCGAGCCTGTACGACGGCGAGGCGATCAAGAACATCGACTACGACCTGGACGTCAAGCTCTATCCCAACCGCAGCTATGAGATCCTGGATGAAGGCGAGTACCGCGACCATGCCGCGGCCATGCACTATCCGCCGGAGGTGTGCCGCATCGTGGAGGCGCAGATGAAGGAGCTGATCGCGCATATGGAGCACAGCGACCAGCCGTTTACGGAAACATGCATCCATGACTGGTACGACCGTTATCTGGAAATGTCCCGCACCGCGAAATAGCGGTGCTTTTCTTTGCCGCTTTCAGAAAGCAGAAGGGGCTTGTGAAAGGGCGGTGAACGTTTTAAAAAAGATTTGAAAAAAGCTCTTTACAAAACATACCCCGGATGGTAATATCCTGACTTTAACAGTTGGAGAAATGAGAAAGAGGCTGAAGTCCTGTAATGATGCAGGATTCCAGCCTCTCGTGCTTTGTACGGGAGATACGTATTATCTGTCGTGGATCTGTTTCAGGATGGATCTCATCTTTGACTTCCTGATGATCTGGGTGTCAGTGCGGAAGCCGAGCAGGCTGTGCAGATCATCGGTCAGGTCTGTCCTTGTGTAGGCAGGGATATATCCCTGACCCTCAACGTCTACGAGCCGCATGCTGCCGAGCGTATCTATGAGGTTCTCTGCGGTGTATTTCGATCCCAGCTTAGCCTCCAGAAGCCTGTAGACCAGCAGCGCAAGGAAGCAGATCAGGAAGTGCGCCTTGATGTGGTCTTCCCGTGACAGATAGATCGGCCTTGCCTTGAACTCTGTCTTCATGATGCGGAAGCACTCCTCGATCTCCCATCTGCGCTGATTGATGGCAATGATCTCAGAGACGTCTGCCTCAATATCCGTTACAACGGCATAGTAGCCGTCATACATCTTCTCATTGTCGATAATATCCTGATCAATGATACTGACGCTGTCTGTTGTTACTTCGCCATTGCTGTCGGTGTGCGTAGTCGTGATGAACCGGGCCGGATCATTGAGATTCCTTCTGCCGCTCTTGATCTTTCCCTTCTCATCGATCATCCTGCATGCCCGCGTGATCTGCCCGCTTCTGATCTTTTCCTGGTACGCTCTGTACTTCGGAGAATAGGTGACAATCAAGCGCTGATCAGGAAGCCTGCTGCTGCCGTAAGGAATCTCCTTGTAGTAGATCGTGTTGAATACAGATGGATCATTCTCATCCAGATCCTTCAGATCGATGAACTTCCTGCTGCCGAGAGCACGGTACTGAGAAGTATTGAGAGCAGTGTCTCTGTATTCAGCCTTCATCTTCTTCAGTGACTGCGTGATGACATAGGCTCTGCCTTCAATGTCATTGAATTGCTTGTTGTCTTCAGAGCCCAGGCCGCTGTCACTGCAGTAGATGAATTTTGAGCAGTCAAAGTCGCGGATCACTTTCTTCTCCAGCGGCTTCAGTGTCAGCTGCTCATTCTGATTTCCTGGATGAATGTCAAAGGCCAGAGGAATACCGTCCGCATCCATGAACAGCCCCATCCCGATGATCGGGTTCGGACGGTTCTCCTTGCTCTTGCCGTATCTGCGGATCTCATCCTCCTGCTCGATCTCAAAGTAATAATTCGTGCAGTCGTAGTACAGCACGGTCTGATTCCGCGGATGAATGAGATTGCTGCTCCTGTAGGTCTCTGCCTGGATATAGTCGGATTCCTCTGCCAGCACCGACAGTGCCCGGTAGACATCCTCCAGCTCATACTTCGGAGGCTCAATGAACTTCTGTACCGTGGCGTAGGTGGAAAGCTTGCTGCCGGGGCAGATCACACGCGCAGCGATCAGGTCTCTTGTAATGTTGAACAGATTGAATTGATACTTATGCCTGCTGTCGATATTGCGGAAGATATTCTTGAACTTCATGTCACGCAGCAGACAGTCAAGAAACAGCTCACCGCAGTAAACCTCTCTGCCCGTATCCTTCCGGATCGGCAGGGAAGGAGAAAGACTGATTGAAACTGTCTCGTTCTCTGCCTTGAGACGTGCAGTCTCCCTGCGGCATTCCTCCCGGCACCAGGCAAGCACGCCATCCCGGTCTGTTCCCAGCTTCTCGGACAATTCCTTCAAGGTGCCGAGCTTGCGGTAGTTGCGGGAAGTATTCTTTCCGTTCTTATCGATGTAAGACTGATTGATATAGAAGGATTCCGAATTCCTGGACTTGGATGAGGTCACTCTCATAGAAACGCCCTCCACAGGAATATTATATCATAGATCTCTATATAATACGATATATTACGTGTAATAAATACATATTATTTGACATTATTTTGCATCAAAAAACGTGGATGTTAAGCCACGTTCCAGAATTGCCCATTTTTACTAACTGTTAAAGATCCGTGCTATAAATTGTAACAGAATATTTATTTTGAAAAAGGCTGAAGAAAATGATGAAGGTTAATATACAAAAAATATATTATCAATTACAATAAATTGAATTATATGCCGGGTCTTGGTAAAACACGAGTTCAGATCCGGCCAGGAAAGAAAGTATATTAGTTTATGTTATCGCAATAATTGTATTTGTAATTGAGATTTAATAAAAGATTTGTAAAAGAAAATGGATTCAATTATGCAAAAGTATAAGAAATAAAATGAACCATAATTATTATCTCTTCCGAAAAGGCTTATCTAGAATTATGTTGCTTAATGATTAAAAAAGTATTAGTTCTGTAGTATGTGATGTTAATTATTAATACTAATGATTATTCTAATGTACCAGAAAAGAACCGTTTTTTTAGAAGATTGAAAGAATCGTATTTGCTTATTGTTATCAGGCAATAATTTACGGCTTGAGATTTAAAATAAAAAAGTAATCTAACAGTAAACAATTTTGGTGATGAAG
>Ga0183095_10066_pt4 | contig 22129 bp, 18 predicted proteins | sample BioMet4_FD_130346 | JGI IMG/M metagenome (GOLD analysis project Ga0183095, IMG submission 130346) | Microbial communities from bioreactor (seeded with sewage sludge) at LBNL, California, USA - Biofuel metagenome 4 (v2) (version 3) | ecosystem: Engineered > Bioreactor > Anaerobic > Unclassified ...
CCCATCACTATTTTTGACTATCATCTTTAACGAGATAAAACTAAAATTAACCTAATGGGTTCTTTAGGGGCTTTTACTAGTATCCGCCGCAAAGAAATTGGCTTAGTCCAGCAAGGCTTAGCCGATTTCCTTGGCTATAGCGTTCAGGCTATCAGCTCTTTTGAGTCGGGCAATAGCCAAATAGCTTTGGCGGTGGCCCCTACTTTAGCGAACTGTCTTGAACTCACGCTCGATGATTTATTTAGCCAAAACGAAAAGGCTCCCCGAGTTAAGAACGCCAATAAGTCTTTTGAAGCAACCCTCCTAGCCAAAAACTTAGCCACTCTCCGAGTTCAAAAAGGCTATTCCCAAGAAAAGGAAGCGGATTTGCTGGGTGTTTCGAAACGTTCCATTGCCAATTACGAAAACGGTACAACGCAGCCTTCCTTAACGGATTTTGCCACTCTCCTTAAAACCTACAACGTCACGGCTTCCAAGGTCTTTTATGAGGATTTGGCGGTTCCGGTCTCCCCGGTTATCAATGCAAAACCCCATCGTCTTCTTTGGACCGTCTTCGTACCCATTCTTCTCGTTATTTCTTTAACAGGTGGCCTTTTAGGCTATTTTCTTCCTCTAGCAAGCAAGAAAAATAACGCTGGGGATTCTAATGGCGGGGCCAGTGATTCCACGTCGAAGAAAGTCGATGATAGTTCTTCCTCTTCTAGCAGTTCCTCTAAATCCAGTAGTTCGTCGTCCTCAAGCAGTTCGTCATCGTCATCTAGTTCCTCCTCGTCGTCTTCGAGTTCGTCATCGAGCTCGTCTTCGAGCTCGTCTTCAAGTTCTTCAAGTTCTTCGAGCAGCTCGAGTTCCAGCTCCAAAAGTTCCTCCTCAAGCTCGTCTAGTTCCGATAGTTCTTCCTCTTCCAGCAGCGAAGCGCCTGATCTTGATACAAATTTCCCCGGATTAAAAGTCTTCCGCCCAAAGGTTCAGACGGAAGAAGACATTGAAGCGGGTCAATATAACGATGTGCCTTTCCTTATTGAACCTGCTGGTTATTTCAATAATGGAAATGCCACTTTGACTTATACATTTCAGGATCAATTAACGGACATTTATTGGGACACACCCACTAACCCCGAAGACCTCCACAGGATTTATGTGGGGCCCCACACTTCTCCCTTGACCTCTCTTAATTGCCAAGTGATTGCTGAACGTGAGGGTCATACCCTTTTAAGCCATTTCTCGAGGGCGGTGTTTAACCACACAAGTGCCGAAAAGGATTTGAGCACCACTTATTTCCCTGGCCTTTCCCATCTGTACTACACAATTGGAGGTAAGAGTGAGGTCACGGTGACCAAAGGGAGTTTCTTTTCTCTCGATAAGCCCACCCTTGGAACTTACCTAAGCGCTCTGCCTATCGATTATTTGTCGAGTTCTCTTTATAGTTTCGGATGCTTATTCACGGAAGAACTTTTTGAGATTTCGGTGGTTGGCGGCGTTTCTGGCTATACCGTTAACGCTAGCGCCCCAAGTGGTGAGGTTATCTATGGAACGGCCAAAATTACTGATAAAACAAAAAGCAACTCAATAACTTCTGGCGATAACCGTTATTTGAAAATCACCGTGGCGTAATTTCGTTTTTGTTTCTTCATTTTTAAAGTTTTTTTCCTGTGCTTTTCGTTTTGTTTGATAGGACAGTGCCTGTACTTCATCTAAAGTGATGGTGTTCCGGAATAGGAGGGTCATTCCCTCCTGAGATGGCCATCTCCTTACCTTAAAGGAGATAGGTATTATGACGACATCGAAGATCAATTCGCTGCTCTACATGTTTCACCGTCTATTAGAAAAGGGGTATCTCAAGAAAGGGGATACCCAGTCGCTCTTACACATGAGCGACATGTCGTTCCGTCGTTACATCCGTTCGATTAGAGACTATTTAGAGCTCTATGAGAAGGATCGGATTCTCGTCTACCGCAAACGCGAGGATGTCTATTGGCTTAAGAACGCCGCCAAGTAAGGGTAGGGGAAGGCGCTAGAGGAATCTAGGGCCTTTTTCGTTTGATTAAGCGATACTGATATTGAAAGCCGGTCTAATTCCAGTGCGAATTCGCGTTAAATCGTAAGGGTTCCAGCTAGATGCACAATCGAAAACTTTTGTCGAAGATTGTGAATCAGGAGAACGGGTCCAAAAATAAGGCCTCAAGTATGGGTAGGCTCCGCAAGCAGAGATATAGTCTGTGCCTCCTGCGGCGTCAACGTGTAAATCGGTAAATTCTTTAATTGATAAAGCAAATATTTTGTCGTTTGTGTTGTCGCAAGTATAAATGTTTGGGTCTCTGCTTGTTGATAGAACGGAATTATCAACGGCAGTGGTGGTGATCAAGGCCCGTTCTTGTGCGCTGAAAGCAACATCGATAAATCCTTTTGAACTAAAGTTCTCGACCCCATACGAGCTTCCGTTATAACCATTTAATTGAGCTCGTAAAGTTGAATATTGGTAGTTATTTGGATAGATGGTTTGGCCATTTATCGTTCTGGTCGCTTGTGAGGTGTAGAAGCAACCGTTTAAAGGGGAAATAACGGACGTCACTAAACCGCTAGTTGTCCCTTGGCCAGATAAAGTCTTCCATTTGATTGCCTCTACGTTGAAATAATAGGTGTTCCCATTGGTAAAAGACGTATTTTTGTCCATCGACCAATTAGTATAAGTTTCAAGGTCAGTTGTCGTGTATTTCTTATATTCTTTATTATCGTATTCTAGGTATCCATCGCTATCGGAATCCACCGCTGTGGAAAGAGCGGTTAGGAGTGTGGCGTCGGTTACGACCGATTGCGGATATTTCCCCATCATAAAGAAACTTGGCAACTTGCTCGGTGTGGCGCGTTCAAATTGAGCGACATAAGTTGTGTTGGCCGTTAATGGCGCGATTGCTGGCGACCAGTTTGAGAACGTATAAATATCACTTGGCCCGCCAATTTTGATTGGTGTCGCTTCAGAGTAGACGGGCGTGACGTTTTGATTTACTTCCACGGTCTGCAATAGTGTCCCATCATAGTTTTTAAACTGGGCTGTATAAAGTGGCAAAAATTCTGCATAAATTGTCACGTCTTTTTCAGGCATCACAAATTGATATGTCAAATTCGATGAAAGCAAGTTCAAGTCGGAATCATACCAATTTATTCCTCTTTCTAAATGCGACGCTGGATTGCCGCTCAGAGTAACTGTGGAGCCAAAAGGACGATCACCCGCTCCTATAACACTGCCTTTATTTTCGTCAAAAGGTATTCCATTTACATGGTAGAGCTTTGAATATTCAGCGACATAGTGCGTGTCTGCGCCAGGCATCGTGAAAGTAAACCAAGTATCTCGCTCAACCAGAGTATGGGATTGCGCCTCGTACCAGCCAAGGAATCCATAACCGCTTTCTGGAGTTGCCTTAATGGTAATGCTGGATGTATATACGTATTCTCCTTGGCCAGAAACAGCGCAAGACCCAACTGGATTAGCGCCAATTTCTTTGGAAGAAAGAGTAAGGGTGTACGTTCCCAATGTGAACTTGGCGACATAACTGACATCGTGGTCTGGCATTAAGAAAGTGTATTGTTTCTCGCTTGATATTAATGTCGTGCCATCGTACCAGCCAACAAACGCATAACCATTTTCTATACCATAGACATATATGGTTACAGAGTTTTTGTATTTAGCTGTCCCTGAACCAATTAAACGGATGCTGTAGTTTCCGCCTTCTTTAGTCAAATTTACGGTATAAGACTTTTGTTGTATTTTCGCTGTATATGTTGTGTTCTTATTTGGCATTGAGAAAGTGTAAGGGTTATTTGTTGAGATTAATGTCGTTTCCTCATACCAACCCGCGAGTTCAAAGCCCTCATTGACGCTGGCAGAGATTGTCACTGGGCTTTGGTATTCGTAAGATCCGGCTCCGCTAGTTGTGACCTCGGCTCCAAGACCATCCGGAACCATCGTAGCGATAGTGAGCGTATATGGATGGAAAAGGAATTTTGCCTCATAAGTAAGGTTCATAGCCGGCATTAGTAAGACATATGGATTGTTGTTAGAGATCAATGTCGTACCATCGTACCAACCAGCAAACAAATAACCAGATAATTCGGTGGCGGTCAAAGTCACTTGACTCTTATAGATATAAGTACCGCTTCCTGTGATGGTGCCTCTCGTTTGGTCCGTGTTGATTGTCATTGTGTAACTATTAATCGAAAATCTCGCCACATATGATAGGTTGTCGTTTGGCATGGTAAAGACATATGGATTGTTGGCTGAAACGAGGGTATCGCCGTCGTACCATCCTTGAAAGGTATATCCAGGGTTTGCAGTGGCCGAAATCGAGACGCTGCTATTGAAATCGTGATAGCCGCCGCCCGAAACGGATCCTTTTTCGGCATCTTCGCTTGCCAATACCAAGTTATAAGATTCAGGAATGAAACGGCCCTCTATTTCGTAATTGTTTTGACAATCTGGCATCGTGAAGGAATAGGGACTGGATGTGGAAAGCAAAGTATCGTGGTGATACCATCCGCTAAGCTTGTACCCACTTTTGGCGGTTCCTGTCACCGTAACGTTTGAGCCAATTTTATGTATTCCGCCCTCTGAAACAGTGCCTTTTTCGATGTCGTTAGAGGTAACGCTTAGCATTGGGTAAGAGTTTGAACAAGAAAATGTGATCAACGCGTTTGCAATCGATGAGTTTGAGGTGCCGTTAGAAACAACCTTTAGATAATTGGGATAATAGTTTGCAAAATCGCACTCAAACGTTAAAGCGGAAGTCGAATCGTATGTTTGGGAATTTGTTTCGGTGAAGTTTGTCGTTTCGGACCAATAAACTTTAAAGCAGGAAGCTTGACTTCCCTTTGTTATCTTGATGCTTTTCATTCCTGCTATTTGGGAAATGTTGGTGAAATAACCACCAGTTTTTATTATTTGCCAAGCGTTGGTTGGATTGTAAAACTGATTGTATTCAAAAGTGACTTTGTTTCCCAGACCAGTCGTGGCATAACCGGTTCCGGAATGAACTGACGAAGGGGAAAAGGCTTCTGTTCCGATTTTGTTTATATTCTTATCAAAGGAAATCGAATAAGCGGTTGGTGAGTTAGCCGCCAAAAATCCTAGAGGGCCATTTTCGCCTTCTCCAATTGATGCAATTCCAATAGCAAAAGCCATGAAACCTAAAAAACCATAATAGAGTATCTTTTTATTTTTGGCGTTGATTTGCATGCAAAAAATCCCTTTTACATCTTTGCCCTCATTTGCCCAGTGATGAAGACTACAAAAAAAGATGTAGCTCATATGTTTGTTCTACATCAGCCTTTCTTTACATTTAGCTTGCAACAAATGCGCAATTAGATTGCGAACCGTGCCTTATTCTTATTTTCGTTTCCTTATCGTTTTGCGCGTGTACGCGAGGGGCGTCTACTTTTACGGTAGTTTTTTGAGAGCCCATATTTTCATTAATTTATGTTGTTGACAGGCTTTAGTGGTGCGTGTATAGTTACGCTCGGACGTGAAGAAATGCCAAATCGGCATTTTATTTACGGACAAGATAGACACACTGGGAAATGTGTGCTTCAAAGGCAAAGGAGAAAATATCAAAAATGCCTACTATCAACCAACTAGTGCGGGAAGGCCGTCATACTGCCGAGAAGAAGTCTAAGACTCCGGCTCTTGGCAAAAGATGGAACAACCTCACCAAAAAAGCTTCTGACCAGCCGAGCGCCCAAAAACGTGGCGTTTGCACCCGTGTCGGAACCATGACGCCGAAGAAGCCGAACTCGGCTCTTCGTAAGTACGCTCGTGTCCGTTTGTCCAACGGCTACGAAGTTACTGCCTACATCGGTGGCGAAGGTCACAACCTTCAGGAACACTCGACCGTGATGATTCGCGGCGGACGTGTCAAGGATCTCCCTGGCGTTCGTTACCACATCATCCGCGGCTGCCTCGACTGCGCGGGCATTGAAGCTCGTCGCCAGGGCAGAAGCCAGTACGGCACCAAAAAGCCGCAGCCGGCTGCTAAATAAGGAGTGAATAACCATGTCACGCAAAGGCAAAATCGAAAAACGGGATGTACTTCCCGATCCAGTTTATAACAGCAAGCTTGTCACTCGCTTAATCAACCGGGTTATGTTCGATGGCAAACGGGGAACCGCTCAGACCATCATCTACGATTCGTTCAAGATCATCGAGAAGAAGACCGGAAAACCGGCCGCGGACGTCTTCTCAACTGCTCTTAACAACATCATGCCGGAAGTCGAACTTAAGGTTCGTCGTATCGGCGCTGCCAACTATCAGGTCCCGGTCGAAGTGACCGCTGAGAGAAAGCAGACCCTTGGCTTACGCTGGCTTGTCTCCTATTCGAGACTCCGCAGCGAGAAGACCATGGAAGAAAAGTTAGCTGCTGAAATCATTGATGCCGCCAACGGCACCGGAGCTTCTGTCAAGAAGAAGGAAGACGTGCACAAGATGGCTGAGGCCAATAAGGCCTACGCGCACTATCGCTGGTAAAGGAGGGAATGTATGGCCAACGACGAATTACAAATTACCGAATCGGAAACCTACGACCTTCCCCATACTCGCAATATCGGCATCATGGCGCACATCGACGCGGGCAAAACCACGACGAGTGAGCGCATTCTCTACTACACAGGCCGTACCCACAAGATCGGCGAGGTTCATGAAGGCACAGCCGTCATGGACTGGATGGTTCAGGAACAGGAACGTGGTATCACCATCACCTCTTCCGCGACCACTTGCTTCTGGAAGGGCCACCGTATCAACATCATCGATACTCCGGGGCACGTCGACTTCACCGTTGAAGTTGAGCGTTCGCTTCGTGTCCTCGATGGCGCTGTCACGGTCCTCGATAGCAAAAACGGCGTTGAGCCGCAAACCGAAACCGTTTGGAGACAAGCTGATAAGTATGGCGTTCCGAGAATCGTCTTCTGCAACAAGATGGACGCTATCGGCGCTGACTTCGAAATGTGCTTAGCCACCTTAAAGGAAAAACTTGGCGTCAAGTATGCCGCCATTCAGTACCCGATAGGCAAAGAATCCGGCTTCATTGGCGAGATCGACCTCGTCAGAATGGTCGGCTGGCAATACACACAGAATAAGGATGACCCCCCGAAAGAGATCGCCATCCCGGATGAACTTAAGGAAAAGGCCGCGTATTACCACAGCGTTCTCCTTGAGACCCTCGCCGAATATAACGACGAGATTATGGAAGACGTCCTCGAAGGCAAAGAGCCCTCGATCGACCTCGTCAAATCCACCATCCGCAAAGCCACAATCACCGCGAAGTTCTTCCCGGTCATCTGCGGCACCGCGTTCAAGGATAAAGGCATTCAGCTTCTCCTTGACGCCGTCGTCGATTATCTCCCGTCCCCGCTCGACATTCCGGGCGAGAAGGGTGAGCTCAATGGCAAGCCTTGGGTCGCTACCGTTTCTGATAACGCCCCGTTCGTTGGCTTAGCCTTCAAGATCGCTACTGACCCGTTCATTGGCCGTTTGGCCTATGTCCGTGTCTACCAGGGCGTCTTAAAGAGCGGCTCTTACGTTCTTAATAGCTCGCGTGGGACTCAGGAGCGTATCGCTCGTCTAGTCCTTATGCACGCTAACCATCGTCAAGAGGTTAACGTTCTCCACGCTGGTGAAATCGGCGCCGTCGTTGGCTTAAAGGCCACGACCACCGGCGACACCTTGAGCGATCCGGCCACTCCAGTCGTCCTTGAAAGATTGGTCTTCCCGGAGCCAGTGCTTGAAGAAGCAGTGGAGCCGAAGACGAAAGCCGATATGGAAAAGATGGAGGTCGCCCTCACCAAGCTTGCTGAGGAAGACCCGACCTTCCGTGTTCATACCGACAATGAAACTGGCCAGACCATCATCGGTGGCGTTGGCGAGCTTCAACTCGATGTCCTCGTTGACCGTATGCGCCGTGAATTCGGCGTCGAAGCCAACGTCGGCAAGCCTCAGGTTAACTACCGTGAGACGATCAAAACCGCTGGCGAAGCCGAAGGTCGCTACATTAAGCAGACCGGCGGCCATGGTCAATACGGCGACGTATGGATTCGCTTCGAACCGAACCCGGGCAAAGGCTTCGAATTCGTCGATGCCGTTGTCGGTGGCTCCGTTCCGAAAGAGTTCATCAAGCCGACCCAGCAAGGACTTGAAGAAGCCCTTGGCCGCGGCATCATCGCTGGCTATCCGATTATCGACCTCAAGGCTACTCTCTTCGATGGTTCTTACCACGAAGTCGATAGCTCCGAAGCTGCCTACAAAATTGCCGCCTCTATGGCCCTTAAGGCCGCTGGCGTCAAGTGCAACCCGGTCGTCCTTGAGCCGATCATGAAGGTGGTCATCACCGTGCCTGAGCAGTACTATGGCGACGTCCTTGGTGACGTCAGCCGTCGTCGTGGCGTGATCAACGAAGAGACCCAGCGCGGAAACGCCAAGGTTCTCGATTGCTTCATCCCGCTTGCTGAAATGTTCGGTTACGTCACTGACCTTCGCTCCTTAACGCAAGGACGTGGCAACTTCACAATGACCTTCGATCACTATGGAGAAACCCCGCGTTACGTTCAGGATCAGATCGTCAAGACCGCCAACATGTCGACGAGATAACATTCTTACCTTTAGGGTAAGTATTGCGAACTCAAAAACGATAGACTATCATTTATAAGCGCGTTTCTAAACAAACCATTTTTGGAGGAAAAATCAAATGGCAAAAGAGAAATTCAACCGTGACCGTGTCCACGTTAACGTTGGCACAATCGGCCACGTCGACCACGGCAAGACCACACTTACCGCCGCCATCATGCACGTCCTTTCGATGAAGGGCTGGAGCAAAGACGTCGGTTATGCCGGCGTTGATAGCACCCCTGAAGAGAAGGCTCGTGGTATCACGATCAACACTGCTCACGAGGAGTACGAAGACGAAAAGCGTCACTACGCTCACGTCGACTGCCCGGGGCACGCTGACTACGTCAAGAATATGATTACTGGCGCCGCCCAGATGGATGGCGCAATCCTCGTCGTTTCGGCCGCCGATGGCGTTATGCCGCAGACTCGTGAGCACGTCTTACTTGCTCGCCAAGTCGGCGTTCCTTACATCGTCGTCTTCCTTAACAAGACCGATATGGTCGATGACCCAGAACTCGTCGACATCGTCGAAATGGATGTCCGTGATCTTCTCAACAAGTACGGATTCCCTGGAGACAAGACCCCGGTCATTCGCGGCAGCGCTAAGCTCGCCGGCGAAGCCAAGACCGTCGATGATCCGAATGCCAAGTGCATCTTCGAACTTATGGATGCCCTTGATACCTACATCCCGGATCCTGTCCGTGCTAACGACAAGCCGTTCCTCATGCCGATTGAAGACGTTCTCACGATCTCTGGTCGTGGCACCGTCGTCACTGGCCGTGTCGAGCGTGGTATGTGCAAGATCAACGACGAAGTCGAAATCGTCGGCATTCGTCCGACTCAGAAGACCGTCGTCACTGGCCTCGAAATGTTCCGCAAGACCCTCGATTTCGCTGAGGGTGGCGATAACATCGGCGCCCTCCTTCGTGGTATCACCCACGACCAGGTCGAGCGTGGCCAGGTTCTTGCCAAGCCGGGCAGCATTGTCCCGCACGACAAGTTCACCGCTACTGTGTACGTTTTAACCAAAGACGAGGGTGGCCGTCATACCGCCTTCCTTAATGGCTATCGTCCGCAATTCTTCTTCCGCACTACCGACGTCACTGGCAACATCACTCTCCCAGCCGGGACTGATATGGTCATGCCGGGCGACCACGTGACCTTCACCGTTGAGTTGATCCACCCGATCGCTCTCGAGCAGGGCACCAAGTTCTCCATCCGTGAGGGTGGCAAGACTGTCGGCGCTGGCACTGTCAGCGAGATTCTTCACTAATTTCGCTCATTAGTCCAAAAATTAGCCTCTTCGCAAGAAGGGGCTTTTTTCTTATGGATAAGAAAAGGAGAAGCGATTAAACTAAAGCGGTATGAATGAGAAACTTGTGAAAGCCGGTGTCGGCAAAAGGATCTTATCCCACTTAATCGATTTAGGCTGTGTGGCCTTGCCAGGCCTTCTTCTTTTCAGTTTCGTGACTAGCAACTATTACGAAAAAGCCATCGGGGCTTATTCGGACATGAGCAATGCTTATTCTTTCCTTGGCGAGAGCGGACTTTTCAAAACCACCGAAAAGGATGGCTATACCCAAGCTTATTCGGTAAAGTCCTATTTCGCGACGATCGACCAATCGAAGACCGCGAATAGTAGCGATAGCACCGTCGCCATCCAGACGGAACCTGGCTACGTTCTTTATCTTCAAGACACTTATAACTTTTACCGGAACTTCTTGCCAAGCGATAAGCGAATCGATGAAATCAGCGATTCGACTGGCGCCAAGAAAACGGCGGCCGAATATTACACGAGCGAGTATTTCTATACCACCCTTTTCGAATTCAAGAAAGCCGCCGAAGTGGATGTTGCGTCTGAGGATTCAAGAGCCGGCGCGAACAAGTATTTCATGTATGCCTTAAAGGATGGGGCGGTGGATCAAACCGCCTTGCCAGTCCTTAAAACAGCGATTCAAGATAAAGTAACCGCTGGCGATGAGACGACTCTTAAGAACCTCAAAGCTTATTTCTATAACGAAGTCACGAGCAATTCCTATAGCGGCCTCTTTTATGATGCGGCGGTCAATGTGCTGGGCCAAAGCTATTTCACCTCTAATCTAGCAAGCTATAACGTCAAAACATGGAGCGCTTTGGTGGTGGTCGTGGCGCCGCTTATTCTCATCTTCTATTTGCTCATTCCGCTTCTCAAACGCAATGACGAAACCGTAGGCAAGATGATCACGGGCTTAGCGGTGGTCGATGAGGATGGCTATAGCGTCAAAGGATCGAAGAAAATCCTTCATCCGGTCCTAATGACCTTCGAAGTGCTGCTTTTCTTAATCTATCCGTTAATGATTGGCATCATGGTCTTCATGCTTCTTTCCTTATTGGATTACATGTCTTCCATCATTAGCAAGAGCGGCCAATCCTTCCACGAGAAGATTGCCCATACCCGCGTGATCGATGCGAAAAAGTCCGTGTGGTTTGCCTCTCCTGAAGCCGAAGAGAACTATATTGCCACCCACCCTGAAGTTTATAAGGCCAAAGCCGCGTCGACCTTTAAGAAGACGACGCCGGAAGAAGCTTCTGCGATTGCGGCCGAGGATAGCATCCTCGATTTGTCGACGCTTGAAAAGAGCAAAGCCGAAGTGGATAGCATCACGAATTTCGACGAATACGAAAAGAAGAAAGACGAAGAACTCTCTAAGAAAGGCGAAAAGCCCCTTCAACCGAAACCCGAAGAAAAGAAAGATGAACCAGCCAAACCAACCGCGCCGGATGAGAGCGGCTTTACCGACGACAAAGGATAGCTAATGGAACTTAAGCGCGACCAAATTACGGATGCGACCAATAATGGCAGGCGTTTTCTTGCTTTCATCATGGATGCGGCCATTTGCGCCATGAGTGCCATGCTTTTGTTCGCCATCGCCGGCGCTCCGATGTTTGGCTATTACGAGAAGGCCAGTAAGCTTTCCGCCACCGATGATTCTCTTCTGGCTAATGTCGCCAAAACCCATCTTCTTACCTCCACGACTTCCATTGCCCCCTCAAGCGATTCGGAAGACTCGACGGGAAAAGTTTGGGTCAGCAATATCTCCAAAGAATCCTATAGCGAAGCTAGCGATTGTCTCCGCTATTACACCGTAACTTATAAAGGCGGTGCCCCGAAAGATTATGTCGATTTGATGTTACGTACCGACGCCGATTACACGTACTCTTATCTTTTCGAAGCCAATTCGGAAAATGTTTTGTCTCTTAAAGCCCCATACAAGAGTTTGGTTCACCAATATTCCAGCGGACTCGACAAAGGAACCGATCAAGAAAGCGCCTTTAATTCGACCTTGACGGCTTTCAAACTTACTTACGAGAAAGTCTGGATCGAATTCGGCAAATCCGATGCCTACCTTCCTCTTTACCAAGAGCACCTCAATCTCAACGTCGCGATGTCGCATGCCGCGGGCTGGGCCAGTTTGGTTAGTTACGCCATGGCGGCCCTGATTTTCTATATCGCCATCCCTCTTCTAAACAAAAATGGACGAACGGTTGCCAAAAGGGCTCTCAAATTCATTGTCGTTTCCGATAAAGGTCCCCTCTTACCTTGGCAAGTAATTTCCCGCGGTTTCATCGAAACACTCGAGTTTTCATTTTTGACCTTGTTGGCCCCGTTTTTCTTCATTCAGACAAACGCTATCACTCTGACGATGGCGGGTTCCGGATTATGGAGTTTTAATATGTTCACGCTCTGTCTCACGTCTTTGCTCTTGACCATCACTTCTGGCCTCTTGACTTTGTTTACGAAACAAAAGAAAAGTCTTCACGATTTAGCGACTTTTACGACGGTGGTGGAAGAAGAGACTTACGAAACCCTTCGTTCGGCAGAAAAAACGGATGGCAATACTGAAAGCGAACCCAAAGGAGAAGACAATGTCTGAGCAAGAAGAACCAGCTAACCCAACGTCAGAGAAGCCAAATGGCGTTATCTCCCTTGAATATCCGAAAGCCTCTTGGTGGAAGCGTCTTTTTGCCTTCTTGTTTGACTTCCTCATGGCGGCCATCGTGGCCACATGTATCATCGTTCCGAGCAAGAGTGCCTTAAACAACAATCCTCAATACGCCAACGCCGTCTCGACGATGAACGAGATTGAACTCAATAGCGGTCTTTATGTGACGAAAGACAAAAAGATCGTCCCCATTACGACTGCCTGGTCTTTTGATTCCTCGGCCACTCCCACCAACGAAGACTATGGCCGTCTCGATGCGGATTACGAAACGGCCTTGCAGTCTTTCTTCTCAAATTCAGCCTTTTTCGCCTCCGATGTCGGCAAGGACAAATACCTCTCCTTAAAAGTCGGGGATTCATCGATCAAACAAAGTGACAAAAAGACCCCATATTGGCATTATGTGGTGGATGAGGGCGGCAACAATAAATTGGTAGCTCAAACCGACAACCAAACTTTGGTCAATTTCTATGTCACGGCAATCGATGAAAACGCCATCCCTCTTATCTCAACCCAAACCCCTTCGTACATCGAAGCGTCCAAAATTGTCTTTTGGGGTACATTCCTCCTCATTTATCTCATCGCTTTGCTTTGTCTCTTTGCTTTTTTCTGTCTTGTGCCTCTTATCTTCCGAAGAGGGTGGCAAACTTTCGGGAAAAAATTATTCAAAATTTCTTTAATTAATGGTCAGGCAGTTAACCCCAAAGCCAGACAATATTGGCTTCATTGCCTCTTAACGTTTTTCTTCGATTTTGTAATCGGTTCAGTGAGTTTTGGCATTCCGCTTATTGTTTCTTTCACGATGCTTATGACCAGGAAAGATGGGCAAGATTTTGAAGATTATGTTTCAGGCATTTATGCGGTGGACACGACCGACGAAACAATCTACTTTTCACGAGACGAATATGAGGAGCGGAACCGCCACCTCGATTCCATGCAGTTAAAAGACACCACAGATTTATCAGAAAAATCAGTAAATAAGCCATTGTAAGGGCTTTGATTTGTCAAAATTTTCCTACCATTAAAAGGTCAAGTGGTGTATTTTATAGTGTCTTACCTTGTAAGAAGGTAACCCTTTGCTTAAAATAGCATTGTGTTGAATCTAGGAGAAAAACATGGAAATCAGGCTTAAGCATCTGACTAAAATTTTCCCCGGTAACCCAAAGAAAAACATCAAGGACACCCATGCCGTTGAAGACATGAATCTCACGATCCCCGATGGAAAACTTTTTGCGTTGCTCGGCCCGTCTGGCTGCGGAAAATCGACGACTCTTTATATGATCGCTGGTTTGCTTGAACCGACGAGTGGCGAAATTTGGTTCGGCGACGAAGACGTTACGGCTCTCGCTCCGGAAAAACGCGGCATCGGGCTTGTTTTCCAAAACTATGCCCTTTATCCGCATATGACCGTCTACAAAAACGTGGCGTTCCCTCTTACCAACCTCCGCATCCAGGAAAAAGTCTTGGACAAGGATGGCAAAGAAGTTATGGGTCCAGATGGCAAGCCTTTAATGGCCAAGCGCCGTCTCACCAAGGACGAGATCGATAAGCTCGTCCACGAAACCGCCAAAATCGTTCAGATTGAAGATTATCTCTGGCGCAAGCCTTCTCAGCTCTCCGGTGGTCAGCAGCAACGTGTTGCCATCGCCCGTGCTCTCGTGAAGCACCCACGCGTTTTGCTTCTCGATGAACCTCTCAGCAACCTCGACGCCCGTCTTCGTTTACAGACTCGTGAAGAGATTCGCCGTATTCAGCAAGAAACCGGCATTACCACCATCTTCGTCACTCACGACCAAGAAGAGGCTATGTCCATTTCCGACAACATCGTTGTCATGAAACTTGGCATCAAACAGCAAATCGGTTTGCCGCAGGAAGTCTATAACGACCCGGCCAACAAATTTGTTGCCAACTTCCTTGGAACCCCTCCGATCAACTTCTATAACGGCCGCATCAAAGATAACAAGATTTATATCGGCGAAGCTATGGTTCGTGATATCCCTGAAAAGAAGATTCCTGATCAGGACGTCACCGTTGGCATTCGTCCAGAAGGCATCACCGTTGACCCCAATGGCTCGTTAGCCCTTCACGTCGACCGCATCCTTACGATGGGTCGCGATATTATGCTTGTCGCGAGCAAACCTGATGAACAGAGACCGGAAAAGTTTGTCATCGACGCCTTCGAAAAGGTCTCGGTCGGCGATATCAAAGTTTCTGTCAAACCTCATAAGTGCTTTGCTTTCTCCAAGGAAGGTGAAGAGGAGAAACTGGTTTAATCATGATCAAGAAAAATAACTGGAAAGCTTGGTTGTACCTAGGACCAGTCATTATCTTGATGGCTGTTTTTACCTTCTATCCTCTCATTTCCACAATCGGAATCGCTTTCTTAAAGGATTACAACTACCTCACCCAAAGCAGCAAAGGTTTTACCTTCGAGAACTTTGGCGTTGTCTTAGGACTAGTCGGAACCGAATATCAGGGCACCACGTATTACATGACGGATGTCGTCAAATACGCCATTCCTAATACCCTGATCATCGTCTTCGTCACCGTTCCGCTCTCGACCATCATCTCCTTACTCATCGCGGTGGGTCTCAATTCCATCCCTTGGTTCAAGAAGATTATGCAAACGATCTTCTTCATTCCGTATGTCACTAACGCCATCGCCGTCGGCATGGTGTTCGCCGTTCTCTTCGATTATCAAGGCATCATCAACTTCATCACCGGGCAGATGGGCACGCCATGGATTGACCTCGGCGCCAGCCAAACTCGCGCGATGATTGCTCTTTGTGTCTACATCATTTGGCACGCTTTGCCATTCAAGATTCTCATTTTCTTGAGCGGTCTCGCCGGCATCGATAAGCAATATTACGATGCGGCCAAAATCGACTGCGCCAGCAAATTCAGAACTCTTACGAAGATTACCGTTCCGCTTCTCTCGCCGCAGATTCTCTACGTCCTCATCACTTCCTTCATCGGATCGTTTAAGGAATATACGGCCGTCGTCGGCTTAATCGGTCGTCAAGGCACATCCGCTGGCAGCAAGAACATGTACACCGTCGTTTATTACATCTACGACACCATCGGCAACAACCAGGTCCAATATGGCTCGGCTGCTGCGGTGTTGCTCTTCTTAGTAATTCTCGCTTTCACGGCGCTACAGTTCTGGGTCTCAAAGAAGAGGGTTTATTATTGATATGGCAAAGAAACAAAAAGAATACAAGCCCTCGCGTAGGGAATTAGCGTACGAAGAGCATCGCAAGAGCCCTGAATACGCCGCAATCGACACCAAGTCCATGACTCTCGTCATCCGCGAGAATGAGACTACTGTCGCCGCTTTGGAAAAAGCCCAGAAGACCGCCAAAGTTCTTTCTTTGGTCCTTACTTATCTTTTCCTTGGGTTCATGGCGTTAATCGTCATCTTCCCGTTCTACTGGATGATTATCACTTCGCTTAAGAGCACGACCGAAATTCGTGCTTCTCAGCAAACGTTCTTCCCACAAGCCGTTTTGTGGAGCAACTACGTTAAAGTCTTCCAGTCTTTCGATTTCGTCACCTATCTCCGCAACACTTTAATCGTTGGCATCATCAGCACCATCGGAACTTTAATCACAACGATTTTCGCGGCTTTTGCCTTTGCTCGTCTTGAGTTCAAAGGCCGGGACTTCCTCTTCGCTGTCTTGCTCGCGACCATGATGATTCCGGGCGAAATGATGGTCATCACCAACTACATCACCGTTGCAAACTTCGGTTGGCTTGGCAACGTCGTCGGCGTCTTCACCTCTATGATCGTTCCATTCTGGGTCAGCGTCTTCTACATTTACTTGCTCCGTCAGAACTTCAAACAGATTCCTAATGAACTTTATTTGGCTGCCAAAGTCGACGGCAAGAGCGATTGGTCGTATCTATGGCAAGTCATGGTTCCGCTTGGTTCGCCGACGATCATCTCCATCTTCATTCTTAAGCTCATGGGTTCTTGGAACTCCTATGTGTGGCCGAACTTGGTCGCCAATAAGCAAGAGTGGAGACTTATCACTAATGGTCTTCGTTCTTCCTTCACTTCGACCAGTGGCGAACCGGAATACGGCTTGCAAATGGCCGCGACCGTCCTCGTCACCGTTCCGCTTCTTCTCTTATTCATTTTCTTCAGAAAGTACATTATGAAAGGCGTTGGCCGCGCTGGTATCAAAGGCTAGTTTTTCCAATTTTGGTTGTCGGCCCCCTTGTGGGCTACAATATATACGTTGAAAGGAGTGTTCATTATATGAACAAGATTAAAAAGTTAATTCCTGCATCAGTTCTCCTTCTTGGCGCGCTCGTTGGATGTGCCAAACCGACATCCTCTTCGAGCTCGGCCCCCAGAGAAGACCCTTATAAGGTCCCATCTGATTACGTTCCTTTCGCTGGGAACATTCAAGACATCGAAGCTACCATTGATTTCTGGGAGACTTTCGGCGGTGGAACAGCCCCTAACGCGACCTTTGCTAACGCGATTGTTGCGGAATTCCAGAAGCGTTTCCCGAAGATTACAGTCAATCTTGTGAACCACAACTCCTATCCGGCCATCTATAGCGATCTTTCGAATGCTATTCCGGCTGGCACCACTCCGACGATGGCTATTTGCTATCCGGACCACGTTGCTTCTTATATGTCCGCTGGCGCGGTTGAAAATTTGGCCGGTTATATGGCCGATCCTGTTATTGGCTTAGGCGTCGATGACAAAACTGAAGCCAAAACTAAAGATGACTTCATCAAGGCTTACCTTGACGAAGGCGTTGAGTACAAGCAAAACGGCGTTTACAGCTTGCCGTACAGCAAGAGCACCGAAGTCATGTTCTACAACAAGACCATTTTCGATGCCAAAGGCTGGCAAGTTCCGACCACTTGGGATGAGTTATGGGATCTTTGCAAGACTATCAAAGAAGACCCGACCACTCCGGCTGGCGTGACCCCGCTTGGTTACGACTCGGACGATAACCTTTTCATCACTTATTGCCAACAGGCCGGTATCGCTTATACCGATATCAACAACCCGCACTATCTCTTCAACAACGACAAGGCGAAGGCCTTCGTCACCAACTTCAAAGAGAAGTACGACAAAGGCTACTTCCTTACCAAAGGATCTTCGGCCAATAGCTCCTACACTTCGACTCAGTTCACCAACCAGACTCTTTATATGACCGTTGGTTCGACTGGCGGTACTTCCTACAACTACACCGATCAGTTCTCGGTTGGCGTTGCTGGCATCCCGCAGGTTGATACGAACTCTCCGAAAGTCATTCAACAAGGCCCGTCTGTTTGCATCTTCAAACGCGCGACGACCGCTCAGAAACAAGCCGCTTGGCTCTTCTACAAGTTCATCACTAACTCGGCCAATAGCGGTTTGCTCGCTTCCATGACTGGCTATTCTCCAGTTCGTGCTAGCTCCTACGAGACTGATTTCTGGAAAGACTTTACCGGCTCGAGCGCCACTGGCGCCGCTGGTTTAACAGTCAGCGTTCTTGACTATGTCGCCAAGAACTACAGCAACGCCTTCTACACTTCGCCGGCTTTCAAGGGCAGCTCTGTCGCTCGTACTGAAGTTGGCGGCTTGTTCTCAAGCGTTTTGCTCGGAACCAAGACCGTCGAGGTTGCCTTCCAGGATGCCATGAGCGCTTGCGCTTTGATTAAGGACGAATAACACCATGAATAGGCGGAACATCAATTCAAAACTTGTTCTCGGCTTATTGGCGGTTACCGCTCTTTGCGCATGCGGGAAAAACACTTCATCACAAATTGATTTGACCTATGTCAATTACGACCAAACCAGTTTGGGCGATCCAAAAAGCCTAAAAGCTGATGTGAACTTCTGGACCATTTCAGGCAAAGCCAATGGCGATGCCTTAGCCGTCCTCATCACTCAGTTTAACAAAGAATACCCCAACATCACGATTAACGTGACCACGCAGGGCGGTTATCCCGATCTTGAACAAAAGATCGGTGATGCCATTCCGGCTGGCACGACTCCTAACCTCGCTTATTGCTATCCTGACCACGTCGCCAACTACCTTGACGCCAATGCGGTCATGGACGTCAATGATTTCGTTAACGACCCAGCCATTGGCTTTCTTGCCTCCGACGCTGCCACTGAAGGCCAGCACGAGGAGAATGGCACCAACGTCTATGGCGTTAATGATTTCGTGAAGCAGTATTGGGGCGAAGGAACCGCTTATCAGAAAAACGGTGTCTATAGCGTTCCGTTTGCGAAATCGACGGAAGCCCTCTTCTACAACAAGACTTTCTTCGATACGTATAGTTTGTCTGTTCCGACCACTTGGGAAGAGATGTGGACCGTCTGCGCCCGTATAAAAGAGATCGCTCCTGATAAGACGCCTCTTGGCTATGACGCTGACTCCAATTTCTTCATCTCAAGCTGCGAGCAGTTGGGTATTCCTTATACCTCAAACACTGGCGACCATTATCTTTTCAACAACGATCAAGCCAAGGCTCTTATGACCAACTTGGTCGATAAGTACAATAAAGGTTATTTCGTCACCAAGGCCACGACGGCGAATGGCAGCTACGCTTCGACCAAATATCAAGAGCAAAGCATCGTAATGTTTGTCGGCTCAACCGGCGGCACGAGCTATGCGGCTACTGATAACTTCGAGTCGGGTGTGGCTAAAGTCCCGCACTGGGCCGATCACGAATTAAAGATTATCCAACAAGGGCCGTCTCTTTGCTTCTTCCATCGTGGAACCTGGGCCCAGAAATACGCTTCTTGGCTCTTCTACAAATTCTGCTCAAGAAGCATCAACAGCGCCTACTTTGCCACTTCCTCAACTGGTTACGATCCGGTCCGTGTTTCGTCTTACTCGACCGAGTATTACACCAATTGGCTTGCTGACAATAAGAGCAACACGTTTGGTAAGGTTGCCACGATGACCGAAAGTCTTCGCGACAATTACTTCTATTCTCCTGTCTTCGTTGGCTCATCTAACGCCCGTAATGCGGTGGGCGAAATTCTCGCTAACGTTGTCCAAAACAACGTTACCGTTGACGCCGCTTTTAACACCGCCATCTCGAAGTGCGTTAACGGAGTGTGAGGTAGTAACATGCATAAGAACTTAGTTGCGCTTCTAGCCGTCTCGATGATCGTTCCTTTAGTTGCGTGCCAAAAGACCACCAGTTCCACGGTTGATTCCAACAAGGCATCTTCCTGCGACGGTGTCGACTATGTGGCGCAGACTAGATTGACTGTTGATTACACCGGTCACCACTTCCTTGAAGATGGCATTGGCCGGGTCAACCTCAACATGAATGTCGATGGCGATACGACTCACTTCTATGATCGTAACGCTGACGGCAGCAGCAATACCGCTGTCAAAATTCAATCTCGTTACCTTTGCATTGACACTCCGGAATCCACCGGACAAGTTCAACCATGGGGTAAAAAGGCCAGCCATTTTACCGCTGACAAAATCAATGCCGCCAAGACGATTGTTGTTTCTAGCAACTTCACTGATTTCGAGCATGCCAAAGCCGACTCGACTGGTTCCCGTTGGCTCAGTTATGTTTGGGTTAGCGAAAAGGAGAATGCTCCTTATAACGAACTTGAGCTCTTGAACCTCATGATCGTTGTCGCTGGCTGGAGTTCAACCAAATCTGCTACTGATTCCATTTATAAGGACGCTTTCTACAAAGCCGATGCCCAAGCCCAATGCAATAAGGCCGGCATGTTCTGTGGCAAATCTGACGACACCTACATTTATTCGACCGCCGTTGGCACGACCATCCGTGAGTTGGTTTCTGGCAAAAAATACGATTCAGATTCCGGAACCTTCATCACTTATGATTGGACTGATACGACCCACAACAAAGTGAGCTTCGATTGCACCGTGGCCTTCACTGAAGGTACCAATTCCTTCGTTTATGATGATTTGCCTTCCTACGATGACCCGAACGTTACCGTTCGTTATGGCTTATACATCTTCACTGGCTATCGCAACATCACTCCGCTTTATAAGATTGGCTATCGTTTGAACGTTCCTGGAATTTTCACTTCTTATAATGGAAACTTCCAACTTACCAACGTTCAATACAATGCTCTTTATCACTCCGATGACGACATCACCATCATCAACAAGACCACTTCGGAATATGTGGCCCCGGTTGTCACTCCGACCGAAGGCTGGAACGACAAATACGGGAACGTCGTCGTGAAGATGAACAATCTCCATGGCGTGGCCGATGGATCTTGGGCCGACAAAGACGGCGGCGCCTTCACCGTCAAACTAGAGGACGCTTCTAGTAACGTCTTCTATCTGCGTTTCGCGAAAGGCATCTTAACCGATCGTTCCGATACGACCAAAGTCATCGATTCGACTACCTATAAGACCTACCTTTGCAAAGACGGCGAGACCTACAACATCACCGCCCCGATTCAAAAGTACGTCAACTCTTCAGGCAATGCGACATACCAGCTCTTGCTCTGCCACAATGCCGATCTTGTGTTCAATTCATAAAATAATCGAAAGGAGAAATTTATGAAAAAGAACGTGCTGACGATTCTAGCGCTTGCGGCCATGGTTTGCCCCTTGGTTGCCTGCGGACAGACGACCACCTCATCCAGTGCGGCTTCTACTAGCAAAACTCCGACCACGGTTGAAGATTTTGCCGAGTTAGCCTGCAACATGCTTAACTTCGATTCCCAAGCCGCCAAAGGTATGTCTTCTCGTTACTTTGACGCCCCGGGTGAAATTAAGTACAACGATACTTATACCTTCAACGTTTCCTATACGGCTGTTCAACAAACGGTTTACGAAGGCGCGAGCATCACGATTAGCCAAGATAACGATCCGGATCTTTTGACTCACCCGGCTCGTGTCACGATTGTTAGCCCGATCAAGGATCCGGCCAACACCGCCAAATGGATTGTCTTCGTTATGACCGCCCACCTTAGCTACCAGAACAAAGAGGTCTATTCGCGTGACTTCAATTTACGCGCTGACCCGGTCTCGGTCGTGAAGATTTCGGCTGTTGGCGGACAAGATTCCGGTGCGGCTGTCATGCTCTATGGCAAGTACATTGGCAAATACGACAAGAGTTCCGACTATTACTGGATTGGCGATGGCACTGCGGGTATCACGGCTTATGCTCCAGTCATCCAATCTGGTTACACTCCGGCTGTTGGCGATTATGTCCGTGTCATTGGTGCTTTCTCACCTTATAGCGGACTTCTCGAAATCGGCAAGGGCTGCAGCCTTGAAAAGGCCAGCGACACTGACGTCTTCTTCCACAAAACTGAAATCCTCGACCCCGTCGAGACTGTGTGGGATGGCAGCGTTGCTCTTCAGGATTACCAAGAGTCGCTTCCGATTAAGCTCACCGGTGTTGTTGGAACGCCAAAAGCTGGTTCTGCTCCAGATAGCAGTGGCAACTACACTTGGCCGGTAACCGTTGGCACTCGTTCGATCAACGTTTACATCAAGAAGAGTTCTGATGCGACCGACCACGTCACGAAAGCGGC
>Ga0183095_10818_pt1 | contig 22037 bp, 21 predicted proteins | sample BioMet4_FD_130346 | JGI IMG/M metagenome (GOLD analysis project Ga0183095, IMG submission 130346) | Microbial communities from bioreactor (seeded with sewage sludge) at LBNL, California, USA - Biofuel metagenome 4 (v2) (version 3) | ecosystem: Engineered > Bioreactor > Anaerobic > Unclassified ...
TTTGAAGAAGAGACAGATCAAATTGCAACTGACTATGTCACCCTTATCTAGGATTGAAAATTCAATGTACTGAGCAACCAGAATCTACGCGATTAGGAAACGCATCGTATACCGTAATGCTTCCTTGCGAAGATGCTGACATCTTTCAGAAGCTTGTTGTAAATGTTGCCTTTGACCCAGTCTACCAGCAAACCATCTTTTTCACAAACAATATTAAGAAATGCCTGTTTTATTGAAACATTTTTTATAACGTTACGTTTAAAACAATAGTTCGTAAACATTGCTTTCAAAACTTATATTATTGTTCAGTCTGTTATTCCAACTGCATCTTCCTCATCATCAGGTTTTAATTTACCCTGCAAGAAATGTTTACGGCATAACGCAATATACTCATCATTGGCACCAAGCATGACCTGCGCACCTTCTCGCACAATTCCGTATTTATTATACCGAGCATTGCAGGTCGCCTTATGGCCGCACCAACACATTGTTTTTACTTCGCGGATTTCATCCGCAATTGCCAGCATACGTTCGCTTCCTTCAAAAAGATTTAGCTGGAAATCCGAACGAAGCCCATAGCACATCACCGGTATGTTAAGATCATCGACCACATGCGCTAAGAAATCAACCTGAATACGCTTAGCAAACTGTATTTCATCAACGATAACACAGTCATATTCTTTCAATTGTGCATCACTCATCTTCACAACAGTACTTAGCAACAAACATTCTTTCTCCAAGCCAATCCGCGAATGAATGGTATGGGTACCATCCCGCATATCCAAATTGGTCTTGGCTAACAGAACCTTCTGCCCCCTTTCCTGATAATTGTATTCCACCATCAATGCATTTGCGGATTTCGAGCTTCCCATAGCGCCATAATAAAAATATAACTTTGCCATATATTTTCCTTTCTATTTTCTATTTTCCTACACATTAGAATGATATGTAAATAATTCTTTTGTACTTTTTATCAATAAAGGGACTTCAAACCCCAACATTACCACCCATCCAACGATGTTAGCGTACGCAAAGACATCAATTTGCAATTTCATAGTCAGCTGAAAAACAAATACCATGACCCAAGCCGCGGCAACACGGCCGACCATATTCATAAAGGTAGATGCCAAAGTAACCTTTAGATCACCAATGCCACGGAACCATCCTTGGATGCCATTGGTCAGTGCTGGAATCAAATACAGAAATGCCATCATATGAATATAACGGGTTCCATAACGAATTACCTGTGCTGCATTTGGATCGCTGCTCGATACAAACAAGCTGATAATCGGTTTTGCAAGAAACATACTGACTATCCCAAGGCAAACCGCATAGATCAATTCAATCTTCAATCCAGCCTTGAATCCTTCCTTCATACGGTCTTTTTTTCCTGCTCCTTGATTCTGTGCTAACAGCGTCGTCATAGCATGACCAATATTCTGCTCTGGTGTATACGCAAAATCATCCATCTTATTAACTGCATTAAATGCCGCAATAATTGAGATGCCAACAACACTGCCCATTTCATTGACGATGGACTGAATCATAACTTTGCCAATCTGCAGAACTGCCTGTTGCAGTGCAGAAGTAATTGAATATGCAACCGTCTTTTTGAACAGTCCACGGTCAAACACAAACCATTTTCTACCTAACTTTAAGGCTGGTACATTTTGATATATATAAAGTGCACAGAAGAATGCACTTAAGCATTCTGAAATAGCTGTTGCTAATGCGCAACCCATGACGCCCCAATGCATGACGATGACAAAGAACAAATCTCCTAGAATATTAATAGCCGCACTGATGCCAAGAAATATCAACGGTGTTCGGGAATCGCCAAGTGCACGCATTGTATTTGCATAGAAGTTATACAAAAAGGTAAAGGTTAAAGCCAGCAAAACAATCCGTAGGTACAGGACACTCTCATTAAAAATCAAATCTGGTACATTGATCAAATGCAGGATTACTGGAACACAAGGAATAATCAGAATTGTCACAAGTACGCAGAATACGATGCCGCCAAGGAAAGTTGTTGATACCTGCTTCTGCAGTTTCTCGATATTCTTCTCCCCATATTCATGACTCATTAAAATACTAGCGCCCATGCACATTCCTGAGATAAATAAAATTGCAATATTCATTATTGGGTTGGCAGTACCTACTGCAGCCAGTGCATTGGAACTTACAAACCGGCCAACAATAATACTGTCAGCCGCGTTATACGTTAATTGCAGTAAATTACCTAATACCAGCGGTATGGTAAAACGAACCAGTAATTTCGATACATTGCCGCTAGTCATATCCTTTGTCATATGCCTGCTCCCAAAACATGACCTATTCTATCACAAAAAAGATGCCCATGAGGGCATCTAGTGGTTCGCTGTTTCTTCTGGAATTGGAAAATGCACAGTAAACGTACTTCCTTCTCCAACTTTAGAAGTCAATGCAATGGTCCCATTGCACAGCTGAACCGCATGCTTCACAATTGACAAGCCAAGTCCCGTTCCGCCAGTTGCCCGGCTGTGGGATTTGTCAACACGATAGAATCGTTCGAAAATTCTTACCTGAGATTCTTCTGGGATGCCAATTCCAGTATCCGAAACGGTTAATGTAACCTCATCTTTTTTCGTTTCAATCTGTACTGTTACCGAGCCTGGATCCTGATTATAGCGAATTGCATTGTCCACCAAATTATAAGCAATCTCATATAGCAGTCGACTGTTGCCATAAACAATACCATCATTTCCATCTAAGTGTACAATCACATGATGTGTTTCTGCACTCTTTTGCAAGGCGTCAAACGCTTCCTGAACAATTTCCTTCAGATGAATATTTTCTTTTTCAATCTTTCTATTTTCGTCCAGTTGTGATAAACGGATAATATCATCAATCAACGTTAATAGATGTTTTGCTTCAGTATTAATCTTATTAATGAAAATATCTTCATCTTCTGGTTTAACCATCTTGTTCTGCAGCAGTTCTGCAGAGCCCATAATGGTCTGTAATGGAGTCTTTAATTCATGCGATACATTTGCGGTAAACTCTTTCCGCTGCATCTCTGCAGTATATTCATCTGAAATATCATACGCAAGTATGGAAACACCTATCAGCACTCCATGACTGGTGATTGGTGATGCATCAATGCGAATGATTTTCTCTTCCTGATTAATGATACCGGAATTCTGTTGCCCAGCAAATGCCATCTCAATCAGCAATTTGAATTCCTTCGAAATATTCACAAATGGTTCTTCAGCTTCTGCATCCAAATGGAATATTCGCTCGGCAGATGGATTCTGCGAAAGAATATGCCAACTTTGATTGATCAATATCAATCCCTCGCGCATGGAAGATGTTGCCGTAATAAATTCCTTCTGTTTACGGTGAAGGATTTCCATTTGTTCATTGATTTTAATATTCTGTTCATCCAATCTTTCCAATAATGGGCGGATCTCCTCGACATTCTTATTTGCTAATGGCTTTTCCAGATCAATATGATTCAACGGTTCCGCAATTTTATACGCAACTTTCTTACCAACGACGTACGATACAATCACCGCTGCCAACATGATCCATAATAATGGCGTCAATAAACGCAATAATAGCAGGAATGCACTGTTCCGGGTCACCGCAAGACGAACCACTGTGCCATCTGTACAACGTTTCGCATAGTACATTGTTTCGGTCGCTAATGTAGAACTGTTACGATCGCTCTTTCCTGATCCCGTCAGAATAGCTTCTTTAACTTCTTCCCGACTGCCGTGATTCTCCATGGTTGCGGCATCTGCTTCGGAATCATAAAGAACAGTTCCATCTTTATCAATCCATGTCAAACGATAGCCGTCAATGGTCAGATTATTTAGGTAGTTTTGCCCTGCTGCATCAATACCTGCAGCGGTCAATTCTGCCTGTGTCGCGATTTGATTTTCTTCAATTGCTACAAAATAATTATTTAGAATCATGACAATCAGGCCAACCGTCATTGCTGCAACAAAAATACACGACGTAAAGACGGGTCGGAAGATTTTATTTGTCATACTTCCTCCTTGTAACGATAACCAACACCTCTTACCGTATCAACATGTTCTCCTGCTTCTTTCAATTTGGCACGCAACGTACGAATGTGTACATCGACAGTTCTTGTTTCGCCATCGTAATCCATACCCCAGATTTCATCTAATAATTTTTCTCTGCTAAAGACAATACCTGGATGTGCCATTAATAGTTTTAACACTTCGTATTCTTTATAAGTAAGGACCACTTCATCACCGTGCACAAATACTTGGTGCTGCTGCGGTAAAATCTGAATATCTTCTTTACCAATGACAATTGTTTCGCTGTCGACATGCAGACGACGTAAGACTGCTTTAATTCGTGATACCATTTCCATCATACCAAATGGCTTGGCAAGGTAATCATCGGCACCCAGATCGAGTCCCTTGATTTTATCAAATTCATTGCCCTTCGCACTGGCCATGACTACCGGGATATTTCTTGTCTCAGGATCTTTTTTCAGTTTCTTCAGGATTTCCAAACCATCCATATCTGGTAACATTACATCTAATAAAACTAATTCTGGTTTACGATTCTGCAATGATGTAAAGAAAGCTCCACCATCCGCATAGCCATCTGCTTCAAAACCAGCAGATCTTAATGTATAGATTTCAATTTCGCGGATACTTTCTTCATCTTCCACACATGCAATCATAGTTTCACCTCTTTTCTATTGTATCAAATGACTAGAGTCCTGTTTCAACAACTTCACCAATTAACAAATGATTGAATTCCATTTCTTCCGACCCCATTTCAGCCAGATCAAGGCAGCAGTTGCCAATTCGTTCTACATTATGCAGCAGTGTATTGTACGATGCTGTCAACGAAGAATCGCACTTTCCCTGTGAGACTCTGGTCATATGTGCCTTCCGGACCTTTTCATCCAGTTTCATGATGGTCTCTTTGTCTTCACGCAAGATGGTTAAACTCTCCTGTGTATTTTCAGTTATAACATGAATGGCATCTTCATATAGCTGAAGCAGTAACTTTGATAAATGGTGCAGCTCTTCGGTTGCCTCCAATGAGAACTGTTTTTCTTTTCCTCGCATCTTTGTAACATTATCCGCAATCTCACGGCATAGGGTGTTAATGCGCTCCAGTTCGTTGATCATAAATAAGAGCCCGGTTGCCTGTGAGGCCTGTTCTTCATCCAATGCCCCAGACGAGAACAATTCTTTCAAGTAGTTTTCTATCTTCGCATTAAGTTTTGTCACATTTTCTGATTGATTTGCTAACCGATGCATACGCTTCGTAACATGTCCTTCCGGATCTTCCCGCATTGTTTGCAGCATTCGATAAATCTGGGATGAACCTCGAAGAATCTCTTGTGAAACAAGCTGCAGAGCTGCTACAGGCTGTCCCAATAACCGATCATCAAGATACTTCGGCTTATCATTTGCCACACCGTTTGCTGTCTTTTCATCTGGAATCAGTTTCGTTACTATCTTTACCATCCATGGCAGCAATGGTGTCCAGATGAGTGTCATGATTAGATTAAACCCAGTATGCGCATTCGCAATTTGACGGGAAATCACTTCCACTTCAGTACCTAATGGTGAGATTGCCTGAATAATTGCAGCATATTGATTCACAAAGAAGATAAAGAGAAGCGAACCCGTCAGGTTAAAAATGATATGTGCTAAGGCAACTCGCTTAGCATCTTTCTTCTGTCCAACCGAGGCAATTGCACCGGTTACGGTTGTACCAATATTGTCACCTAACAAAATTGGAATTGCTCCGGTCAAGCCAAGAATGGAGGATGTCCCATTCGCAGCTGCCTGAGATGCAAAGTTCTGAAGGACCGCAATAGTTGCACTGGAACTTTGTACAACCAAGGTCATCGATAGACCCGTTAAAAGTCCTAAGAAACGGTTGTCCGCAACCTTTCCAATCATATTCAAGAAAACTGGCGAAGAAGCTAATGGCTTCATCACACTTCCCATTGTATCAATACCCAAGAAAAGCACACCAAACGCGAAAATCGTTTCACCAATATACTTGACTTCCTGTTTTTTTGAGAAAAACAAAATGATAAAACCAATAAAGATGATCATTGGCACAAACTCACTGATATTGAATGCAATAATCTGTGCCGTCATTGTCGTGCCAATATTAGCGCCAAAAATGATGGAGATTGCCTGTGGGAGCGTCATCAAGCCAGCACTGACAAACCCTATGGCCATGACCGTTGTTGCGGAGGAGCTCTGCAGAACAGCGGTTACAATAGCTCCGCTCAACACCCCAAGGAATGCATTCTTTGTTAAAGTGGATAATACTTTGCGCATTCTTTCTCCGGCAGCTTTTTGAAGACTCTCGCTCATCATTGTCATACCGAATAAGAACAGTGCTAAACCACCCAGCATTCCGGTAATCACGGTAAACAGTTCATTCATATACATTCCTCCTCTTCTAAATTTTAGAAAAAAGAAGGTATATGCTCTATCCGGCATGTGTTAAATAAATGTTAATTCCTTGTAAAGTGCGCTTATTTACATCAAAAAAGCTGATGAAAAGGCACTTCATCAGCTTACATATATTTAACTTTCCGTTTCCGAAATACATTCTGCTAATTCATTTGGCAGGGTCAAGTTGAACTCTTCTGGTCGGAATCTTGGACAGACACTTTCTGTCGTTGTAATCACAGAAGAAGCTAAACGCGTGCCAATCTCACAGGCTTCTGGAAGTGTCTTGCCATAAGTCAGCCCAATAGTGACACCCGCAAAGAAGGCATCTCCACAGCCGGCCGCATCCACCACTTCAACGTTCTGTGCTGGACTGATTCCGAAGGAAGCTTCCAATTCCGCATAGACTGCTCCCTTTTCTCCCATGGTCACCACCATTTTCGGATATTTTGTCTGTTTGATCTTTTCACTGATCAAACGTGCAAGCGTCATCGGCTTTACATCCAAATAATCTTCAGAAAACAAAAGACCTGCTTCATTGGCATTGCATACAATACAGTCGGTACGAGTCATCAAGTCTCTTCGTTCCATCGCAATGGACATGTTTGATACGACCGCGAAAATCTTTTTATGGTATTTCTCACATAGTTCAAAAATCTGATTGAGCAAATCTGATTCCATATCAATCTCTACGACAACACTGTCTGCATGCGAGATGATATCATCACCATATTTCTTTAACGTATCCGCAATTCTCGCCAGATTCGGCCGCTGAGAAATGGATGCGACAACATCCCCTTCGTTATTAAAGACCGCTAACCACTTACCCAACCCATCATCGGTCTTGCGGATATATTTGGTATTGACCTTATGCCGGTTTAGCTTATCAATAATTTCCTGACTCGTCGCACTATGATCCAAAACACTGACAAATGTAGGACGAAGTTCCACATTTGCGATATCTTCAACCACATTCCGGCTGACCCCACCATGAACAGATGTGACACGTCCTGCATTTCTGCCTCTCGTCACGAACTTACCAAATGGAAATCCCTTTATATCAACTAAGACTGCACCAAATACAACAATTCCCATATCAAATCTCCTAAATTTTTCTATTATGATACATGATTTTATGCAATCATTCTTCTTTCTTCGTGATTTTTTTGTTTAAACGCTTGCGGACAGATTTCGTTGTCTTATCCTGGAAATCATTAGAGAGCACACTGATATTACCATCCACTTCCAATACCGCCAGATTCACATCCGATACTTCAGCAACACCATGTTCACGGATAGCTTCCAACAACTCATTTGTCGTCAGTTTTGCTTTACGCATATTATTATCATTGACTTTGCCTTGATATACCAGCATCAAAGAATCCCCTTGCATCACTTTGCCAAACCAAGGCAATCGATACATACATTCTTTAAAAATGGCATTCACGATGAACAATGTTGCAGCAGCGACGAGCCCACCAAGCAAAGATGTATCCGGACCAACCATCGCGTTCTGCACAGCGTTACTGATGAGCAGAATAAAGACCAAATCTGCGACTGAAAGCTGAGCAATCTCGGTCTTGCCGAATAAGCGTATGGCAATCACAATAAACAGATAGACAGCTGTGGAACTTAATATAATTGAGATATATCCCATATAACCTCCATAAAACTACGCATCTAATTATATTCTTTTTTGCTGAATGAAAAAACATCTGTTTCCAGATGTTTCTGTTTCAAACTGAGTTTCTGATAGAAAACATTTCATTCCTTTTACAGTCCGAAATTAATCAATCGACCAATGCGGTCCAGCATTTTCGTTTCGGTATTTCTCTTCCATGTTTCTATTTCACGAGATTCATATATCCATGTTCATTTTTATTATTAATTTTGTTTTGTCAATAGAACAATATTCTCCACATGTTTTGTCCATGGAAAAATATCTACCGGAACAATTCTCTCAATCTTATAGTTCTTTAAGAATGCCACATCTTCAGCCTGTGTTGCAGGATTGCAGGAAACATAAACAATTCGTTTTGGGCCCATCTTTGCCAGCGTTGACATAAAATGGTATCCCATACCGCTGCGTGGCGGATCCAGAAGCACAACATCTGGTATATCCATCAATCGTTCTAAAAAAGTACGGGCATCATCGCAATAGAATCCGACATTTTTGATACCATTCTTCTCCGCATTGTGAATAGCATCGCGAATAGAAGACTCATTGATTTCTACACCAACGACTTCTCTTGCCTGCTTTGCAGCAAACAAAGAGATCGTTCCAATTCCACAACAGGCGTCCAGCACGGTTGTATTCTTGTCTAATTTTGCCAATTCGATTGCTTTGGCGTACAGCTTTTCAGTCTGAATAGGATTTACCTGATAAAACGACTTTGCAGAGATACGGAAGACAATGCCGCCAATCATATCTTCGACATAGCCATTGCCATATAGAATCTTGTCCCGCTCGCCTAATATTATACTTGTCTTCTTGTCATTCCAGTTTAAAACAACAGAACAGATTTCAGGATTCTCTTGAACCAATTTGTAAACGAGTTCTTTCGATCCAGGCAGTTGCTTGGAGCCAATAACTATAACGACCAAAGCTTTACCCGTAACCTGCGATACACGGATATATGCATGGCGCAGGGAGCCCCTGTTGGTATCTTCATCGTATGGTTCGATATGCATTTTTGATGCAATTGTGGTCAAACTTGCAATGATGTGATTTGCAGTCTCATTTTGGATCATACAGTCAGGTACCGTAACCAAATCATGGCTGTACTCCTCATACATTCCTGCAATCAGATTCTCGTTCCGATCATATCCAAACGTTGCATAGACTTTATTCCGGTAATGATATGGATCTTCCATACCAACCACAAGATCTACCTCGTAATTCGGGAATAGTGACTGTACATATTTCCTTTTTTCGAAAAGCGTTTCCGGATAGGCAGTTCCCATATATTGACACCCGCCGCATACCTTGTATGCATGACATATTTTATTATTTTTCATAACAGTACCACTTCTTTCAAGGAGTGCTTCACTTCCGCTCCAGTTTCTTTCAATACTTCATATGATTGATGCCCTTGAGCAATCAAAATACAATGTTCAATACCAATCGCCTGTGCCGTTTCCAGATCATGTGTGGTATCGCCCAGGTACATGCATTCCTCTGGTTCGACATCCGCATGATTCATCCAATCCTTCGCCATATCGACTTTACTTCCCGCCCAAATGTTATCAATGCCAAGAATTTCATCAAAGTAAGTATAAATACCGAGCTGTCTACACTGTGACTTCAAAAGAGTATCTTCACAAGCAGATATGATGACATTTCGGTATCCTTTAGCAATACTATCCTGAATAGTTTCCTGAAATCCTTCGCACAATCCGCAGGCATCAAAGTTCAAATCATATAGATGCGAAAATTCTTCTGCCATTTGTTCGTACGATTCTTCTTGAAAAGTGTATCCAATTTTATGATAGTAATCAATAATTGGATAGCAAAACAAAGAACGATACTGTTTTAAGGTGTATCCTGCTTTCAAATGCCGTTCTTCCAGCATCTGATTCTCAATCTGAACCGATATGCCTATATCATCAATAATGGTTCCGTTGTAATCCCAAATCACTGTTTTCATGAGTAGATTATAACAAAAAACATTCCGTTTTACCGGAATGCTTTGAATCAAGCTTTTTTGATGGCATCAATCCATAGCGCTGACGATACATCAGACGGCATACGCCAATCTCCACGCGGTGATAATGTCAAAGATCCGACCTTTGGACCATCCGGCAGACAGGAACGCTTGAACTGTTGATGAAAGAAACGGTTATAGAAACTGATCTCGGCTTTTTTCATCTGTGTCTTTGTAATCTGTGGATATGCCTTTAAGGCAAAAGCCATAATTTTCTGTGGATCAAAACCATAACGCAGCGTATAGAAAAGAAAGAAATCATTCAAATCATACTTGCCAATTTTCTCTTCCGTCTTCTGAGCAATTTTGCCGCCCTTGCTTGGGGTAAGCTCTGGTGAAATTGGGGTATCCACAATACTTAACAAGATTTTTTCCAGTTTCTTATTACCACAGATAACGGCATAGGTACGGCAGATGTATTGAACTAATGTCTTGGGTACGGACACATTGACTCCATACATGGACATATGATCACCATTATAAGTACACCAGCCAAGTGCCAATTCCGACAGATCTCCGGTTCCAACAACTAGGCCATTCTCCATGTTTGCGGCATCCATCAAGATATACGTACGCATTCTTGCCTGCGCATTCTCATATGTGGTATCACCCTCACCTTTATATATATCACCATGTCCTAGAGTTACAAGATGATCATGAACACCTTTATCAATGGCAATTTCACGGATTTCAACATCCAATGCTTTCATAAGATTGATGGCATTATGATATGTTAATGAGGTGGTATGTCCTTCATTCGGCATTGTATAACCAATAATATGAATCTGCGGCACCAGCTTCTTCGCCTCCGCACACACTAACAATGCAAGTGTACTGTCCAATCCGCCAGAAATCCCAATAATCAAGTTATAGAGGCCTGTTGCACGGACTCTCGTTGCAAGGCCATTTGCCTGAATCTGCAAGATTTTCTGACATCTGCGTCCCCGTTCGTTATCATCTGCCGGCACAAATGGATTCGCTGGAATATAATAATTTTCTTTGATCAAGGCATCCTTCAACTCCTTGACTGAAATTTCTATGGTGCCCCGCAATGGCTGCACATTAATCCCAATATGACGATAAATGCGGTCATTCTCTGTATCAAACGTATTTTGATGAGCACGATTAAATGCAATTGTCTCAAGATCTATGACGGCTGTCATGACCGATGTTCTTTTTTCATAGATGCTTTCCTGCAGGATTCTGCCATTTTCCACAATCAGACTATGACCTGAGAAAACAAGATCCGTGGAAGACTCATCCGTACCGCTGGAAACATATAAATAGGCGCAATAACAACTTGCACTTTGCTGCAGAATCATATTCTTACGATATTCCTGCTTGCCAATCAATTCATCGGAAGCAGATAAATTTACAATGATATTTGCACCAGCTAAACAGGCATGAGTACTAGGCTTATCCGGGACCCAGAGATCTTCACAGATATCCGTACCAATCATAGCTTGGCTGTGAGAGTCCTCCATCAATAGATTCTTGCCAAAAGGAATTTCCTGTCCACCAAATAAAATATCCGTATCTTCAATCTCTTTGCCACTCATGAACCAGCGGGATTCATAAAATTCCGAGTAAGTCGGCAGATTGATCTTCGGTACAAGTGCACAGATGCTTCCTTCTGATACATAGGCTGCACAATTATATAAATTGTTTTCATACCGGACTGGCAAGCCAACAACAACGGTTAAACCTTTCAATTTCTCACTTGCATTCGCAATCTTGACTAACCCGTTTTCTGCCGCGCTCAGCAATGTATCATTGCCAAATAGATCAGCGCAGGTATACCCTGTAATACATAATTCCGGGAATACCAAAAGACCACAGTCCGCATTCTGCTGCATTGCATATATAATCTCTTTCACATTAAAGGAGACATCCGCGACTTTCATCGCCGGAACAACATTTCCTACTTTGATCATTCGGTTCTTCATACAAGTCCCCTCCTATCAATATTTCCGCAATCCATTTAGTTCTACAGGAATCATGGCATCAATTTTAGCATATTGTTTTTCTTCATAGAGACGGCGTACTTCACTGCTGGAAATTGAACGCCATGTCTTGGGAGTATCTACAATTTCAATATATGGCTCGATGGTCCTTAAAAAATCATTTGCAGCAATAATCTGTTTCACATCATCCTCCGCCCGCACCATACATACAATGCCAAACTCTTTGGCAATCTCGACCATATACTTCCATCCCGTCTTCAGCTCCGCCAACTTATCAGAACCAAATAACAAAGAACAGTCATATTTTTGTTGCTTTAAATATTGCAGTGTAAAATAAGACCTTGGCTGTACTTCTGCTTCAATTTCATACGTTGAAACTTTCATCCAGTCTCTTGTCTTAGCTATTTCCTGCAGCATCTTGACTCTTGCTGTATCATCAAACGCAAAATCCTTGTGTTGATCATTTTCAATATATGTCATCTTTGACGGAACGAAAACAACACAGTCCCGGTGTGTACAATTACATGCATATTTTGCCAATTCAATATGTGCATTGGTTGGCGGATTAAAGGCACCTCCAAACATTAAACCTTTCTTCAAATTTTCCCTCCATGAAGTTTTTCATACATTTCTTCACGCAGATTATATAGCTTTTCCGTCAGATCAACATAATGACGATGTGGCATTTCTGGTCGGAGTTCCGATTCCCATACCTTATTTTCTAATTGATCTTTAATATAAGCTTTCTTCTCTGCAATTGTCGGCAGTTTATCGGTCAGTTTACCATTCTCCATAAACGGAACTAAGATTTTTTCAACCTTTAATGGAATAATTTTTCTTGATTTATGAAAAGCATCTGGGTTGAGATCATAGACACAGATTTCCTGTCCTGCAGCAATCTCTTCATCATCCAAACCGATGATATCACACTGTCCCTGTCCTTCTTCATCAAAGACCCGCCAAGCCATCAGCTTACCTGGAATAATTGCTTTGGAAGAAGAATCCGATGTCTTCATACGCGGTGTATAAGTACCGTCTTTCTCTTTCACTGCGACTAGTTTATAGACGCCTCCCATGACTGGATCCGAAGCACTGGTAATCAGATTCTCGCCTACACCATAAGAATCAAAGCGAGCACCTTCATAAGTTTCCATATCTGCCATTTTCTTTTCATCTAACGAATTTGATGCAACAAGTTTTACATATGCCTTACCTGCCGCATCCAATGCTTTTCTCAGCTTTTTATAACCACGTGCCAAGTCACCCGAATCAATTCGAGCAGACTTAACACGTTTGTTTGGATCGTTTGGATATTTTGCAATCATGAAGTCATCCAATTTTAATAAGTTTGGCAGGCCAGATTCCAAAATATTGTATGTATCTAATAATAATGATACATTTTCCGGATAAGTTTCTGCATATGCCTTGAATGCTTCAAACTCATCTCCATAGAATTCAATGAAGGAATGAGCAATCGTACCAACTGCTTTCACATCAGAGCCATACTTCATTTCAGCTAAACAGTCTGCGGTACCAATACATCCGCCAAGGACAGCTGCATACGCACCTTCATTACCAGCAGATTCTCCTTGTGCACGACGTGTGCCAAATTCCATGACTGAACGTGGTGTATGTGTGGATAGACCAGAAATTTTAGTTGCTTTAGTCGCAATCAAAGAATGAAAATTCATGGTTTGCAGTAAATAAGTCTCAATTAAGATTGCTCCGACCATATCGCATTCAATCCGGATCATAGGTACCTGTGGATAACATATGGTACCTTCTTTTAATGCATAAACAGATCCTTTCCATTGATAAGTATGCAGATATTCACAGAATTCTTCAGACATCCCCTTAGTACGCAAATAGACCAGATCACGATCTGTAAAATGATATTCCTGCAGGAACTTCATTAACTGATGCTGGCCACAGCTGATAGCATATCCTTGATTATCTGGATTTTCCCGATAAAACATGTCAAAAACCATGATGGTGTCCTTATAACCATGCATGAATAAACAGTTTGCCATTGTAAATTCATAGAAATCGGTGACCATAGCAGGATTGTCATAATCTTCATCTGGTAAATATGGTTCAACATTCAATGTGCTCATAATTTATTTATCCTCTTTCTCTTATCGAACATTAATCTGACAGCTTCCCATGACCATCAGTGCTGCTTCATGTTTCTCAACTGTAGCACCTGCACAGGCTTCGGCAATTACATGAATTGGTGTTTCATGCAGGGCTGCCCGCAGCAACAAAGCGTTGCTGATGACACATATATCAGTACATAAACCAACCAGAGTAATTTCATTCGGATTCAACTGTATCATCTTCTTGATCAATTGTTCGGAACCAAAGGTAGGCTTCTCAATATAAACAGGATTTCTTTTATCTAATTCATTCTTGACCAGCGGATTCAACTGCCATCCCTTAGTACCCTTAATACAATGCTCGATTGGAAGGTTCTTCCCTTCCATTGTCTGCAGGTATTCTTTGGTATGCGTATCCAATGTTACAAAGATAGTATCATACGATTCATCACGAATCTCTCTTAGAACATACGGTAGTACTGCCACTGCTTCCCGTGTCCCCAAGGAACCATCAATGAAATCATTTTGCATATCCACCACAACCAATACTTTTGTCATAGATTCTCCTCCAGATATGTAAACATCGGATTAAACGTATATAGCGTCGCCAACTTCCCAGATGCTTTCTTTTTTTTTCCCGTATCTATCAGCATTTTTTTCACATCACGGCGAAAATTTCCGGTATCCGTTTTATGTCCAATAATCGCTTCATACGCATTCTGTATTTCGCGTAAGGTACACTCCTTTGGCAGAAGGTTAAACAGAATTCCTGTTGAAGCGGCTCGATTCTGTACTTGATCCATCGCCATGTTGATGGCTTTGATATGGTCAGCAGCCAGTTTTGCATTCGAGCTCTTCAGCATCATTGAACGCGTTTCAATATAATTATGCATAGCTTTGTCAAAAATGCGGTACTCCATGCGAATTCCTTGTTCTTCCTCTTCTAAGGTAAGCAAAGATGTTCTTCCTTTTTCATCCGTCTTTTCTGTAACTTTGGTAACAGTGAACCAAGTAGTATATGCCGCATCATCCCCCGCTTTTGCCACTTTAATATTCTCTTCTGGTGTCATGGACAGGTACACTGTTGAGATGACACGGGTACGAGGATCCCGGTCTGCATTGCCTAAAGTATAGAGTTGCCGGAAATAAGTATGCTTTGTAATATGAGTTTCTTCGGCCAATTCTCTTTCTACCGCATCATCCATATCTTCATCAAAGTTCACAAAACCACCAGGTAATGCCCAGTCATGAATAAATGGATGATTTCTTCGTTTCACTAAAAGGAGCTTGAGCTTTCCTTCTGAAACTGTCATCAAGATCATATCGACGGTATTGCTTGGATGGCGATAGACAGTTTCATCATAACTTTTGAGAAATTCTTCCAGGGTCTGACCCTGTTCATTCGTCTCACGCATAGTACTCCTTATAGTCAATTTGACTATAAACATTTTACGTTTGCTTATCTTGGTTGTCAATGCATAAAAAAAAGAGAAAAAATTACTTCTTTCTCTTCATTCTTGTATATTTTCGATTCTGATTCATTTTCATGAACTTCATCAGTACCTCTTTGTCCTTATTTGCAAAATCCAATTCCTTTGTGCTGTATTGATCCGGTTTCTTTTTATTTTGACTATCAACCTGTAAGAATATGGCAACGATATTTTTACGGTCTTCATAATCCCAAGCTCTTACTTCTGTCCAAGGGAACAGTTTACCAGCGGAAACAATTCCTTCTTCCCCAACACCATCCCGGCAAACCATATAGGCTGTAACAGCAAAGACGGTGGCTGCGATACGACAGTAATCTAAAATGGAATTTGTGCTACTGAACATCGTTGCAAATGTCAGCACAGCAATCGCTACAAACGCAATTCGGATGGTCGACCACTGCTGATCTGCCACCAACACTTTACCGCGAATGTGGCTGTAACGAATAAACATCATTACTGCAAGTACCGCAAATACAATTGTAATTGAAATATTTAAATAGTCATTCATACATAACTCCTCTTAAAAACTTTTTTATTATAACACAAACTTGTATTCCTTAGACAATCCACTTACAATGTTTGCATGATAAAACTAGTTGCACTTGATTTAGATGGAACTTTATTGTCCAGTTTCGGTTCTCTTTCTGCCGAAGCTGCGAACACACTCCGCCAGTTACGAAAAAAAGGGATCCTAGTTGTCATATCTTCCGGACGTCCTTTTTATTCGGTAAAGCATATTATTCCCGATGATTGTTATGACTATGCCTCCTGCATGAATGGACAAGATATCTACTGTGCTAAACACGCAATGCATCAACAAAAGCCTAATCTCACTGAAGCAGAAAAGAAACATCTGATCAGTTACTTAAAAGACTATCGGATGCTTATGGAATGTTCCATTGACGGTCAGGGATACTATATTGCCTCTTCCAAACATGAGGCATTCGTTAATTTTTTCCAATCCATGAATGCTCTGAGACACCGTCTTGCCCGTCAAAAATATTACCCACAGACCGCTTCCTATGACTTGCAAGTCGTCGAGAATACTTCCATCGGAAAATTCTGCTTCTGTGGTTATCCCCACACATTAAAACGCTTCTATTCCGCTTTGGACCATGATGCTTACTCTTGTTTTTTTGTGAATCCCAGCTGGTTGGAGATTATGCATGTTGGAATATCTAAAGGTTTCGCAATTCAGGACATCATGAAACAAGAACAGATTTGGAAAGAAGAATGCGTTGCCTTTGGAGATGGAGAAAACGATATTCCACTCTTTAAAGCATGTGGCACACGTGTTGCCATGAGAAATGCCATGCGCTCCCTTAAAAAATATGCCACCGATATCGCACGCCCTTATTATGAAGATGGTTGTGCGAAATGGCTGAAAGAACATCTTTTATAAAAAGAGGCGAAACAAATTTCATTTCGTCTCTTTTTTATGATGTTTTGTGAGTGATTTGTCACGATTCTTCGTGCTATTGCGTGTGCTATGTTGCTTTTTCTGCATTGCCTTTTCATGTTGAATCGTGCTTGCCTTTTTCACCGAATAACCAAACTTTCCAAGTTTCTTCCCTAACGCAAAATATTCGCCATGACTATAAGCAAGCAGATGTGCCTTTTCAAGGTCAAGCCTTCCTGCTTCATCCAATAAGCTTTCATCCACATCAGTGCTTACCACTTCTGCAATGAACATATCATGCGAGCCAAGTTCAATGATCTGTTTTACTTTACATTCTAAACAAAGCGGGCTTTCCGCAATACACGGAGCCTTCACAACCTTTGATGCTTCCGCGGTAATATGTAAATCTCCCTTCAGGTTGAATTTGTCAATCTTTGCCCCCGTCATGACACCGACATAATCTGTCACTTTTGCCAATTGTTCCGACGTAAGATTTATGACAAATTCTCCTGTTTTTACAATCATGTCATGGGAATACCGATTCTTACGGATGGACACAGAAACCATCACAGGGTCGGAACAGATCGTCCCTACCCAAGCTGCTGTCATTACATTTGCTTTGCCTTTTTCATCACAGCAACTGATCATCACTGCCGGTACAGGATTCAACAAATTTGAAGGCTGCCAATATTGTCTTGCCATAGATTCTCCTTAGAAAAAGAATACAAATATTATATACCATAACATCTGTATTCTTCTTTCTTTACTTTATGAAAACATGATACATTGCATCGTCAGCATCGACGACAATCGTCTTACCAACCATATCTGGTGTTTCCAGTATAACCTTTGCAACTTCCGTCTCAATTTCACGCTGAATATGGCGGCGCATTGGACGTGCACCAAACTGCGGATCGACACCACATTCGATAATACGTTCTTTCGCTTTTGCGGTCACTTCCAAAGAAATATCCTTTTCTGCTAAACGCTCCTTCAGCTGTCCCAAGAACTTATCCGCAATCTTAATCTGCACATTTTTGCCTAAGGTATTAAAGACAATGATCTCATCAATACGGTTAATCAATTCCGGTTTAAAGAACTTATGTGCTTCTTCTTCGTAATTTCTTGCTCTTGCCTCTAAATCATCATCAAAAGCATGCTGTGACCCGAGGTTACTAGTCATGATGATAATGGTATTCTTAAAATCTACGAGAACACCTTTCGAATCTGTGATTCGTCCATCATCCAAAATCTGCAACAAAATGTTGAAGACATCTGGATGCGCCTTTTCGATTTCATCTAATAGTACAATACTGTATGGATTTCTCCGGACAACTTCGGTCAATTGACCGCCTTCTTCATAGCCAACATATCCTGGAGGCGCACCAATCAAACGCGATACACTGAACTTTTCCATATACTCGGACATGTCAATTCGGACAATCTTAGATTCATCATCAAACAGCTGCTGTGCTAACGCTTTGGCAACTTCAGTCTTACCTACACCCGTCGGCCCTAAAAATAAGAACGAACCCAGCGGACGATTCTCATCCTGAATGTTTGCTTTTGACCGCATGATTGCATCCGTAACTAATTTCAAAGCTTCATCTTGTCCCATGACACGTTTCGCGAGCACTTCCGGCAGATGTAAGATTTTCTGCCGCTCTGTACTTTGCAGACGGGACACTTCAATATGTGTCCAGCGGGATACAATCTTTGCAATCATCTCCTGATCCACGCCCTGCTGAATCATATGGGATTGACTCTTGTCTGCTTCTTCAATCTGTTTCTTCAATTCTGGAATCGTACCAAACTTCAGTTTAGCAGCCCTTTCGTACTCAGCATTGTTCTGGGCCTGTTCGAGATCCAGTTTTGCACGTTCCAGCTTTTCTTTCGCACTTTTAATGGAATCCATCTGCTTTTTTTCTGCATTCCATTGAGACATCATGGTCTCTTTCTTTTCATTGAGACCAGCAAGCTCTCTTTCAATTTCAGTCAGACGATCCTTTGCCTTGGCATCCTTTTCTCCTTTTAGAGAAGTCTGCTCAATTTGCAATGTCATAATCTTCCGATTTAATTCATCTAATTCTGTCGGCATGGAATCCATTTCCGTCCGGATACATGCACATGCTTCATCGACCAGATCAATTGCCTTATCCGGCAAGAACCGATCCGTTATATAACGGTCACTTAATGTTGCCGCGGCAATCAAAGCTTCATCCTTAATCTGTACGCCATGGAAAGATTCAAAACGATCCTTCAAGCCACGCAGAATGGCAATCGTGTCTTCCACAGTTGGTTCCGATACCTGTATCTTCTGGAATCTTCTTTCCAAGGCCTTATCTTTTTCAATATACTTTCGATACTCATCAAAGGTTGTTGCACCAATACATTTCAGCTCTCCACGTGCCAGCATAGGTTTCAATAGATTTGCAGCATCCATAGATCCTTCCGTTTTACCTGCACCAACCAGATTGTGAATTTCATCAATAAAAAGAATAATCTGTCCATCGGCTTTTTGTACCGATTTCAAAACACCCTTCAAACGCTCTTCAAACTCACCTCTATATTTCGCGCCAGCAATCAAAGCACCGATATCTAATTCCACAACTTTCTTATCTTTTAAACCTAATGGAACGTCCCCACGCATAATCCGCCATGCAAGTCCTTCCACAATTGCTGTCTTACCAACACCTGGCTCACCAATCAATACTGGATTATTCTTGGTCTTACGGGACAAAATCTCAATGACTCTACGAATCTCATCATCTCTGCCGATGACCGGATCAATCTTTCCATCTTTGACTTCCTGCACCAGATCATGCCCATACTTCTTCAAGGCATCAAGTTGGGTTTCATTATTTTCATCATCCATCTTCATACCACCTCTACGATCATCTTCTGCTTTGATCATTTCTTTAACATCAATCTTTGCCTGCTGTTTGCAGGTATGAATCATTGGTGCATCAGTCTCAAACAGACCAATCAGCAAGGCGGCGACAGACATGTATTTGTCACCTTTCTTCTTCATGTAATCAAGTGCATTTTGATAGGCATTGGAAACATACCTGCTTAAAACAGGTTCCGTGTTTCCGGAAACACTTGCTAATTCATTTAGTGCATTTTCAACAATATGGATTAACTGCTGTTTGTCAACATGCAGACGCTGCCAGATACCATCGACACCATCATCTTCTAAGATGGCATCTAAAACATGTTCCGGTGCGATTTCACTGTTGTGATTCTGCTGTGCTTTTGTGACTGCCGCATTCAAAATCTTTTGTAATGCTTCTGTCATCATTTCTGGATTCATAGTAACACCTCTTTCAGTTCTCCCTCTGAAGTTGTGTACAACTTAGTTCTTAAAACTATTCTTAAACTTCTGCCAGACTGTATCTCCCTGACCATTGTTCTGTATCTCTTGTAGCTGTTTGTACAATTCTCTTTCTTGTTTCGTTAAACTCTCATCAACTTTGACACGTACGGTACAAATTTGATCTCCCTGCTTTCCACCATGAATATCCGCAACCCCTTTGCCCTTGAGCCGCAAACGTACACCATCCTGGGTTCCCGCTGGAATTTTCATTGTGACATCTCCATGGATCGTCGGAATATCCACACTGCATCCCAGTGTTGCATCAACGGAGGATACCGGAATTTCTAATTCGATATCCTTGCCAACACGTTCAAACTTATCATGCGATAAGACATTGATTTCAATAAACAGATCACCATTTGGACCGCCATTCATACCGCGTTCACCTTTTCCGGTGACCCGCAGCTGCTGGCCGGTCGCTATGCCTGCCGGAATCTTAACATCTACAGAAACTCTCTTATGAATATATCCCTGGCCACCGCAGACGTGACATGCTTTCTTGATCTTTTTCCCAGTGCCGCCGCAAGTCGGACATACGCCTTGCTGTTGAAAGATGCCAAAAGCGGTACGCTGCTGCGTAATTACTTGACCAGACCCGTGGCAAGTCGGACATGTCTCCACATTATTTGGGGAATCTGCGCCTGTTCCATTACAATGCGCACACTGTTCATCCACACTCAAGTTAATGCTTTCAATCTTGCCAAAACATGCATCCATGAAAGACACATTCATACGCATGTACTTATCCTGGCCGCGCCTTGGACTATTATCCCGTCTTGTCTGACGACCACCAAAACCACCACCCATATTGCCGCCAAAGAAAGAGTTAAAGATATCTCCAAGATCACCAAAATCACCGCTGGCAAAGCCACCCATATCACCAAAGCCGCCGCTTGCAGCCGCATTTGGATCCACTCCCGCAAACCCAAATTGATCATACTTTTGTCTCTTTTGTGAATCGGAAAGTACTTCATTTGCTTCATTAATCTCTTTAAACTTATCTGCTGCGCCTGGCTCTTTGTTCAGATCCGGATGATATTTCTTTGCCAATTTTCGATATGCTCGTTTGATTTCATCATCCGTGGCATCCTTTGCGATACCTAAAACCTCATAATAATCTCTTTTTTCGGCCATTATATTCCCTGCCTTCCATCAAATATAGAAACACAGAATGCGGAAACTGTGTCCCCGCATTCTACAACATTTTATAGCTTAGTTCTTTTCCTTAAAATCCGCATCAACGACATCATCATTGTTTGGGTTGCTATTCTGCTCTGTTCCAGATGCGCCAGCGCCGGCATTATCTGTCGTACCCTGCTGTGCATTCTGCTGCTTATACATCTGCTCAGCCATTGTATTTGCAGCCTTCTCCAATGCATCCAGCTTTGTCTTCAGACCAGCCATATCATCCTTATCCACGGCTTCCTGAAGCTCATCTCTTAACTTCTTGACTTCATCCTTCTGCGCCTGTGTCACATTGGCATTATCACTCTTCAAAGTTTCATCAATCTGTGCAATATAAGCAATTGCCTTATTCTTTGTCTCAATGTCTTCCT
>Ga0183095_11297_pt1 | contig 22018 bp, 18 predicted proteins | sample BioMet4_FD_130346 | JGI IMG/M metagenome (GOLD analysis project Ga0183095, IMG submission 130346) | Microbial communities from bioreactor (seeded with sewage sludge) at LBNL, California, USA - Biofuel metagenome 4 (v2) (version 3) | ecosystem: Engineered > Bioreactor > Anaerobic > Unclassified ...
GCAGTAGCAGGTTGCGTCGCGATGCTGTTAGGTGTACATACCTATGCTTTCTCAATGCCAGGTATCACAAGTATTGCAACCTATTTTGACAACTCTGGAAATATATTTAAATTATTGATTGTGATGGCAGTTGCCTGGGCAGTATCCTTTGCTATCTCGTTTGTGATGACAAAGAAACAGCCAGAGGACGATGCATAATTATGACGATGAAGAATGGTTTTGATCCAAACTTTCTGTTTGGTGGTGCTATCTGTTCTTCACAGGCAGAGGGTGCATATGATGAAGGCGGCAAGGGCCTGGATACTCAAGATCTGCGTTATTTTGATCCATCATGGACAAAAGAAGAAAGAAAACTGATTCCTAATCGTCGCTTGAACCATGAAAAATTTACAAAGGCATTAACGGATAAAGATATCTCTCATTACCCATTCCGTCATGGTATTGACTTCTATCACCAGTGGGAGTCCGATCTCGACCTGTTCCAGGAACTGGGCCTGCGGATCTTCAGGACCTCTGTATGCTGGGCCAGAATCTATCCTAATGGCGATGATGAGAAGCCGAATGAAGAAGGCCTGAGATACTATCACGATCTGTTCCAGGGCTGTCATGACAGAGGCATCAAGGTATTCGTCACGATACTGCACTACAATATCCCACTGAACCTGCTGCAAAAATATGGTGGATGGAGGAGCCGGGAGACAATAAAGTACTATGAAAAGTATGCCAGGACACTGTTCCAGTATCTGGGCGACGTCGTGGACTACTGGCTGCCTTTCAATGAATTCAATGCCGGCAAGTTCAACCCATACAATGGTGTATGCATCATGGATGATGATGAAGATAATAACCAGAATACTATCTTTCAGTGCCTGCATCATGAATTCGTTGCCAATGCTCTAGCTATCAAGGCGTGTCATGAAATGTTGCCAGGAAAAATGATTGGCGGAATGATTGCTCGTTTCACAAGCTATCCAGCAACATGTAAACCAGAAGATGTGATGCAGAGCATTACCGATGAACAATATTCTAACTGGTTCTATCTTGATGTTATGGCAAGAGGCAAGTACCCAAAGTATATGGAAAGATTCTTTGAACACTCTGGAGTTACTATTAAGATGGAACCGGGTGACATTGAGCTTATCAAGAATAACACAGTTGATTTTGTGTCGTTCTCATATTATTTCTCACAGGTTTCAACAACTCAAAATGGTTGGGAGAAGACCGAAGGGAATTTAATCATGTCTAATAAAAATCCATATTTAAATTCTAGTGAATGGGGTTGGCAGATGGATCCAATTGGGTTACGGGTGACACTAAACCAAGTATATGATCGTTATCAGCTGCCTGTATTTGTCGCAGAAAATGGGTTAGGTGCAATTGATAAAGTTGAATCGGATGGGAAGATTCATGATTCTTATCGGATTGACTATTTGAGAGAACATATTAAGCAGATGAAGGAAGCGGTTAAGGATGGTGTTGAATTACTGGGATATACAATGTGGGGTTTTATAGATGTAATCTCATGTGGTTCAATGGAGATGAGTAAGCGATATGGTGTCATCTACGTTGATCAGGACGATGCTGGTAATGGAACCTTGTCTCGTTCTAAAAAAGACAGTTTCTATTGGTACCAGAAATGTATTGCGAGCAATGGTGAAAATCTAGATTGATTTGAATAAAAGAGATACTGCTCAGAATGAACAGTATCTCTTTGTATCAAGAACAACGTTCGCTTGATTTGACACACGCCTTAAAATAACACGAATAATGCCATTAGAAGTATCAAAACTGGTCCTAAATTTTCGAACAATTGAAATATACAAAGAAGGATAGAACATAAATGTGAATTAATGCAATTACTCAATCATCTCTTATCAAATGGCGGTATACAGTGCTTATTTCGGATACAATGGGATGCTGCTCAGCGGGCATTCCTATCCTGATGGATGATGATTTTCGAAGGCCGGATAATGTGCAGTCATTATCATAAATAGTATATCATAATGCATTGAATATGCAGGTAAACAGACAATCTGTCTGCAGGACACTGTACTGACAGTCAAATAGATATTTCAGCAAAGCACTAGGAATTTTCAATATATGATCGAATATTTGATAGCTACCAAGGGCAGCCATTCACTGCTGATTACGTATCAGATTATTATTCGAGAGTATCCAGGGCGTGCGGGATCAAGGTATATGCCGGTCTCATGCGGAAGGCATTCTCTGCAGACAACTATTCGAATGGCACAAATCCAGCGGCCATCAAGAAGATGATGGGGCATAAGAATGAGAACATGTCAGTCAACTGGTATGCTACGGCAGCTGATGCCGAAGTGCTGGAAGCAATGCGGAACCGGAAGTATAAGACGAAATGAGAAGGAGAAGGAAAGACCCCTATTTCGGACCCTTAAAACCTTGAAAGCAAAAGAAAAACCGCTTCGTACAGCGGTTTTCCAAGAATTTTGATGGTGAGCGTTAAGGGACTCGAACCCATGACCCCTTCCACGTCAAGGAAGTGCTCTCCCAACTGAGCTAAACACTCAATGCTTTAGTATGATACCATACCTGAGCATCTTTGAAAAGAATTAATTTTCTTCAAAGCTGGTAATGAGCCAATTGTTGTCTTTTTGGTCCACTGTAGCGACAATTGTCTGATCAGAAGGCTGTAAGTTCGATAATGCGGTGGAAAAATTGGAAGTCAGCCAGCTGGCCATCTCCGTCATCATATACTCCATGGCGGCTGTTTCTCCCTCATTGGTGTACTTCTCCATGACTTTGCTGGAGATGTCGGTAAAGAAGGAACTGCTGTCAATGCTGGAAATGGCATTAGAGATATCATCGGAATTCAAGATGGAAGCGGTTGTTGTGATCTTATATTCCGTGTCGGATACTTTCTCGGTATTGGTAATCTGATGGGACTTGATGCAGAGCTTTACAATGCCCTTAAAGGCATCGGAGAACAGTTTCTTGGTGGCATCACTGACGTTGTACTGGTCCAGCATGCTTGTCATCTGATCTTCTGCATCTTTTAAGGAAGAGAAGGTATCGGCGGTATCGGTATCCAGATACTTGTAGGCATCATCCAGATTGCCTTCTTCTAAAGAAACGAAATAACTATTCACTGCATTCTTTGCGGCAGATTCCTTGGATGGGACACATGCCGTCATTGTACAAAGCAGCACAGCTGCCAACGTGATCTTCATTAATTTTTTCATGATTTACCTCAGGTAGTATCATACTCTTTTTTCCTTGAAGCGCCAGTTTTTCTCCCGCTTGGTAAATTTCTACGGTGCAGTTTACCACTTCGGGCAGGAAGCACATGTGCTAAAATACGGGAAGAAATTGAGGAGATCAGAAAATTATGACAGATATGGCAAAGGAACATCCAGACTGCGCGTACTGCGCCAAGGGTGAATTAGTTGCGAAGTTCGGTATTGAGATCTGTGAACTGCCGACATCCACCGTTTATTTATTTAAGGAACAGAGCCATCCAGGAAGATGTATCGTCGCTTCTAAGCACCATGTATCAGAAATGCTGGAATTATCCAAGGAAGACCGGGAAGCCTTCATTGAGGACGTGAATCGCGTTGCAGAGGCAATCCATGCGGTCTGCCATCCAGAGAAACTGAATTATGGCATGTATGGCGATACGGGACACCATCTGCACATGCATCTATGCCCAAAATACAAGGATGCGTATGAATGGGGCGGCACCTTCGCAATGAATCCAGATCAAAAGTATCTGAGCGAAGAAGAGTACAGCGCATTAAAAGAGAAGTTAAAGAAGGCAATCTTAGGTTGACAAACAGGGCTTTCTTCTGTATCTGCAGAAGAGAGCTTTTTATGTTAAAATAGCACGCGTGCAAACTGTAATATCACAATTAAATCATTGGTATTTTGAAAAGAAGAAAGATACCTACCGCGTCTGGGGAAATGTATCCAATCATCCGCATTTTACGGACGGTCAGTGGATCCGTTCTTCTTTGATTAAGGAAGTCATCGTTCAGAATGACTGCCTGTATATCAAGACGGCGCATTCCTGCTATGAAGCAGCGTTTGGCTCCCGGATGGACCGTGATCAACGAACACTGCGGAAGGCCCTGCATGATTATGTCTGGCCTGACGATGAAGAGACGTATACGAAGATCCTTTCTTCCCATAAAGAAGAAGAGAAATTTCCAACTGCAGACGAATGTTCGACCTGTACGGTCTTTGTGTTTGGCACATCACTGCAGGAAGTACAGCTCAAGTACCGCAGCCGGATCCATACCATCACATCCTACGATGTTCATTCCGGCTTCTTCCAGGATGTGACCGAGATCTCTGATCCGAAATTAGATTACTGTTATCGGTTCTTTTCCTTTCAAAAGAACTGTTATGAATTTGAAGAATGGACAACCAAATATGCACCGGTCTATCTAAAGAATACGGGGAAAGAGATGATCTATGCTTCAACAATTTATGGGGACTTTCAGATTGCCCCGGGGACCTGCTGTGCATTGGATGCCAAACAATTAGAAAATCGTGTATCCTTAGTAGATGTCAATCTCTCCATGAATCGGACGACTGTCTTATCTCATGAATCTTTGACCCCTAAGAAACAGTAAGGAGAATGTATGGAATCCTTCCGCGAATATGTCCAGTATCAGTCTTATCTGAGAGAACAGCCGTTGATGGCTGTCTATGTGTATGCGACCGACTGCGGTGTATGCATGGTGGATGAAACACGCACCAAGCAGCTCTGCCAAGAGCTGTCCTTTCCATTTCTGGCAGTGAACGCAGAAGAAGCACCGGAGATTGCTGGTCAATTGAATCTTTTCTCTTTGCCTGCGGTTGTGCTATATTCCTATGGAAAGGAATATCACCGTCAAGCCCGGATCATTGATTTTGATGCATTGGCTAAACGGATGAAAGAACTGGTGGAACAAGTATGATGGATAAGTTAAGCAAAAATCCAATGGTATATAATGTCGTTTCGATCATCGCGATGCTGGTGTCCGCCTACATTGGTGCTGTTGCGGTGAATGTGTTCATCCTGCCGGGAAATATGATCTCAGGAGGATTTACTGGTCTTGCCATTTTGCTGAATACCGTATCGCAGTTCGCGGGCTTTCCAATCAGTATCTCTTTGATCTATCTGCTGCTGAATATTCCTGCAGTCATCTTATGTTACCGGTCGATCTCACCACGGTTCACCATCCTGTCATTGATCAATGTTGCGGCAACTTCTCTGTTCATTGAAATAGTGAAGCTGGAACCGTTATTTACCGATCCTATCCTGCTGGTGGTCTTCGGCGGTGTGCTCTCAGGCATTTCGACGATCATTGCCTTGAAAGTGGATGCGTCAACAGGCGGCACCGATTTCGTGGCATTATATTTCTCCAACCGCTATGGCAGAGCCTTATGGCGGGAAGTGTTCATCTTTAATGCATGCATGATCATTGTCTTCGGTTTTACCAAGGGCTGGATCAATGCAGGATACTCGATTGTCTTCCAGTTCGTTGCGACCAAGTTCGTGACAACGTTCCATACCCGCTACAACCGGGTGACCCTGCAGATCATGACAGAACATAGTGATGATGTGGTCAAGACCTTGATTGCCCAGAGTCAGCATGGCATTACCTGTACGGACAGCTATGGCGGCTACAGCCACAAGCCGATCACGATGATCACGACCGTTGTTTCTTCCTATCAGGCCCATGAAATCATCCGTGCTGTTCTGCGAGTGGATGCGAAGGCAATCGTCAATGTCGTACAGTCCGAAGAATTCTTCGGTAAGTTCGTTGAGAAACCATATTAGAAAAAAGGACTTCCTCATCAGGAAGTTCTTTTTGGTTAACAAAGCTGCAGTGGATTCTTTGTGCCGCTGGCAAGATCTAAGATGCCGGCGATACCGCAGTCGACCATGGAACGTACCGCTGCATCGGTATAGAAGGCCATGTGCTGGGTATGAACGACATTCTTGAACTGACGGAGGTAGGCCATATCCCGGTTGGAAATGATATCGGTCTTTAAGTTCTTATGGACGATCTCTTCTTCGTTCTCCAGGACATCGATGCCTAAGGCACCAATCTTCTGCGACTCAATGCCTTCAATCAAGGCATGGACATCACTCAGGGCACCTCTTGCACAGTTGACGATGACAACGCCATCCTTCATCTTGGCAATGGACTCTTTGTTGATCATATGATAAGTGCTGTCAAATAGAGGCATATGAAGGGTCAGGATATCCGCCTGGGCATACACATCGTCTAATGACAGATATGTGACTAATCCTTTTAGTGATGGATTCTCATGAACATCATACGCGATCAAGCGGCAGCCAAAGCCAGACAGCTCCTTGGCAACGGTCGCTCCAATGCGTCCCGTTCCTAAGATGCCGACAGTCAGGTCTTTTAATTCTCTTCCCTGCAGACCATCCAGAGAATAGTCATTGCACTGGGTCCGCCATAAAGCCTGTTTGTAGTTTCTTAAACATAACAGGATCATCATGATGGTATAGTCTGCAACACCATTTGGTGCATAGGCACTGTTGCATACATGAATGTCATGTTTCCGGCAGGCATCTAAGTCAATATTGTTGTAGCCAATGGAACGGGTCGTCAGATAATGGATTCCCTGTTTCTCAAGGACGGCGCATTCTGCTTCACCGATATTGGTAAAGCCAAGAATCGTGATTCCGCTGTTTGGCTCCAAGGCTGCTAATAAATCCAAGGACACTGGTTCTTCTTCAATGACCAGGTCAATGTTGTATTTCTTCTTCAGTTCTTCGAAGTACTGCTGTTCATCTTCACGTACATCAAATGCATAGATCTTCATGGGTATCACCTCAACGCATCTATTATAAAGCAGGCGGTCTCCATGTAAAGGAAACCGCCGGTATTTATTTCAGATCTTCATGGAATGCATCATCGATATCCACGTAATAGTATTTCATAGCGTCTTTGAGACAATAGACACGGATCTTCTGATGCAGGAGCTCTTTTGGTTCGTAGTATAAGTTCTTGGAGCGGAACTCCATTGTGGTATTGGTATTCGGATTTTGATAGAGGCAGACGGCATAGAAGGGATGCTGTCCATTCACTTCCAAATGCGTGTTGTATACGATCTCATCCACATCGGCCAAGACATAGTAGCCTTCCTCCAATGCCCGCTGGATCATTGCCCGGCGATGCAGGGTGAACCATAAGGCATACAGCCCGCCTGCTAGGAATGGCAGTCCGACACCTAAGAATACTATTGGCACGATGCGTGCATCACCAGTGCCATGATAGGTGAGCGTATCGATATCGATAAAAAGAAGAAAGCCCAGCAGGGTAAAGAGAGAACCGATGATCAAAAAGACAATTGCTAAGACATCCATTGTGGTGATTCCAAGCTTTCCCTTTTTCATACGGCGCCTCACTTCATTGCCTCAAGTATAGCATCTTCTTTCCGCTGTTATCCAAAGAGATACGATGTCATCGACATGGAGCCAAGTTCGCGGTAATCATTGAAGATGGTCACCTTGTCCTGTTTGTTCGCTGCACCTAAGGCAGCTAAGAACGGATTGTAATGTTCGCTTGTCGGTACTGCTTTTCCGGCATCCGGCAGTTTTTCATACTGTATCGGTGTGGTGAAGTCATGCGCTTTCACTGCATCCTGCATGGTCTCATCAAAAGCATCGGCCCAAGGATAGCCATGATCATTCTCCCAATCGACCATACCTAAGTTATGAACAATGTTGCCGCTGGCAAGGATCAACGCACCTTCGCTGCGCAGCTGTGCTAATTTCTGCCCGGCCGCAAATTGTTCGGCGGCAGAAGCAGTCGTATCGGTGCTGACCATCACGACCGGCACATCGGCTTCCGGAAACATATTGGAAAGAACGGCCCAGATACCATGGTCGATGCCCCAGGAATTGTTCACCGTGGCATTGCCCAGCAGTTCTAAGACACGGTCGGCAGTGGAAACCGAACTCTTTGGTTCATAGTGAATCTGGTACAGTTCCTGCGGGAATCCGTACATATCAAAAATCTGAGGATTGGTCTCACTGCGGCGGACACATAATCCCTCGGTCATCCAATGCGCAGATACCGCAATGATAACTTTTGGCTTTCCCAGGCGCTTTCCAATTTCTGCCCATCCTGTACGGGCACGATTGCTGCCAATGGCATTCATTGGACTGCCATGCCCGGTAAAGATGACGGGCATCTGTTCTGTATTCATAGGATACCTCCTGTTCTATTTGTATCACAAGCGCACAGAAACCATGGAAAAGATGCTCAGGGTTCTTGTATTTCCTTATATATACTTGTGCTAGAATAAAAGGAGCAACAGTATGTAGCACAGGAGCTGCTTATGTCAGATCAAAATCGAGAAATAGATTTTCAGTACTTGAATTACCTGCCAAACAGTGTTGGTTTTTTTCGCTATGAAAATGGAATGTATCATTTTTTATACTCCAATAAGGCAGGGGAAAAGCTTTTCGGTCTTACCGGTGACAAGAGTGAAAATGATTTGACTACGGGCACCTTTGATGAGCTGTATCCGGATGATCGAGATAAGCTGAAGATGATCCTGTATAAGGCAACCGTCAGCGGTGGTGTCTTCCGGGAGCTGATCCGGCTGAAGGTGGATGGGGATTACCGCTGGATGGCTGTGGCGGTCAATGCAGAACCGCAGCCAGGCGGATCTTCTATCATCTGTGTTGTCTACGCGGATGTCAATACACCGATTGAACGGCAGATGAAACTGGATACCGCATATTCCCGCTTATTGGATGTCATGAATAATGTCATGGGCGGTGTCATTTCGTTTGAAACGCTGAACAATCGGGTTCTTGTCCCTTCGTATGCATCCCAGGGAGTTTATCGGATGCTGAAAGGAACGGAGCAGGAAATTCGTGACTGTTATTTTAAAGCCCCGTTGGATTGTGTCCATCCGGATGATCGGGAAAAAACGATTCGGATCATGGAAGATGCTCTGCGCAATATGCAGGGATTCCAATTCAATGTCCGTCTGCGCACGATTCCAGGCGATTACATTGGGGTTGCCTGCACAGGCACAATCGATGTTATGGAGAACCGCAGATCAATTTATATTGCATTGATGGAAACAACGGAAGATGCCATGTATCTGCAGTTAGAAAAGCAGATCATTGAGAAATTCGTGAATAAGCAATATGACTGTATTTATCTGATTGATGGAAAAACGGGAAATTATCGGCTTTTGAATTCACATACCTATGGACAGTTCTATGCATCCCAGGGGAAAAGTTATGATGATGAGATTTTAGGTGTAATTCATAAATACGTTGTGCCGGAACAGCAGGCGGCATTTAAGAAAAGAGCATCTATGTCATGTATTCTGGAAACGCTGAGTAAGCAGCAGGAAATGGAATACTACTGTACTTTGAATATCCATGGAAAAAAGCTATATCGGAAAATCTGGAATGCGTGGGTCAACCCAGAGACCAAGAAGTTCGCCATGGTACTCTGCGATGTGACAGAAGAATATGCTCGCACGCAGGAGACAATGGATGTGCTTCATTCGGCATTAAAAGCGGCAGAGCAGTCGAATGCTGCGAAGAGTGAATTTTTATCCCGCATGAGCCATGATATTCGGACACCGTTAAATGCAATTATCGGTTACATTGAAATGGGCAAAGAAGATCCTTCGGTGAGCCCGGAAGTAAAAGAATATCTGCAGAAAGCAGAAGGCTCTTCAAAATTCTTGCTGTCTCTGCTGAATGATATCTTGAATATGTCACGTATTGAGAGCGGCAAGATGATCTTAAAAGAAGAACCATTCAATATCTATGCTTTTGCAGCAGACCTTTCTTCGATTGTCTGGCCGCAGTGTGACGCAAAGCATATTACCTATACGGACTTTGTTGAAGAAGGACTGAACCATGACTATGTTGGAGATGCCTTAAAAATTCAGCAGATCCTGCTGAATATCATTGGCAATTCCATTAAGTTCACCCCGGATTATGGCAACATTTCCTTACGGATCACATCAGTCAATGATAAAGTAAACCGCGGCCTTCAGTTTGAAGTTGAAGATACAGGATGCGGTATCTCAAAAGAATTTCTACCGCATATCTTCAGTGCCTTTGAACAGGAAAATCGTTCCTTGGACAGTGAAATCAAAGGAACGGGACTTGGCTTAGCAATATGCAAGAGTCTGGTGGAGATGATGAATGGGACCATTCATGTCACTTCTCAGGTCAATCAAGGAACAACCTTTACGGTCTTCTTGCCACTGTATGCATCTTCCGGAAATGATCCAGTTGTATCTGTAAATCCTGCCAAGAGTGTTTCTTCTATTCAGGCGGATTTCCAGGGAAAACATGTTCTTCTTGCCGAAGACAATGCGGTGAATATGGAAATTGCTGTGCATGTATTAAAGAAAGCAAATCTAGTGGTCGATACGGCAGTCAATGGCGAAGAAGCCTGCAAGATGTTCGCAAAATCACCAGCACATTATTATGCGGCAGTAGTGATGGATATCCGGATGCCGGTCATGGATGGCTATGAAGCAGCTCGGACGATGCGTTCAATGTCACGGGAAGACCGTGATGTACCAATGATTGCAATGAGTGCCAATGCTTTTGAGGAGGATATCCGTGAAGCGCTGAAAGCGGGCATGAATGCATATACAATTAAACCAATCGACGTTCCTTCGCTTTACCAAACACTGAAACAGTACATGAAGTAAATTGCTGTAAGAAGAGGAGGTGTTGTTCGGATGAAAAAATTTATTAACAATCCACAGGATGTCACAAACGAACTGCTGGAAGGATTTGCTTTAGCAAATGCAGAGTATGTACAGCTGGAAGACAAACGTCTGACCATTAATAAATATTTGGATCAGGCAGACCGTGTTGTCATTGTTGGCATTGGCGGATCAGGTCATGAGCCAGCACCAATTGGTTATGTGGGCGAAGGGATGCTCGATGTAATGGTCTCTGGTGACATTTTCATCTCACCGGAGACAGATATCACCGTCAAGGCCATTGAACGGGCAGATCGTGGAAAAGGAGTCATACTTGTTGTACTGAATCATCAGGCAGATATGATTACCGGCAGAAATGCTGTAGAAATCTGCACAAAGAAGGGCATCCGTGTAAAAGAAATCATTACACAGGAGGATATCTCCAGTGCACCGCGCTCCATGGGAGAACAGCGCAGAGGGTTAGTTGGCTGTGTCTTCTTGTATCATATTGTTGGAGCCGCTGCTGCTAAGGGAATGTCCTTGGATGAAGTAGCTGCCGTTGGCCAGAAGTTCTCGGATCAGATGGCAACCTTAGCCGTTGGTGTCCGTGGTGCAACACATCCTGTGACCGGAGCTGCTTTGGCCGAGTTTGGTGATGATGATATGGAAATCGGCATGGGCCAGCATGGGGAAGAAGGCGGCGGCAGAATGCCGTTGAAGACAGCCGATGAAACGGCAGTGATCATGTTGGAAGCACTGCTGCGTGATCTGCAGATTCAAAGCGGTGATCATGTCATGCTGTGTATTGACGGCATGGGTGCGACAACTTTAATGGAACAGTATATCCTGTATCGTAAATGCGTTTCTTATCTAAAAGAAAAGAAGATTGAAATTACAGCAGATATGGTAGGCAATATCCTGACGGTACAGGAAACAGCCGGATTCCAGATGTTCTTAGCTAAGATGGATGATGAACTGCAGGCATTGTGGGATGCACCGTGCTGTACAGCATTCTATACCAAGGAAACAAAAAGAAGTTCTTAGTGAACTTCTTTTTTTATGGTCTGAATGTAGTCTGCTGTCAGCTGCAGTCCCTTTTGGAACTGTTCTGCATTAGCCGTTAAGCCAAGACGCAGATGCTGCTCACAATCGAAACAGGAACCTGGGACATAGAAGACACCGTCCTGTTCTAAGATGCCTTTGGCAAATTCCACACTTGGAATCTTAACATCATACTTTAAGAAGCCGACCGTACCGGCATCCGGCATCACAATGTGGAAGGATGGATTCTGCTGTAACCATGCATGCAGATACTGCTTGTTCTGATCGATGATGGCATGAGAGCGCTGCAGGATCTCTTTGCGGTGCTGCAGGGCAATCAATGCTAAGGTGTCGGCCAACGGACCGGTCGAGATGATGGAATAGTCACGCCGTACATTGATGGCGTCAATAACTTCCTGCGGTCCCTTGATCCAGCCAAACCGTAATCCTGCAAGAGAGAACATCTTGGAAAGGGAAGAAGTCGCAATCCCTTTTTCATAAAGATCACTGATGCTTGGAAGCGATGGATCACGATAGACTTCATCACAGAGAACATATGTTCCCTGTTTCCGGCATAAGGCAATCAGTTCCTGTAGGTATTCTTGGGCAAAGACTGTTCCGGTAGGATTGTTTGGATTATTCAGGATGATGAGCTTGACCTTCTGTTCCATGGCTTTCTGCAGTGCAGGGATGGAAGGCTGCCATTGTTCATCTTCGTACAGCTGTAATTCTGTTACCGTACATCCTAAAGATTTCGGATAGTCTGTAAACTGCTGGTAGGAAGGTGTATAGGCAAGTACATGATCCCCTGGATCTAATAAAGTCTCCAGCACCATTTCATTTGCCTGCAGACATCCCTGTGCCATCGTAATGGAATCGATTGTTCCGGTGGTATACATCTTCAGAAGTTCCTTCTTCATGCGTACATCGCCAGTAATCGTTCCATAATCCAGTGTTACATTCGACAGCAGAGCATCTGTATCCATTGCAGTCAACTGTTCCAACGTAAAAGGGCTTACGCAGGTGTCGGTCATATTAAAGACCGCTTTTCCTTCATAAGCGTTCATCCACTGTTCTACTTTAAAGTCTGCTATTTTCATTTTTAGTCGTAGAATACTTTACTTAAGAAATCTTGTGCACGGTCACTCTTTGGCGCATCAAAGAACGCTTCGGAAGTATTCTCTTCTACTATCTTACCAGAATCTAAGAAGATTACACGGTCAGCGACCTTCTTGGCAAAGCCCATTTCATGGGTCACCACGATCATGGTCATGCCTTGTTTGCCAAGATCGATCATGACATCCAGTACTTCCTTGATCATTTCCGGATCCAAGGCACTGGTGGGTTCATCAAACAGCATCATTTCCGGATTCATGCACAGAGCTCTTGCGATGGCAACTCTCTGTTTCTGCCCGCCGGATAATTTCGAAGGGTAGGAATCTGCCTTCTCCGACAGACCGACTTTTGCGAGATATTCTCGCGCTGTCTTTTCGGCATCTTCTTTGGAAATCCCGGAATTGATCTGTGCTAAGGTGCAGTTGTCTAAAACGGTTTTATTGTTGAAGAGATTGAAGTGCTGGAATACAAAGCCCATCTTCTTTCTCTGCTCGGTGTATTTGTTTTTATTCTTTGGATCCATGAGTTCGCCATCGAGATAGACTTCTCCAGAATCAATGGTCTCTAAGCCATGGATACAGCGGCACAATGTACTCTTGCCGGAACCAGAAGGACCAATCAGACAAACGATATCACCATCATTGACGGTCAAATTGATATCGTCTAATGCTTGAAGTTCTCCGAACTTCTTGTATAAGTGTTTAACCTCAATCACTGACAGCGAACCTCCTTTCGATACGTCTGGAAATATAAGATGTAATAACTGTCATAAAGAGATACATGACGCCGGCTAAGATCAGCGGATCTAAATAGTCATAGTATTTCTTGCCTAATACCTGTGCGGAATAGAGAAGTTCTAAGGCACCGATATTGGAAATCAAGGAACTGTCCTTGATCAATGTAATGAATTCGGAAACAAGTGGCGGGACAATCCGCTTGAAGGCCTGCGGCAGGATGATCTGCTTCATCATTGTGCCATAGCCAATGCCTAATGTCTCACATGCTTCCCACTGTCCCTTTTCGACACCCATGATACCGGAACGGATCAATTCCGCCTGGTAGGCACCAGAGTTGAAGGACAGGGCGAGAATACCGACCATGTATGGATTAGCATCCATACGGGTGCCGGTGATTCTCTGATACAGAACAGGAACACCTAAGTAGAAGAACAAGATCTGCAGCAGCATAGGCGTACCACGGAACAATTCAACATAGATGTTGGCCAGCCATCGCAGGATGACCATGCCGATGTTCTTGGATTTCGACAGCTTTGCGGCTGCGATGAGGACGCCGATCACACATCCTATCGCAATCGCACCAAGTGCGAGCAACAAACTGTAGCCCGCACCTTTTAACATGAATACTAAATTATCAGAAGTAAAAATATCACTCATGATTATTCAGCGTTGATCCACTTTGCCTTGTATGTCTTGAAATCATCACTTGCCAGGAATGCAGCTAATGCCTTGTTGATCGGTGTCATTAACTCTGTGTTGCCTTCCTTTGCGATAATATAAACATTTTCATCTAATAACGAACCATCTAAGATCTTGAAGTTGCCAGTTGCTGCATAGTTCTCTGCAACCGCAATATCCAGAATGACGGCATCCAGTCCGCCGGACTTCAGTGTTTCCATGACAACGCCCATATCTTCTACGGCCTGTACAGTAGCACCTTCAATTTCGTTGGCACATGTTTCACCAGTGGTGCCCATCTGTGCACCAATCTTCTTGCCCTTCAGATCATCCTTTGTCTTGATAGAACTGTTGGATGGAACGATGGCAACCTGTGCACTGTCATAGTATGGATCTGAGAACAGGACCTTTCTGTCTTCCGCATAAGTGAAGCCGGAAATGCCTAAGTCGACCTGATCTGTCTGGATGGCAGAAACGATTGTATCGAAGCTCATCTGCTTCCATTCATGTGTATAGTTGTAACCATTGTTATTCAGCCAGTTGAAGACCCATTCGCCCATATCATAGTCGAAGCCCTCTAATTTGCCATCTGCGGTTAAAGAATCAAATGGCGGGTAGTCTGGGGAAATGGCGATGACAACGTTCTGTGCTTTCGCAGCAGAAGTGGATGAAGCGGCTGCACTGCTTGCAGAGCAGGCGGTCAGACTTACTACGGATGCGGCAGCGATAACTGCCTTTACAAACTTACTTGTGTTTTTCATATTCTTCTCTCCCTGTATGTTTTTCATTTCGTTTCCTGTAAAGCGGCTGTTCATTCGTCGTTGTTTCATTGACTCACCTCCCTAAATAAACAAAAAGCCGTCTGCTGGATATATCCAGAGACGACTTTGATCGCGGTACCACTCTGATTGCCGGTAAGAAACATACCGACCACCTCTATCCGTTAACGCCGGTTCTACGTTCTTCCCTACTGTTGGTTCAGGAAGCCTTCTCCCAAATGCGGTTCTTCGATTCTGGTGCCGCTGGACTTCCACTCTGTTCCAGCTCGCTGATGGACATCATCGAATACTCTTTTGTTCGTTGAAGATAGTAGTACTTTAGTGGATAAAAGAATCCTTGTCAATGATATTTTCAAAGAAATTTCTGAAAATGTTTACATTATGGAGGTACAATAGAGGGAGACAGAACTTCTCTATCGAGGGGTAGAAACAGCCGTATCTCGTGTGTTCATGAATGATTGAGCACAGAGAGATCACGATTGTTTGCCGCTGGGAAAGCCACGCATGGCTCAGAAGGAAAAAATGTGCATTCTTTCATATATCGTCAATAAAAAAACGTTTGGCAGGATCGTACATACGGAAAACCAGAAAATCAGTCCGTCACTCATGGAACTTATGGAGCCGGACTTTTTAGGTTACTTAAAGAATCGAGAAGAGCATCGGAAAGTTTTAGAACAGCTGCCGTGGGAACATTTGTTCCTGCAGACGGAGGATGGCCTCAAACTGGCGGGCTACTATTATGAAAATCCCCAGCGTTTGAAGAAAAATGCGGTATTGATCCATGGTCATGGCTCCTGCGGCTTTGAAGGCTATGCCAGTGTCGGCCTCAAATATATCCGTCATGGGTATAACGTTCTGCTGCTGGATAATCGTGCCTGCGGCAGCAGTGAAGGAAAGTGGTCTACGTTTGGCCTGCAGGAAAGAAAAGATACGCTGCAGTGGGTGAATCGTCTTGCGAAAGCAGACCCGGATCAGCCGATTGTAATCCATGGCACATCCCTGGGCGGGGCAACTGCATGCATGTTATCCGCAATGGAGCTGCCGGTGCAGGTCAAGGCAATCGTCTCAGACTGTGCCTTTGCCAATATCCGCAAACAATTGGAATACATGCTGCCAAAGATCATGCATGTACCATACCAAATGATCCTGCCGCAAGTCCTGTGTTGGTTCCGTCATGAAACAGGTCTTTCCATTGATGAAACAAGTCCTTTGGAAGCGGTAAAGCATGCCCACGTGCCAATGCTGTTCATCCATGGCGAAGCTGACCAGTATGTCTTGAAAGAGAATGGCCAGAAACTATATGACGCATGTAACGCACCGAAACAGCTGCTGTGGATTCCCGGTGCAGGACATGCCGCATCCCACTATATCGGAAAAGAAAAATACGAAGAGACACTCTTCGCATTCTTAGATCGATATACAAAGAAAGAGGCATCCACATGGAAAGAATCGTAACAACACTGAAAGAAAAGATCTTCTACGCCTTTGGCAATATGGGCAGTTATATCCTATGGGTATTCACGGCATCCTATATTACCGTCTATGCGACCGACTGCCTGCAGTTTCCCGGCACGGGCTGGGCATATGGCGCTTTAGGTTTGATCATATTGATCAGCCGTTTCTTTGACGGCTTGAGTGATATCGGCATGGGCATTCTCATTGACCGTACCAAATCAAAATACGGCAAAGCAAGACCTTGGTTCGGTCTCAGTCTGATTCCGCTATCCATTATCTTCTTCTTTATGTTCTTTCTAAAAGGACTCTCAGAAACATCTGCTTTGATCTGGATTGGGATTCTGTATTTCTTATTTACGGTTGTCTTCTATACGATGAACAATATCAGCTTCAATGCCATGATGCCGATGATCTCCAATGATTCCTATGATCAGACAAAGATCAGTACGTTGGATTCAATCTTTACCAGTGTCGGCAGTATTGCCGCGGCAATGGCGATTCCGCTGCTCGGTATGTTAGGCGGCTTAGACAAACAGTCCTCCTGGGCAGTCTTAGTTGGTGTTCTTGCGGTATTTGCCTTGGCAACACAGATGTTATGTTTCTTCAATATTCATGAGAAGAAAGAGATTGCGCCGGTGAAAAGTGACGCGATGGCCAAATCGGATATCCGTGCCGGCTTCCATGCATTAATGAAGACAAAATATTTCTATATTGCGATTGGGATGTTTCTGATCAATTACTATATGAGTTTATCCATCAGTTCGGTTGGCAAATACTACGCACAATGGATCCTAGGCAATGCAAACTATTCATCTCTGCTGGCATCCTTGCCGATGATCACGATGGGAATTGGACTGGTACTGACACCAGTCTTCGCAAAGAAACTTGGCAAACGGAAAACAATGATGGCTGCTGTCAGCTGTGTACTGACAGGCAATATCGTCGGTTCTATCTTCCCGTATTCATTGGGAATTGCACTGACCGGCGGCATGATCAAAGGCTTAGGTTCTGCGGCGGTAATGTGTGAACTGTATACTTTAGCACCGGATCTGGTCCGGTATGTGGAACAGCAGTCCGGCATTCGTGTCGAAGGACTTGCGGCATCAGCCAACAGCTTTGGCTGCAAGATTGGTTCCGGCATTGGTTCAGCTGCGGTCATCTGGGCACTGGCATTGTGCCAATACAATGCAAATGCGGTATCCATCTCCACACGTACTGCCGGCAGCTTCAATGCTTTATACTGGTGGATTCCAGCGGTGTTGAGTGCAATCCTGCTTTGGCTGGCATCCCGGTGGGATATTGAGGAACAAATGATCAAGAAGGAAGGCGAAGTGAAATGAACGACTTTCCGGTCCCTGCGTATGATAATAGTATTCTTTCCATTGCGGCATCGGTCCTGAAATATTATGGTGCCGATACACATGGTCATGCGACACAGCCTCTCTTTGATGAAGCATTGAAACGGAATCCGCGCAATGTTGTAGTTATGCTGTTTGACGGCATGGGTGTCAATCTGCTGGAAAAACATCTGCCGGAAGATTCCTTTCTGCGCACGCACATGCGTACAACAATCTCATCGGTCTTCCCGCCAACAACGGTTGCCGCAACGACAACCATTCAGTCAGGGCTTTCTCCTTTGGAACATGGCTGGCTGGGGTGGACCTTATACTTTCCGAAAGTAAATGAAAATGTTGCGGCTTTTTCCAACCGCCGTACCAGGGATGGTAAGAAAGCATCACAGCATTCTTTAGCAATGCAGGATATGCCTTATGTCAATCTTTGTGACCAGGTCCATCAAGCCTGCCCCGATGTTGATGCACAGACAATTTCTTTTCGTGCCAAACATAAGAACTTCTCGATTGGTTCTTCCTGCCGTCAGGTCCTGCGTCTGACACGGCAGTCAGGCAGACATTATATTTACTGCTATTGGATCAATCCGGATCATCTGATCCATAAATATGGTGTGAATAGTGACCAAGTCCATGCGACTATTATCAAGATCAATCAGCAGGTAGAGCACATGTATGCAAAGCTGCAGGATACCACGGTAGTTGTCTTGGCAGATCATGGCCTCATTGATACCAAATGGATGTATTTGGAAGATGATCCGGAATTGATGGATATGCTGGTACGCGAACCATCCATTGAAACGCGCGCATGCAGCTTCTTTGTGAAACCAGAGTGCCATCCGGATTTTGAGAAGAAGTTCCATGAGATCTTTCAAGAAAAATTTGTCCTGCTGAGCAGACAGGAAGTGCTGGACCGCCATCTCTTTGGCACAGGGACAGAAAATAAGATGATCCAGCAGTTTGTGGGGGATTATCTTGGCATTGCCATCAGTGATACTTCGCTGCAGGCCCATCACGGCAGTCATGAATTGATAGGTATGCATGCAGGATTAACAAAAGAGGAACTGCAGGTTCCTTTGATTCTCTTAGAAAAGTAAAAAACAGGGCAGTTCGGCGGTTGTTCGCTGGAACTGTCCTGCATTTTTATTTGTTCGTACCGCTCTTGTTGGTGAAGATGTGCAGCAGAGTATCTTTAATGACGGCACTTTCAATTGGTTTCGACAAATGTCCGTCCATACCTGCTTCAAACGACCGCTGGACATCTTCGGAGAAGGCATTGGCTGTCATCGCAACAATGATGACCGACTTTGCGTCACTCCGGTTGGAAGCACGAATGAGCTTTGCGGCATCATAGCCATTCATCACCGGCATCATGATATCCATAAAGATGATGGAGATTTCACCTGGTGAGGAGGCAAGGAAGGCATCAACGGCTTCTTTGCCGTTGACGGCTTTCTGTACGGTCGCCCCAGCAGCTTTCAATAAGTATTCGGCAACTGCATAGTTGACTGGCTGATCTTCTGCCACAAGGACATGCATGTTTGTAAGATACTGATCATTCCCAGATAAGACGGTCCGCCGCATCTTGAATTCACGGTAGGCTTCATACAAACTAGACCGGAAGATTGGCCGATAGACAACCGTATCTGCTCCGGCATCCAGGATTTCTTTCTCGTGCGGCAGACCTTTCATTAAACTGCCGTATAAGATGCCTGCCTCTGGATACTTCTGGCGGAGTTTCCGGATGACATCTCCAGCGTGTTCTTCACTGAGAATCAGGATAGCATCATAGTGATCTGCCAACACTGCGTTGTTCTGCAGAACCTGTTCCGTAAGGTAAATGTCACAAGGTGTGCTATGCCCACGGAGATACATTTCCTGCATCTTTGCACGCAGTTCTTCATCGTCCGCGATACATAACAGCTGATAGTTGGCAACTTCGGTATACTGCGACAGAATGGCGTTATCATCATCGGTCTTCAGCGGAATCTTAACGGTGAAAGTGGAGCCTTTTCCTTTTTCACTGACCAGAGCAATCGTCCCATTCATGGCAGTGACAATGCGTTTGACAATAGTCAGGCCTAGGCCGGTCCCTTCAATCGGATTGACCGTTGAACTGATTTCCCGGTTGAATGGTTCAAAGATTTCTTTCTGGTGTTCCTTGGCGATGCCGATACCTGTATCACTGCAGGCCATTTGAAGCAAAATGACCTTCGGATCATCGGTTGGAATTTCTTCAAAGGCAAGGTGAATCTTTCCATCCTGCGGGGTATATTTTGTTGCGTTGCTTAAGAAGTTGACGAGGATCTGTTTTAAACGTTCCTTATCGCCAAATAAATATTCATTGGTCACATGATCGGCGGATACACGGAATTCCTGATTCTTAACATTTGACAGTGGCCAGGAAATCCGTTCGACTTCAACAATCAGTTCTGCTAACGAGAATCTGTTCTGTGCAAGCAGGATCTGTCCGCTTTCAATCTTGGAAAGATCTAAGACATCGTTGACTAAGGATAACAAGTGTTTGGAAGCAGCTGTGACAATCTTCATATCTTCCAATGCCTGTTTTTGGTCATCAATGCTGCTGATTGCCATATTGGTCATACCGACAATGGCATTTAGTGGGGTTCGGATATCATGCGACATGTTCGCTAAGAATTCGGACTTTGCCTTATTGGCATCTTCTGCTTCTTTCTTCGCCTGGGCTAATGCTTGGCTGCGACGCTTCCGATTCTTGGAATCAATCGTCATGAGCAATACGATGGCCAGCAGGATCATGAAGGCAGTGACAATAAAGGAAGTTGTGACAGGATAGTGTTTTGCAAAGGAGCGCAAGGATGCCGGTTCATTGATGACGGTATCTGCACTTAAGATGCTCTGCAGTTCATTATCCTGAATATGCTGCAGGGACTTGGAAAGAATATCCAGCAGCAGTGGATTGGACTCTTTGGTAACACCAAGTGCGATACTCTGGGTCACGGTATCCACAGGACGATAGGTGAAGGAGGAATAACTGCTGAGAGCCCGGTAATAATTTGCCTGATAGTAATTTAAGAATGTACAGTCAGCTTTGCCTTCGGCGACAGCTTGAATACATTGATCAAAGGTGTCAAAGGATAGATAAGTGAAATCCGGATAGGCACGTTTGATCTGCGAAGAAAGATAACCGCCCTGTGCAACGGCAGCAGTCTTTGGGGAATCATTACTGTCTTTGGTGACACGCATGATGGAACCGCTGACATATGGCTGCGTTACTAGCAGATCATGATCATTTGCCCAGAGGTAGTCATAGCTGACAGCCATCACAAGATCAGCAGAAGTGTTGCCCATGGTCTGATAAATTTCTTTGGTAGATGCTGCATTGATGAATTGGAAATTAATACCCGTCTGTTTACCAATAGCACGAATAACATCCGGGGTGATCCCAGCGGCTCCATTCTTGTCTTCGTATTCAAATGGTTTCCAATCGGTCTCATATTCAACATATACAGTTGGATTGGTATTCAGATACGCTGTTTCTTCTTTCGTGAAACCTGCATTCATAGCAGAATTTCCATTGAAGACTTTTTGATAAACAATGGTATTGAAGTTTGGCTCATAACTGATGAGCTGTGTCATGGCATGATCCAGTTCCTGTTTTAATTCTGGAATCCGCTTGGTTGTCGCAATATACACTGGCAGAGAGGAACATTTTGCCAGGATCACATGGCCGTCCGGAACTTCCAGATAATTTGTTTGGACGAGTGCATCAATTTCACCGTCATCTAATGCAGTGAACATTTCCACACCGCTGTCATATTTGACTGGCTGATAGGAGAAACCGACTTCTTTACTGTAGGCATCCAAGGAATCAATCATTGTGCTGCCTGCTTCGTAGCCAATCTTTAATCCATCAAAGCCGGCATAATCATTGTAGTAAAGGGTAGTATCTTCACGGCCGACAAGGTAACAGATCTCGTTGCCCATGGCGTCGTCGGAATAGTCGAGATACGTCGAACGTTCTTCGGTCTTCGTAACGTCCAGCAGAACATCGACCTCACCATCTTTGGCCCTTTGCTGACATTCTTCCCAGGTACCATACACATAGGTGTAATCCCAGTTGGCATATTCTGCGACTGCTTGCAGATACTGCTTATCAAACAAGACACCGCTGTTTTCAGAG
>Ga0183095_11298_pt1 | contig 22003 bp, 18 predicted proteins | sample BioMet4_FD_130346 | JGI IMG/M metagenome (GOLD analysis project Ga0183095, IMG submission 130346) | Microbial communities from bioreactor (seeded with sewage sludge) at LBNL, California, USA - Biofuel metagenome 4 (v2) (version 3) | ecosystem: Engineered > Bioreactor > Anaerobic > Unclassified ...
GTCCGTGGCCGTCATGAGGCAGTTGCCGACTGCGGCGCCGTCAACTCCGGCGGTCAAGATTCCTCAAGCCGTGGTCCCGGCGGAAAAACCGCGTCCGGAAGTTTCGGCAACGGCAGCATCGCCGTCCGGCGCGACGCAACCGAAACCGGCGGCGACGGCGGGAAAAAAGTATGCGGACAAGGTTGCCGTGGTCTTGGCGGGAATCTGGCTGGCGGGATTGCTGGTGATGCTGGTCCGGCTGTTTTACGGTCTGATCTTTCTGCAAGGATATCGTTTCGGGCTGAAACCGGTGTCGGACGCCAAACTGGAAGCGGCGCTGGTTCGGGCATCCGTTCTGCTGCCGTTGAAGAAATTGCCGCCGGTATATGTTTCGTCCGCCGTGACGTCGCCGCTGACGGTGGGGATTTTCCGTCCGGCGATGATTCTGCCGGAAAATCTGCTCGGACAACTGAATGAAAACGAAATTTTGAGTATTGTGCTGCACGAGTTTTCACACGTCTGGCACCGCGACCACTTGACCGGACTGTTCAAACGTCTGGTTACGGCGGCCTACTGGTGGAATCCGGCGGTTTACCGGCTGGACCGCGTCCATGCCGATGCGGCGGAAGAACTGTCCGACAACTGCGCGCTCCGGCAGCTGAAACCGGAAGACTATTCGGAATGTCTGCTGCAACTGGCGGAAAAGACCGGCATGATCAGCCGGTTGCCGGCGACGATCGGCATGGCGGTGCGGCCCGGCGGACTGAAACGCCGCGTACTGGGTCTGCTGGCACACGACCGCAAACTTACGCTGCGGGCGACAGGACGCGAAAAGCTGTGGGCCACCGGACTGGCGGTATTGGTGATTGGAATCGCCGGAGGCTGCGGATTATGCTGGGTTCAAAATCCCCCGGCAAACACGACAAAAACGATGACTCACTGGGAAAAATACCAGATTTGGGACGTGATGCGCAAGGGCGGGAATGATTTTGTCACGGCCAATCCGGAACGAGAACAGCAATTGCTGCGGGAATTGACGCAGAATATCTGGGTCGTGCGGTTCAAACCGGTCAACGGCTTCATGCCGTATACGCCGCGGGAACTGATCCGGGAATTTGACACTTCGTGCCGGCTTGAGAGCAGTACCGAGTCGATCGGCGGAGCGTCGGTCTTCCGGACGAAGCCGGAGAACGGCGTACTGGTGGGATCGTTTCTGACCGAAACCCCGGACGCCATGAAAAAAGCGCTGTCCCAGAGTAAGAAACTGCAACTGCTTTCCTGCCAGCCGATGACGCCGGAACAATTTACCGTCTATGTGAATTCGCCTCAAGAACATTTGCCGGTACCGTCGGCGCTGGCGGCGCGCTATCCCAAGGTGGTCAAAACGGTTCCGGCCAACGGCGAAACGGTGGATGCAGGGAAAGTCCGGGAAGTCAGCGTAACGTTCAGCAAAGACATGAATACGTCCGGCAGCTGGTCGTTTTGTACCGACGGTTCCGGGGAAATGCCCCGGACGGTCGGCACGCCGCACTGGACGGACAAGCGGACTTGTACCATGGCCGTGAAACTCGAACCGGGCCGCAATTACGTCCTCTGGTTCAACCATGACCGGTTCGACAACTTCCGCGATCCCGACGGCTATTCTTCCATCCCCTATAAACTGGCTTTTAAGACAACGGACGGGGAAGAAACCACGGTGGTCGATACGTTCCCCAAGCTGAATGCCACAGTCGACCCCAAGACGGTTAAAGAGGTTCGGGTGACCTTCAGTCAAGATATGAACACGTCCGGCGGCTGGTCATTTTGTTCCAACGGCGAACATTTCTTTCCGAACAACAGTGGAATGCCGCACTGGCTGGACAAACGTACCTGCGCGATGCCGGTCAAACTGATTGCCGGCCGGACGTATATGGTTGTATTCAACGCCGGTCGTTTCATCGGCTTCCGGGATGCCAAACGTCGGCCGAGCAAGTCCTATCGGTTGCTGTTCAAAACTTCCGGTCTCAGTGGAGAGACCGCGTCGGAAAACAAACCGAAAGTATGTGAAACTTCGCCCCGTCACAGTGAAATTGTCGATGCCGATCAGGTCAAAGAAATCCGGGTGACGTTCAGCGAAGATATGAATACGGACTGCGGCTGGTCGATTGTCCCGGAGGACGGCCATCGCGACGTCTGGCGTCAAGCTCTCCTCAAAACGCATTGGCAAGGCAAACGAACTTGCATCATTCCGATCAAGCTGGAACCCAATCAGTCGTATGTCGTGTGGTTTAACTTGGGCAGGTCCTACTGTAATTTCGTCAATGTCAAAGGCAACTCGGCAATTCCATACCTGTTGTGTTTCAGTACGGCCGACAAGAACGCCAAGAAAGCCGACCCGGCACCTACTGTGGTGATCTCCACTGTTCCGCGCAATGGCGAAACGGTAAACGCCGATCAAGTGAAAGAAATCCGGGTGACGTTCAGCGCAGACATGACGCGGAATCATCCGGACTATGCGTTCCATTTTGATAATGAAAATTTTTATCCTTACAATTTTAATATCGAGATGCGCTGGGAAGGGACACGGACGTTGGTGACCCCGGTTTTGCTGTTGCCGGGACGCACCTATTCGATCGGGTTCAATCCCGGCCATAAGTTCGGCGCATTTACCGATGCCCACGGCCGGCAATCCGTGGCTTACCATCTGGTTTTCAAAACCGCCGGCACCAGCGCGGAAACATCGGACGAGCAGAAGCCGAAAGTGGTTGCAACATTTCCAAGGGAAGGGGCGGTGGTTGATGCCGTTCAAGTCAAGGAAATCCGGGTGACGTTCAGCGAAGATATGTTGAACCGCGACGGAGCATGGTCGATCTATTTCGGCGACAATTATTTTCCGCAACCGACCGATGCGCCGATTCACTGGCAGGATGTCCGGACCTGGGTTTATCCCGTCAAACTGGAACCGCATAAAGCGTATTCGCTTTGGGTAAACAAAGGAAAATCGCTTCGGAATTTCGTCAATGCCAAAGGCAATTCGGCCGTTCCATACCAATTGAATTTTACGACGAAGTAAGGAAGCACCGCCCGAAGTCACACGCGATGGCTTCGGGCACTTCCTTTGTCCCCCCCCCAGCGGATTCCACCTGCTGGGCAGCGTCCCCGTACGACGGGTTGCGAATTTATTTCGCTTCGCAATTTCTTTTTTACTTTTCAGCGGCTATGACGAAGTAGCGCCGGAACCGCTTACTCCAGCGGCTCGCCGCTGACCATGGCTTCGGCTTTGGAAAAGGCCATGAATACGACCTTTTGCGTCACGCCGGACTGTAAGGCATTTTGAATCGTCCTGGCCTGCGACGACGTCATGACCGCGCTGCCGCTGATTTCCGCGACGATAATCCAGCGCCCCTCCACCAGCCCCGCTTTGACCGCCTGCGGCGACAACGAAGCAAGACGGCGGATTTCCGTCATGGCCCGCTGCTGCAGGTGTTCCGCCGGCGTGTTGCGGGTGGTCGTGTCCGGCATTAGACCTTCAACGTTGATGCCGTCGGAGGCAACGTCGTAAGATTCGATATAACGGGCAACCAGGCGAAGGCTGCGATCTTTCAACGCAGACTGGATTTTTTCTTCAATCCGTTTGATGCCGCCGGGAAAAGGCCGGATGGCCCCCTGCAAAGTGGTGTAAATGACTTTCCGTCCATTGGGGAGCCGGCGCAATTCAATGTCGGTCACCTGCATGCCGGGCAACTGCTCAATACGCTCCCGGACGATCTGCCCGGCCACGTTCAGAATCTGGACATCCTTGCCGGGACGATTGACTTTTTCGATGCCGTCGGCGCTGCGGTAGAACCGAATCAGCTTATCCTGAGAGGCCGAGACGTTGCGGGTAATACGGGTCTGAACAAAGACGTTGATCGGACAATGCAGACGAGTCTGCAACCGGTTTTCCACTTCGCGGAGATGAAACGGCGAAGGCTCGCGGGGGGCGTCGATCACCACCAGCACATTCCATTCCTTGCCGTCCTGACTGCGGTCCAGCGTAATATCGCGGATTTCAAGATTCTGAACGTCGGTCAATTCCTGCTGGAACGTCCGGCGGACTTCGGCCACCAGATTTTTTTCTTCAATCAGCCGGACCATGGCATGAGTCAGGAAACAGACCAGAACAATCATGGAAATCAGCGCCGGACCGAAACGCCGGGCAAAATCCATTTTGTGCATGCTGAAACTGCCGGGAATAAAACCCGCCGCCATGAACGTAAGCCCCGCCACAAACAACATGGTCAGAAAGTTGGCCATAAATAGAATCAACGCGCCCATGCCGCCCTCATAGGCGCCGAAGGCAAAGCAGAGTCCGCAGGCGGTCAGCGGCGGCGTCAGCGAGATCGAAACGGCAATCCCCGGCAGACTGGGACTGAGGCGTTCGTCGATGGTGGCCATGCAGACGGCAAAACCGGCCAGCGCCGCGACAAAGAGGTCGAGCAGCGTGGGACTGGTGTTGTTGAGAATTTCGTGCGTCATCTCAAAGGAGAACGGGGAGATGCCGATCAGAAACGCCGCCAGAATCACCAGTACAATCCCGCCGAGTTCGGCCAGCAAAGCGGATTTCAACAACGAAGTGTCGCCTTCGACCAGGCTCAAGGCAATGCCGAAGATCGGCGTCATCAGCGGACAGACGAGCATGGCGCCGATCACCACCGCCGGGCTGTCGGCAATCATTCCGAACGTGGTAATCAACGCCGAAAGCAACAGTAACAGATAATAGTTGAGACGGGGATCGGACCCGGTTTTCACCTCGACATAGATGCTACGGCGGCGCTCGGCGCTGATTTTAAACCAGTTGCCCAGAAAGCGCAAGAGACGCTGAAGATGCGGCAGAAACGGTTTCAGCATGCGGTGGCCTTTCTCTCTATAAAAAATGCCGGTAAAAACCATCGGGGACGGCGATATAATATCCGGCGGAGCGGAATTCGTCAAGCGTTCGTTACGGCATTCCGTCCGTTTCGAATTGAAAAAAGGCGAGAGTACCGCTATTTTTTTCAGTTACGATTTTCTTTTTCCAAATGATTAAACTTCGGAGTATTGAGTATTATGGATCAGAATTGGGCGATTGAAACCAAAGCCATCCAGTGCGGATGGGAACCGAAAAACGGCGAACCGCGCGTGTTGCCGATCTGCCAGAGCACCACTTACAAATATGACAACGCCGAACAGGTGGCCAAATGGTTCAACCTGGAAGCCGACGGCCATATCTATTCCCGGTTGAGCAACCCCACCGTGGACGCTTTCGAACGCAAGATGGCGGCGCTGGAAGGCGGCGTCGGCGCGTTGGCCACATCATCCGGCCAAGCGGCGTCGATGATCGCCGTGGCCAACGTCTGCACCTGCGGACAACATTTCATCGCCGCCAGCGCGCTCTACGGCGGGACGGTGGCGCTGTTCACCAATACGTTCAAGCGGATGGGCGTGGAAGTGACGCTGGTCGATCCGGAAGCCCCGCTGGCAGAACTGCGGAAGGAAGTCCGCCCCAACACCCGCGCGATTTTCGGCGAAACGCTCTCCAATCCGGGCATGGCGGTGCTTGATTTCGAAAAATTCGCCAAGCTGGCCAAGGAGATCGGCGTGCCGTTCATCGTGGACAATACCTTTGCCACGCCGTACCTCTGCCGTCCGTTCGAATACGGCGCGAATATTGTGACGCATTCCTCGACGAAATACATCGACGGCCATGCCACCAGCGTCGGCGGCGTGATCGTGGACAGCGGCAATTTCAACTGGCACAACGGCAAATTCCCGGAACTGACCGAACCCGACAAGAGTTATCACGGCCTGATTTTCACCAAGCAGTTCGGCAAAGCGGCCTACATTGCCAAAGCCCGCGCCCAGTGGGTGCGCGACGCCGGCTGCTGCATGAGCCCGATGAACGCCTTTTTGTCGAACATGGGTCTGGAAACGCTGCACGTCCGGATGGACCGTCACTGTTCGAACGCGCTGGCGATGGCCGAATTTCTGGAAAAACATCCCAAGGTGGCGTGGGTGAAATATCCCGGACTGCCGTCGGATACGGGACACGAACGGGCCATGAAATATTTGCCGAAAGGCTGCAGCGGCGTGATGACGTTCGGCGTCAAAGGCGGCCGCAAAGCCGGTGAAATCGTCATGAACAGTTTGAAACTGGCGGCGATCGTAGTTCATGTGGCCGACGTGCGGACCTGCGTGTTGCATCCGTCCAGCATGACGCACCGTCAACTTTCCGACGAAGAACAGTTGGCCGCCGGGGTCACGCCCGACTTGATTCGTTTGTCGGTGGGCATTGAAAACATCGACGACATCAAGGCCGACTTCGATCAGGCCCTCAGTAAGTGCTGAAAAAATGGCCGGAAATCAGTTGCCGAGCCGAATGCGGTGGAGCAGTTGCGGCGTGTTGGCAATCGGCAACTGATAAACAGACAGCGTGTCGAGGATAAAACGTTCCGACGGCGGCGGCGTTTGCAGTAATTGCTGCGCCAGTTCGTCCGGCATGTCGTTGCGGAGTGTAAGCGTACAGTGCGGCTCGAACGGCCAGGGATTCGGCGTAAAACAGATGCCGGTGGCCACCAGCCGTCGATGCAGGTCGATGAATTTGTCCGGGTTGCGCATGGTGAAGTAGTAAATGCCGGTATGACGGAATCCTTTCACTTCGCTGAAACCGGACTCGAACGGCGCAATCGCGGCGGCGAAACGGTCGACGCAGGCGAATACTTCTTTCTCCTCCTGGCCGGGCGCGATCGCACCGATCCCGCAGGACCCGGAAAGACTGACTTCCGCGGACAGCATGGCCCGGTCGGGATCATAAATCTTCCGTACCGCCTGGATGTAAGCAACCACCTTCGGCGGCAGATCCAATACGATGTACGTGGGATAGATAAAAGTATCCTCGGGCATGGCAGTCCCCCTTGGTCATGCAACTCTACTCTAGCCGACGGTCGAATTCAAACTCTGCAAGGCTTTCCGGATCAGATTTTCGGTTGAACAGGCCTTCGGTTCGAGTTCCGTCACCAGCTGATGAATGGTCTTTTCGAGCCGGTCGCGTTTGAAGCCCAGCTGTTCGAGCGCCAAAATGGCGTCTTCCACGGCGCGCCGGGTGGCATCGTTGACGTCGACCGGCAACGCGGCGGCGGCAGCGGCCACCGGCGCCAAGCGATCGAGTTTGCCCTTCAGTTCCACCAGCAGACGTTCGGCGGTCCGCTTGCCGACGCCGCTGATCTGTTTGAGCCGGGTCAGGTCGGCGGTATTGACCGCGTTACAGAACGCGGAAACCGGCATCGCGCTGAGAATGCTGAGGCCGAGTTTCGGTCCGATGCCGCTGACGGAAATCAGAATGGTGTAAAGCTGCTTTTCTTCGCGAGTAGCGAAGCCGTACAAGCTGATATCGTCCTCGCGGACTGCCATCACCGTGAAAAGATCGACCTCGCCCCCGGGCGACGGCAATTTGTCGTACGTGCTCATGGGAATATTGACCAGGTAGCCGACCCCTTGAACGTCGACTACCGCCGTCGTATAGTCGGCTTCCAGCAGCCGACCGCGGATGCGGGCAATCATAACGCCTCCGTTGCTTGCAGTTGGATATCGAGCGAAATATCCAGCGCCTTGACCGAATGAGTCAACGCGCCGACCGAAATGTAATCGACCCCGAGCGCCGCGATGGACGGCACCCGTTCCAGCGTAATGCCGCCGCTGGCTTCCAGCGGAATCCGGCCGGCGGTGATCTTGACCGCTTCCGCCATCTCGGCGTTGGTCATGTTGTCGAGCAGAATGTAGTCGGCCTGCGCTTCGATGGCTTCCTGAACTTCGTTCAGACGGTCGGCTTCGACCTGGACTTTCAGATCGGGATACATGGCGCGCGCCCGCTGCACCGAACGGATAATGCCTTTCGGCCCTTCCAGTCCGGCCAGCACGCGATGGTTGTCTTTAATCATGATGCGGTCGTAAAGGCCGATCCGGTGATTGGTGGCGCCGCCGGCGACCACGGCGTATTTTTCCAGATTGCGCCAGCCGGGAGTGCTTTTCCGCGTATCGAGAATCTGCGTTTTGGTCCCGGCCACGGCGTCGGCATATTTCCGGGCGACGGTGGCAATACCGCTGAGCCGCTGGAGAAAATTCAGCGCGGTCCGTTCGCCGGTCAGCAACGCGGACGCATGGCCGCTGACTTGCGCCAGAATCGTCCCCTGCTTGCAGAAATCGCCATCCTGGACCCGCGGATGCCACAGGCAACCGGGATCGAGCTTGGCAAACACCCGATAAGCCACCTCCAGTCCCGCCACCACGCCCTCCTGTTTGCAGATCAGGATGGCGGTTGCCATGGTACCGGCGGGAATGACGGCGGCGGTCGTGGTATCGCCACGGTCGCCGAGGTCTTCTTCCAGGGCAAGGCGGATCAGCTTATTGACGCGCTTGTAATCGATCGGCGGAAGGGTTTTCATGGCTGGGCTCCTCGGGGCTGAAAGTTTAAATGGAAGTCATGCGCGACAACGTTTTGATGGCGGTCGCGCGTCCGGTGTTGAGGTCGTAGGAAATGACGGCCGCATCCAGACGGATGCCGGTTTCCACCACCGGCAGCCGGACCGGCATGCCGGTGCGGAACTTGCGAAGCACGGCTTCGACCTCGCGCCCCAGAATGGAATAATCGGCCCCGGTCATGCCCACGTCAGAGACAAACGCGGTGCCGCCGGGAAAGATCTGAGCATCCGCGGTCTGCACATGAGTATGGGTGCCGAGCACGGCCGTCACCCGGCCGTCGAGGAACCGGGCCATAGCGGCTTTTTCGCTGGTGGCTTCCGCATGGATATCGACGAAGATGGTTTTTACGCCGGCGGGAATTTCCGCCAGAATTTTATCGACGGTTTCGAACGGGCAATAGGCGCTTTCCCGCATGAAGACCTTGCCGAGCAGACTGATGACGGCAATCTCGCCGCCGACCGGATTGCGGAACACCGCCCAGCCGCGGCCGGGTTGGAGCGAACTGAAATTGGCCGGACGCAAGACATTGTCGAACTGTTTGATTTCCGTTTCGAATTCTTTCTGATCCCAGACATGGTCCCCGGTGGTGATCACATCGGCGCGGGAATTCAATTCCTGCAGGCATTTGGCGGAAAGTCCGGCGCCCGCCGCAATATTTTCCGCATTGGCAATACAAAACGCGCAATTGAATTCACGGCGCAGTTCCGGCACTTGTTCCACCACGGCTTTGCGCCCGCCCTTGCCGACGATATCCCCGATAAATAATACGTTCATGACCCGTTACTCGTTTCCGGCCGCCCGGCGGCCTGTCCGGTGAAAATTTCGAATTTATCGTAATTTAGCACTACATAAGTGAAATACACGTGCTAAATTATACGGTTTGGGAAAGATCCTTTCGGAAGGCCGGACCAGCAAGCGGAAGACAAACGGAAAAAATGGACTGCGAAAATGCCGGAAAAACGGCCCGACACTGGGGCTGGACAATTTTAAAAAGTTTACTATGCATCGGCCTGGCCGCCGGAATCATTGCGTTTTTGATTCAGGGACGTTATCAACTGGTGCTGGCGAATCTGCGCGACTTCGACTATCGCTGGCTGATTCCGGCGGTTTTCTGCTACCTGCTGCATCTGGCGGTAGGGTCGTGGCGCTGGTGTCTGCTGGCCCAGGTCCAGCGGTTTCAACTGACGCAGCTCGATGCGCTGTTTCTGACGATGAAAGCATTTTTCTTTTCGCTGGTATTGCCCGGCGGAGCAATCGGCGGCGATCTGGTCAAAGTCGGCTTTCTGTCGACCCACGCCGCCAAAGGAACGAAAGTGGAAGGCGCCTTCACCATTCTGGTGGATCGGATCGTGGGCATGGTCGCCCTGTTCGTGCTGGCGATCGTAGTAATCATCGTAGCGTATCCGTTGCTGATGCAGGTGGATGCCCCCGAGCTCTACTCCATGCTCCATCTGGAAAACCGGCCCGACGTGATTCATCACGCCAAGGTGATCGGAGTGCTGCTGTTGCTGGCAATGTGTTTCAGCGGTCTGCTGGCATGCGTGATTATGTTCATGCACCGGCAACTGGAACGGATTCCGCCGATCGGCCGTCTGATGCAGTGGGCGGACCGGCATTCGCACGGCGCGGTCAGCCGATGCACGGCGGCGGTGGATATCTACCGCGACCGGCTGGGATTTTTATTCTGGATGACGGTGGTGAGCGTAGTGTTCATCCATCTCAATCTGGGGTTGATCGTCTTTTTCCTGACCAAAGGGCTGCACATCGAACCGATGAATCTGCTGGCGTTGCTGGCCGCCATCACCCTGGGCAATATTGCCGGACTGATCCCGTTGACGCCGTCGGGGATCGGGTTCCGCGACTATATTTTGATGAAAGTACTGGTAGTCGGAGGAGCGACTCTCGACAAAGCGCAGGCGGCGGCGATCCTGTTCACGTCTCTGGTGATCGCCTGTAACATGCTGGGCGGAATCTTCTTCGCTCTGGACTACCGCAAAAACAAGTTGACGGCGCAAGGAAAGGAGGAGTAATACTATGGCCGAACCAGGCATTCAACTGGAAATGAACTTCGACAGCAATCGGAATCGTTTCAAAGCCAATTTGAATGAAGGTAATTTCTTTGTACTCTTCGAGGCCAATCCGCCCTCGCGCCAGGCCGATCTCGAAGCTTCCAAGGAACGTTTGACGGAACTGGAATTCGCCGTGGCCGGCATCGAAACACTGCCGGCCGGACTGGCAATCACCGACCGCTATACCACCGTCGACACCTGGAACGTGGCGGACTACGCCTCGGCGCTGTCGCCGTCCGACCGCGACCGCCATCTGGTCTATCTCAGCGGCCGCGGCGTGACCCGGCAGGAACTGCTGGCTACCGCCGGACTGTTCAACGCCGCCGGTTTTCCCAACGTGACGCCGGTTTCCGGCAACTCCATTCCCGGCGAAAATATGCGGCAGACGGCGTCCCGGCATTTTGTGGAAAGCGTCCATGCCATCCGCGAACTGAAAGCGCTCTACGAAGGCCACATTCATCTGGGCTGCGTGGTCAATCCGTTCAAATACAATGCGATCGATCTGCTCTGGCAATATTTCAAAGTCATCAAAAAAATCAATCAGGGCGCCGAATTCCTGGTTACCCAGTTCGGCTGGGATATGATGAAATTGCAGGAACTCCGCTGGTATCTGGAATTCCGCGGCCAGCATGTGCCGTCGATTGCCCGCATTCTGATGCTGACGCCGGAAAAAGTCGAAAGCATTTCGTCCGGCAAATATCCCGGCGTCAACATTTCGCCCGACTTTCAGATCATTCTGCAAAACGAGTTGAAATATTCTTTCACCCAGTTCGAAGCGGCCCAGTGGCGGCGGATTCAGCTTCAGGCCGCCGGTTGCCGGCTGCTGGGCTACAGCGGTATTCAACTGGCGGGCATCGAACGGCCCGACAAAATCCGGATCGCCGCCGCCCGCATTGCCGAAGCACTGGACGAATTCAAACATTTCGACGACTGGAAAAAGGCCTATCTGGAATATTTGTCCCGTGCGGAAATGGCCCCCTACCCTTACCGTTTTTACCTGTTCAACCAGTTGTTTTCCCAGGCATATCCGGAAAGCGATCCCCGGATGAACGATGCGGCCATTCCCGCCCCGGGCTGGAAAGAACGGTTCCATTACAAACTCAACCGGTTCATGTTCTCCCATTCAGCCAGCCAGGCGGCGGAAGAACATTTCATGAGCAAGAAACTGCTGGTGCATTGCCCCGGCTGCAAAGCCTGCCGTCTGCCGTTCACGGAATACGTCTGCCCCAACACCTGCCCGAAAGGGTTGGCCAACGGACCGTGCGGCGGAACCAAAGTCGACGGCACTTGCGAAGTCGGCCCGTTCGAGTGCATCCATTCCCGCCGGTTGCGACTGGCCATGTGGCGCAGTCACATCGACGAACTGGAAGAACACTATATCGAATCCGGCGAATAACGCCGGGCGAAAAGGGGAGAAAAAACCATGACATGGCGGCAATGGCTGGGAATGGCAGTGATGGCAGTGGGCGTGACCGGATGCGCGTATCGCAATTGTTCGCTTTATCCGCTGGACACCGGGAAACCGGTCGACGGCGCCGCTTTGACCGGACATTGGGTGGCGGTCGACAAGAAAGACACCGCATTGCCCGATCAGGTCGACATGACCTGGAACACCGAGCAGAAATGTCTGCGGATCGACGCCAGTCGGAAAACGGACCCCAAACAGCCGAACCAGCCGGGCAAGTTGTTGCCGATGATGGGGAAAATCTATGGACTGGACGGCCAGCAGTTTCTTTGTCTTTCGCTCAGCGAAGATATCGGGAAAATTATTAGGAATGCCGGTTATGACGAAAGTTCGCTGGCGCTGCTTCAACCGGTTTTTCATATCATGAAGATGGAAATTCAGCCGGACCAGTTGACTTTTTATCAATTGGACTTCAGCACCAAAGATTCGACTTCCAGTGAAAATGTCAAGTTTATCAGTCCGAAGCTGCATTACGACAAAGAGCTGTCGCTGATTGTCAACGACACCAAAAGTCTGGCGGAAATTCTGCACGACAAGGGCTATCGGACGGAAAAATATCTGACCTTGAAACGTCTTCCTGAACCCGCTCAGCCGGCAGCGAAAAAATAACCGGTGGGAACGAGTGTAGTGTCTCAGCAATAAGTTCAGTTCCTTTCGCACTTCGTGCGACCAGCGACGGGGGCGGCCCGTTGCGTATTACCGGGGCATACTCCGCTTCGCGTCGGCCCCGGCCCCAACTCGGACCCGGCCCGCGGAGCCCGCGGGGGCAGATTTCCAGGGGCTGATGTCGCCCCTGGACCCTACGGAACATGGCTATGTTCGCAAGAGACAACCGGACGGTTCCGGTTTTCCCTTTGCAATCCTCTTTCCAAACCCTAAAACATAAACTTATTTACGAGACACGATTACTAGGCCGGTTTGACCACGCGAATCGTGGTGCCGACTTTCATTTCCCGGGTGTGCTCGGCATATTCTTTCATATGAGGCGCGCGCAGATGGGCGTTGAGGTGGTCGAGACTTTCCCAGGCTTCGATGATGGTGACGACGTTGGGATTGGCGCCGCCCTGCAACGGCAGTCCGGCGTCGACGTCCAGACAAGGCGTATAACTGATGCAGCCGTCTTCCGCCATGACCCGGGGAACGTTGTCTTTCAGAATCTGAATAAAATCATCCCGCAGTTCGGGTTTCAGTGCGATTGTGGCAATGACATGGATCATGATTTATTCCTTAATCGTCAGGTTGCGTGTTTTCCGAAACGGGTTAAAGGAGTAATATAAACCGCCTTGGCAACCGGCGCAACCTCAAAAGAGCAACGCCCCGCTGGTTGGCGTTATAACGCTTGCGACCACTTGCGGTTGGTCGTCAGATTTCTGCGGATCAATTGCCGCCGCCGGGCTACGCATTGACCGGTGAAATGCGGATCGGGCGGCGTGTTACGGCAGTAGTCGACCAGTTGGGCGACGGTTGACGTCGCCACGTGGCATCGGGTGTCGCTGGAGGCGTAATAGAGGAAAACGTCCTGGCCGCGGACCACGGCGCCATTGGTGAACACGACGTTGGAAACGTCTCCGATCCGTTCGTCGCCGGACGGTCCGAGCAGCATTCCGCCCGGGGTATATTTCAGAATCCACGGCCGCTCGAGTTCCGTCATGAACGCATAGATCACATAGCGCAATCCGGCGGCACAGGCACGGACGCCATGCGCAATATGAAGCCAGCCGGCGGCCGTCTTGATCGGTACGCAGCCGGCGCCGTTCTTGACTTCCTTGATGGTATGATACGTTTTTTCGTCGATCATGGTTTCTTTCCGGATTACGGCTTTTTCAATTTTTTCGGCCAGGCCCCAGCCGATGCCGCCGCCGCTGCCGCAGTCGATGAATCCGTCCTGCGGACGGGTGTAGAACGCATATTGTCCGTCGACAAATTCCGGATGGAGTACGCAGTTACGCTGTTGAGGCGAAGGGGTTTTGAGATCGGCCAAGCGTTCCCACGTTTCCAGGTCGCGGGAGCGGACAATCCCGCACTGGGCTTCGGCCGCAGAGGTATCGGTGGCGGGCGCCGCCGGATCCTTGCGTTCGGAGCAGAAGACGCCGTAGATCCAGCCGTCTTCATGGCAGGTCAGGCGCATGTCGTAAACATTAACGTCGGGGCGGTTGGTTTCCGGCAACTGGATGGGGTAGTCGCGGAACCGGAAATGGTCGACGCCGTTTTCGCTTTCCGCCACGGCAAAGAAGCTTTTGCGGTCATTGCCTTCGACCCGGACGACCAGGCAGATTTTGTGATCGAACTCAATCGCGCCGGGATTGAACGCACAGTTGATCCCGAGACGTTCCATCAGAAACGGATTGGCGCGGGGATTGAGATCGTAACGCCAGGTCAGCGGAGTATGCGCGGCGGTAACCACCGGGTATTGCCACCGGGTGTAGATGCCGTTGCCGAGCGGCTCCGGCCGGTTGGGACGGTTCAACAGTTCGCGATGGGCTTGGGCCAATTGGTCCAACCGTTGTTGAAAACGGGTGATTGTCATGGCGGAACTCCTCTGCTGATGGATTAAAAATAATACCAGTTATTCCGTGTAAAAAATGGATTATTGAATATATTGCATTCCTAAAATAATACCACTTATTTATAAAAAATACAACTTTGGTATAATCAAAAAGAAAACCGGTATGAATTGTAAAAACGGCGGGCGGCAAGTATGGTGAATCCGGCAACGAAAGTGAAACGGAAAAATGATCGAATACGATGGGTTGCGGCTGTTCAAATATAATTATGTCATTGCCCGCTTGCGGCGCGATATCGGCAACGGCCGCTGGGAGACGGACGGCAAATTGCCGTCCGAACGGCGGCTGTGCGAACTTTACGCGGTGTCGCGGGTCACGCTGCGGGCGGCATTGCGGCAGCTGCGGGAAGAAGCGCTGATCGAGCAACGGCGGGGCAGCGGAACTTATCTGCGGCAGTCGGGGACGGCGGCGTCCGAGCCGTCTCCGGGGCGGGTATGGCGGGTTTTGCTGCTGGGAAAAAAGCCGCGGTTTCCGATTGAAGTCGATCCTTATTATTCGCAATTGCGGCTGGGTTTTCAGCATTACCGGCTGCCCGGCCGGGAATTTCAGGTGGAACCGTTGACGTTGCCGGGGGCGGAAAGTTTTGCGGAATATTGTCGTCGCAATTCACCCGACTGGTCCGGATATGACGGCATTCTCTGTGCGTTTCCGCTGGTCGAGCAGGATCTGGACTGGTTGGAACGCCAGAGGAAACCGTATGTTTTTCTGGGGCATCCGAATCTGTCCCGCCCGGTGCCGCTGGTGGATATTGACAACTATCGGGGGATGTATCTGGCGGCGGAACGGCTGCTGGCGCGCGGCGGGCATTGTCCGCTGCTGTTTTACCATGGCTATTCGTCGCCGAATTGCCAGGCCCGGTTGGCCGGTTATCATGCGGCGCTGGCGCAATACGGCATTGCGCCGGATTCCGCCCGTGAACTTGAGGTAAATGACCGGACCAGCGAGGAGACCGAGAAAATACTGGAGACGATATTGCGAAAACGGCTGGCTTTCGACTGTATTCTGGCGGTCGGCGACTGGCCGGCGCTGGGCGTGCTCAACGCGCTTGGCCGTCATCGGCTGAAGATTCCCGACCAGGTCCGACTGGCGGTTTTCGATGCCTTCCCCTGGCTGCTGGAAGGAGTGCATCCGCATCCGACGGCGGTAGTTCAGCCGTTTGTGCTGATGGCGGAAAAAGCCCTGGAATTGTTGTGCCGTCAGGCGGGCGATTCGAACCTGATTCCGCAACTGCTGATTCGGCCGGTGCTGGTTGACGGCGAGACAACTTAATAAAATACACAAAAATGATACTTATCGGTTTAAAAACTTCTTAAATGTAATTTTTATGAAGCGGGGGGATCGTCAATTACAGCTCAAAAACACTTTTTTACGATTGACTGGCATAAGTACTGCACTAGGATACGGCTCGACGGAAGTTTTCGGTGGAAAACTTCGGTTTAATTTTTAATCAGCAGGATGTTATTGAATATGCGCAAAACCAGGATTATTGCGTCGATCGGCCCCACGTGCCGGGAGTATCAGACGCTGAAGTCGATGATTCAAGCCGGAGTCAACGTCTGCCGCTTGAATTTTTCGTTCAACACCCACGAACATCATCTGGAAAATATTCAGCGGATTCGCCAGGTCAGCCAAGAACTGGGCAAGAGCGTGGCCATCATGCAGGACCTTCAAGGACCGAAAATCCGGCTTGGTCAACTGAAAGGACCGGTCACGCTGCCCAAGGGCGGGCACCTGATTCTCTCCGGCAATACGGCGCACAAAGAGCCGTTCTATCTGCCGACGACCTACCGCAACATTGCCGCCGACACCACTCCCGGCAAGACGATTCTGCTGGCGGACGGACGGATCATTCTGAAAGTCGAAGCCGTGGACAAGGCCAAACGCGAAGTAAAATGTAAAATTCTCAACGGCGGTACCGTCGTGACCGGAAAGGGCATCAATCTGCCCTATACCAATATCTCGATGCCGGCGCTGACCCCGAAAGATATCGAAGACGCCAGATTCGGCATCGAGCACGGCGTCGATTTTATCGCGCTGTCGTTCGTCCGGACGGCGGAAGACGTGTTGCGGTTAAAACGGCTGATCAAGCGACATCACGCCGATATCCCGGTGATTGCCAAAATTGAAAAACCCGAAGCGCTGGACAATCTCGACGACATTCTTTCGATAGTGGACGGCGTGATGGTGGCGCGCGGCGACCTGGCCGGAGAAATCTCGTTCGAACATGTGCCGACCGCCCAGAAACGTATCATTCAGCTGGCGGACAATCTCGGCAAGCTGACGATTGTGGCGACGGAAATGCTCAGTTCGATGACCGAAAATCCGTTGCCGACCCGCGCCGAAGTCAGTGACGTGGCCAATGCCGTGCTGGACGGCGCCGATATGGTGATGCTGTCCAATGAAACCGCCTGCGGCAAACATCCGCTCTGCTCGGTCCGGGCGATGAGCGCGATTGCCACCGAAGCGGAACAGCACAACGAAAAGGAAAATTGCGATTACGGCTGGAATCAGGTGGCGCGTCAGTTGAACCTGACTCAGGCGATGTGCCTTTCCGCGTCGTTTCTGTCGCACGAACTGAATGCGGTGGCGATCGTGGTCCTGACGACCAGCGGGGAAACGGCCCGGATGCTGGCCAAATGCCGTCCGCTCTGTCCGGTTTACGCGGCCACCTACAACGAACGGATTTATCACCGGATGGCGGCGTTTCACAACGTCTATCCGATGCTGCTGGAAGGCAAAAGCATCGAGGCGGAAACCAGCGATCCCCATGCCTCCTATCAACAGGTGGAACAGCGGCTGCTGACGGCGAAGATGGCCCGGCGCGGCGACCGGCTGATCGTACTGGCCGGGATTACCGGACATCAGGGCTGGCAGCTCAACGAAATTCAGACGATTACGCTGTAAGCGCCGTCGTTCTCAAAGCGTACAATACCCGGGGTGCTTTCCCCGGCACCCCGGGTTTTCTGTCTCCAGTTCGTTCCTGCAAAACTTTTATTTATCGGCCCTGCTTGAACGATTTTACGGATGCTGCCGGATGAAGTTGTCGATGGCGGCAGTGGTCGGATCAGCGCTACCGCCGAGGTCGCGATTCAGCGTCATATGGTTTTTCCCGACGGCCAGGGTTGCTTCGGCATGGCCATGTTGTTTGACAATGGCGGCGGCCAGTTTCCGGCTCTGTTCCGGGGCGCCGGCCCGGGCGGTGTAAAAGATCCGGAACGGCGGCAGATAGCCGGGCGAGACGTGCAGCGTCGGCGAGGCGTCGCGCTGGACATCCGGCTGGTCGGTAAAGGCGTTGCGGTACCAGCGCAGCAGCAGGGCGGATTTCGTCTGTTGCAGTTGGGCGTATTCTTCCGGAATCTGGTAGCCGGCGCCGTCGAGCAGGATTACGCCGCGCAGCCAGGTCGGCGGCGTGCCGTTGGCGGTCAGGTACCGGCGGTCAAGCGAAACCAGCGCCGCCAGATGAGCGCCCGCCGAGTGTCCCATCAGGTAGATGCGGTCGGGATTGCCGCCGTATTCCGCAATGTGTTCGCGCACGTAGCGGATGGCGGCGGCCACGTCACGGACGTGTTCGGGGTGCCGGACAGCGGGCGAGAGCCGGTAGTTGACGGTGACGTAGATCATGCCGTGACTGGTGAAATAGCGGGCTTTGAGGCTGTTGACTTCGCAATTTCCGTTGGCTTTGTCGCCGATGGCCCAGGCGCCGCCATGAATCATGACGAGGACCGGCAGGTTGTTGCCGTGGGCCGGAACGCGAAGGTCGAGTTGTTGTTTGACATTGGTACTGCCGGTGAGATACGGCAGCCCGGTGACGATGGTGTCGTCGGCATTTTCCGTCGCCCGAGAGGACAGGGCAAGGGTCATCGCCAGCATCAGAAATCCCAATAATTTGAAATGCACTTTCGTTCTCCCATATTGATGGTTATCAGAAATTACCCGCCGGCAGACTATATCTTACTGTCGGCAGGAAGCCTTTCCATTGTGATTTGTGTGGAATAATGATTGAATTATGACAAAATATTGAATATTTTAACAAAGTATGCACATTTCCGCGCAGTAAATTGCGCATTAACTTTAACACAAGGTAGTAAAAATGGTTAAGAAAGCAAGAGCGGCGGTGTTGGTTAAGCCCGGTAAATTCGAAATCAAGGAATTTGCCATTCCGGCCATCGGCGACGACGAAATGCTGATCAAGGTGGAAGGCTGCGGCGTTTGCGGTACCGACGGTCATGAATTCAAACGCGACCCGTTCGGTCTCTGCCCGGTAGTGCTCGGCCATGAAGGCTCGGGCGAAATCGTCAAAATGGGCAAGAATATCAAGGTCGACAGCACCGGCAAAGCGGTGAAATTGGGCGATAAGATCGTCACCTGCATCATTCCCTGCGGCCATTGCAACGCGTGTCAGAATACCCCGGCCCGGACCAACCTCTGCGAACATTCCGGCATCTATGGTCTGTTCCCCGATGACAAGATTCATCTCAACGGCTATTTTGCCGAATATCTGGTGATCCGACCGAATTCCACGTTCTTCAACGTTACCGGGATGACGCTCGACCAGCGGATGCTGATCGAACCCGCCGCCGTAGCGGTGCATGCGGTCGAACGCGCCAAGACCACCGGTCTGCTCCGTTTCAATACAACGGTCCTGGTTCAGGGCGCCGGCCCGATCGGCCTGATGATGATGGCCGTCCTCCGGACCCTTGGCATTGAAAACATCATTGCCGTAGACGGCAACGACAGCCGACTGAAACTGGCGCAGAAGATGGGCGCTTCCCATACCTTCAATTTCATGAAATATAAGACGTTTGACGCCATGCTGAAAGAAATCAAGGCGGTTACCGCCGGTCTGGGCGCCGAATTTCTGTTCCAGTGCACCGGTTCGGCCAAGGCCGGTTCCAACGCCTGGAAGATGGTCCGGCGCGGCGGCGGTTTCTGCGAAGTCGGCTTCTTCATGGATGGCGGCGACGGCACGATCAACCATCACTACGACCTCTGCAACAAGGAAATCACCGTGGTCGGCTCCTGGGTTTACACGCCGCAAGACTATCCGATCACGTTCGACTTCCTGAAACGCGCGGCCGGCATCAAGTTGCCGATTGAAAAATTGATCACCCACAAGTTCCCGCTCTCCAAGATTCAGGATGCGCTGGAAACCAACGTGGCGATGACCGGCATCAAGATTGCCGTGATTGCCGACTAGGATTGGTCGGCTGACTGACTGTTTTTTGCGACTGCGGCGCAACCGGGAACATTCTCGGTTGTTGCCGCAGTTTTTTATTCCGAGCAAAACTTTGACTAGTGTAGGGTCTCACAAATAGGTTCCATTTCTTTCGCACTTCGTGCGACCAGCGACGGGGGCGCCCCGTTGCGTATTACCGGGGCATACTCCGCTTCGCGTCGGCCCCGGCCCCAACTCGGACCCGGCCCGCGGAGTCCGCGGTGGCGAATCACCAGAGGCTGCCGCCCCTGGACCCCGCTGAACATAGCTATGTTCGCAAGGGACAACCGGACGGTTCCGGTTTTCCCTTTGCAATCCTCTTTCCGAACCCCAAAACATGAACTTATTTAAGAGACACTACACTAGTGTCATGTCACGCTTGTTTTTGTAACAAAACATGGTATATTGTTGTAACCAGGGAGGTGTGCCATGCCGACTGTTACATACAAGGTGACTTTGACGCAGGAAGAATGTGACGAACTTCATGAATTATCACATAACGGGAAACGGGCCGCACGAGTGGTTTTGAATGCGTTGGTACTATTGGCCGTGGATAGCGGCGAATACCGGACGGTAAAACAAACCGAACGGGAGATTGCCGAAACCCTCCATATTTCGCCATGCAGTATCAATAATTTAAAAAGACGCTTTGTCGAAGAAGGACTGGAAGCGGCTCTGGAGCGAAAACCGATGCCGTCGAGAGGAAAGAGACATGATGGAGATTTTGAAGCGCACCTGACGGCCTTGGCCTGCAGCAAAGCTCCGGAGGGGCATGCCCGCTGGTCTCTGCGCCTGCTTGCCGACCGGGTGGTTGAGCTTCAATATACGGATCGAATTTCCCACGAAACCATCCGACGAATTCTAAAAAAAACGAGCTTAAACCCTGGCAAAAACAAGAATGGGTGATTGCTCCTCGCAGCAATGCCGAGTTTGTAGCGGACATGGAAAAGGTGCTGGGCCTTTACAGGCGCCCGTATGATGAGAATTTTCCCGTTGTTTGTTTTGATGAAATGCCGCGTCAACTGATTGGCGATTCAAGACCGTCAGAGCCAATCATCCCCGGCCATCCGGAACATATCGATTATGAATATGTCCGTAATGGAACCTGTAACGTTTTAATGGCCGTCGAACCACCTCGGGGATGGCGTATGGCCGAGGTTACGCAAACAAAAACGACCAAGGATTGGGCATTGTTCACAGAGAAGATCGCCCTGGCGTTCCCTGATGCCGAAAAAATCATTTTACTGGAAGATAACTTGAATACCCATAAGGCGGCCTCATGGTACGAGGTCTTTCCGCCGGAAAAAGCCGCCTGGTTAATGAACCGTTTTGAGCTTGCCTACACGCCTAAACATGGCTCATGGCTCAATATCGCGGAGATCGAATTGAATGTGGTTTCCGGGCAATGTCTTAAGCGCCACATCGGCGATATCAATACGATGCGTCGCGAGGTTGCGGAATGGGAACGCGAAAGAAATAATAAGAGCTCCGGAGTAGATTGGCAATTTACCGCAGAAGACGCCCGGATAAAACTAAAGCGACTCTATCCGGTAGTCTGCTGACTTTATGTTATAAAAACAAGCGTGACAGGACACTAGGGTGTCGAGTTCGTCCGAAGGTCCGGTCAGACGCCGAACCAAGCGGGCCGAAATCTCCTGCAACGTCGCCATTCCCAATCGTTTGCGGGCCTGACAATAGGCTCCGGTTTTCGCACTCGGACCCCGCTTGCCTTTCGCGGCCTTCGATACGCTCAACAAGCCGACCGCGTCGGCACACGAAAATCTACCGAGAATCTGCAGCAGAAACAGCAAAAAAAGTCGTCGTGGAATCGTAAACTCGCTTCCGTCGTCCAACCAACAACTCCAGCGGACTTAAATCCAACCAGTGACCAAAGAGTTTTTTCAATCCGGCCATTCCTTCTTCTCTTTCAACTTTTTCGACCTTGGCGCGGGCTTTTTTCATTTGCATTCCGGGCAGATACGGCGTAATTTTCATCGAACTGCGGCTCCTTATGGGTTGACCTGTCATTAGACAGCCGGACAGTCGCCGCAGTTCCTTAATTTTCAACTGTTTTCGCCTTATCTAAGCAGCATTGAGAATAATAGGGTACTCTATTGGAGAAGTGAACAGGAACCGTCATTTTTGCTTGGTAAATTAAAGAATGGCAAGGCCGGAAAACAGCATGTTATTATTGTTCCAACATCTAAGGAATGTCCAAAAATTCCAATGCAATTTT
>Ga0183095_11301_pt1 | contig 21976 bp, 18 predicted proteins | sample BioMet4_FD_130346 | JGI IMG/M metagenome (GOLD analysis project Ga0183095, IMG submission 130346) | Microbial communities from bioreactor (seeded with sewage sludge) at LBNL, California, USA - Biofuel metagenome 4 (v2) (version 3) | ecosystem: Engineered > Bioreactor > Anaerobic > Unclassified ...
CAATATGTTCTACGACGCTCTTGAGCAATTCCTCGACCACTCACACAAGGGCGTGATTTCCCATGCCTTGGATAATGAGTATCTCAACCCGAACCACGAAACAGAGTGTTTTGATGTCAATGTTCTCAAAACGCTGTTTATGATCAAGTATGTTAAAGAGATTACCGCAAACTTGGATAACATCACAAGTTTGATGGTGTCTTCTGTTTCCGACGATCGCCTTGCTCTCAAACAGAAAGTTGAAGACGCTCTCAAACGCCTTGTTCGCCAGACACTTGTTCAGAAAAACGGCGAAATTTATGTGTTCTTGACTGATGAGGAGCAGGAAATCAACAGAGCGATTGAAACGCAGTCTGTTGAGCAGGCAGAAGTCATTGGTAAAGTATCTGAGCTTATCTTTGATGGCCTTTACGATGAAAAAAAGTATCGTTATCCGGCCTTCAATGGCCGATATGCTTTCGGCTTTAATCAGATTGTAGATGATAGACCCTATAAGGCAAATCAAAGCTTTGATATTACGCTTAAAATACTCACGCCGAACAGCGATGAGGTTTCCGACGAAACCACGATGCGGATGCTTTCCGGCCAAAGCCGCTGTGTGCTTGTCGTTCTCCCGGAAGATACCGCTTTCCTTGACGAAATCCGTTCTTCCCTTAAAATCGAAAAGTTTATCCGATATGATGCGACCAATACCGTTACAAAGTATGAGCAGATCAAGGAAGCCAAAAAAGTCGAAATGCGTGAGCGTAATGCTGCAGCGCGGCTGTTTCTGGAAGAAGCACTCAAAGCAGCTGACATTTATGTGAACGGCGATAAATTACCGATTGCATCGAAAGAAATCTCATCGAGAATTAACGAGGCACTCGGAAAGCTTATTTCAAGCGTGTATCATAAGCTATCTTATATTGACACCGCAATGGGTGAAAACGAGCTGCGTCAGCTGTTTAAGGCAAACGGGCAGCAGCTTACTCTCGACGGAACAAATGCATCTCAGAATGAGCTTGCACTGCATGATGTGAATGACTTTATCGCAATCAACACGTCGAGGCACACCAAAACATCAATCAAGTCCATCCTCGACCGCTTTATGAAGGCACCATACGGCTTTGTTGAAGCTGATGTTTGGTGGCTGGTTGGCAAGCTGTTTAAGACGGGGGAAATCTCTTTCTTCGTCAATAACGAAGCCGTTACGCTGCTTTCTAAATCAGAAGATGAAATCATCCGCTTTATCACGCGCAAAGAATATAACGAAAAGCTGATGACCGAGAAGCGTGTTAAGGCAAACGAAAATCAAAAGAAATCCGTCCGTGAAGTGATGAAAGAGCTGTTCAATGTTACGCCTGCAAGCGACGATGATGACGCGATTATGAAGCGGTTTATGAGCTATGCTTCTAATCTTAAGAACGAGCTTGAAAAGCTTGAAATTCGCTATCAGGGGCAGCCGGCGTATCCGGGCAAAATGGTCGTTCAAAACGGCAAATCCCTGATGATGAACGCCCTCGAAATGAAGTATTCCACCGAGTTCTTCAGTGGCATAGACACAAAGCGTGACGATTACCTCGACTTTGCCGAGGATTACGAACCACTCAAGGCTTTCTTTGCAGGTGACCAGTGCAGTATGTTCGATAAATCTTTTAGGCTGATGAAGATTTACGATGACAGCAAAACCTTTATCGTAAACGATGAGATTGAAAAAGTTGTTTCGGAAATCAAGGCCATTCTCGGAAAGGCTGCTCCATATAGCGAAATTTTCAAGCTGCCGGAGCTTAATGGCAAGTTCCTTGAGCTGTATGGCGATTTGCTCTCGGAAATGCAAAAGCCGATTGGTGCTGCTATTGTGGAAGCAAAAGACCGCGTCTTTGATGCACTCAAAGGAAAGAAATGCTACGATGCTTTGAAAGATAAGTTTGCAGGCAAGTTCCAAGAGCTTCACGAAAAAGCGGTTCACTGTAACAATGTGGCAACACTTCAAAATATCAAAATCGAAGCAGACGTTCTCAAGGTCCGCTGCTTGAATGAAATTACCGAGGCAGAGGCAAAGCTTACACCTGCACCGCAGCCTGAAGTGGAGCCGAACAACGGCAATGCCGCCGGCGGCGAGGCATCTGCTAACACGCCGCCAGCACCGAAACCTGCTGTTAAAAAGCAGAAAACGGTCAGCATTAAAACGGTCAATACTTCTGCTACTTGGCAGCTTGAAACCGAAGCAGATGTTAAGCGTTATATCGCTGAGCTTGAAAAGAAGCTTATCAGCGAACTTGAAGATAACACGGTTGTAAACATCGAGTTCTAAGGAGATCCAACTATGGACAGTAGAATAATTGAAATTATCATTGCGGATATTGAGCGCTGCAAAGCACAAGACAGCGATAAAGGTTCTTACGAACTGTATCAAGCTTTAATTGGTAAGTACAACGGTCTATTTCCAAACTTCTCTGCGGATATTCCAAAGAGTGGAAAAGCGACTGTAAGCGGCTCATTCAATTATCGTCCGGAGTTGAACGCAATCAAGGAGAAGTTGGAGCTGCTTTTGATAACGGAGCAGAACAAAGACCCTCTATTTGCTTTCAAAGATATGTGTGCAAAGGATACAGCTCAGTTGAAAGAAGCGGTTCAAGGAACTTCGCTTACGGAAGAACAAAAACAGAAGTTGTATTTATCGGTAACTGCAAAGTATCACCCTTATGTTCCCCAACTCGGAGAAGGTCTGTACCAGTATTATCAAGGGTTCTACGAAGAAGTAACGGGTTCATCTTTGCAATTTAATCTGGAGCAGATTTACAATAAACTTCTCACTTTTCAATCTTTGGGTTTCCCCGGATTGACTGCAAAAACTGATAAAGTCCCAAACACTGTTGTTAACATCAATAATAAAAACGAAAATCATAACAATGTAACGGTTACTTTTGAAGCTGTTCGTGAAGCGGTTGATAATATGACTTCTCTCCCTGACGAGGAAATACAGGAAGTCAAAAAGAAAATTGACGAACTTGAAGCTATCGTAAAGTCTAATGACAACAAAAGCAAAAAGTGGTCTAAAGCAAAGGATATTATCAAATGGATTGCCGATAAAGGCGCAGATGTCGGTATAGCGTTATTGCCGCTTATATTACAAATCAAATAACGGAGGAAGCATAATGAACAAGACAGCAATCAAAAATTTTGCGGTATGGGCAAGACGCAAGCTCATCAGCGAAATTACATATAAGGCAGGGCTTATCGGCATTACGGATAAAGGCATTGCAGAGCCTCTGGCGCAGTCCACAAAAGATATGCAGTTCTTTGATATTGGCACAAAGAACTATACCGAGGTTTCCGGCAATGAAATTGCGCAGCGTAATGCCCTTGTGGCCGCCATCAAGGCGAAAGAGCGTGATACTGATTATAAGACTGCCTTTCAGAATGTGGTGGAGGAAATTGCCTACACTTGGTTTAACCGTTTGATTGCTGTTCGTTTTATGGAGGTCAATGACTATTTGCCCTCCCGTGTTCGTGTGCTTTCCTCTGAAAATTCGGCAAAGCTTGAGCCGGACTTTGTTACTACTCCCTTTGATACAAACTTGGAATTTACCCCTTATGAACAGAACAGAGTGTTGCAGTTGAAAGACGAGAACAAGCTGGACGAGCTGTTCCGTATGCTGTTTATTAAGCAGTGCAATAAGCTGAATGAAATTCTGCCGGAGCTGTTTGAGAAAACCGCCGACTATTCGGAGCTTTTGTTGACTATCTCTTTTACCGATAAAGACGGCGTGGTGTATCATCTCACCCACGACATTGCAGAAGATGATTTCAATGTATCCAAAGAAGGTCAGGTCGAGATTATCGGCTGGATGTATCAGTATTACAATACCGAGCCGAAAGACGAAGTCTTTGCACTGCTCAAAAAGAATGTGAAAATCACAAAAGAGCGCATCCCGGCGGCTACACAGCTTTTTACCCCGGATTGGATTGTTCGCTATATGGTGGAGAACTCTCTCGGCCGTTTGTGGCTGGAAGGACACGAAAATAACGGCCTCAAAGAAAACTGGAAATACTATCTTGACGAAGCAAAGCAAGAGCCGGACGTGGAAGTTCAGCTTGCAAAAATAAGAGAAGAATATAAGAGCATAAAGCCGGAAGAAATTAAGGTGATCGACCCTTGCATGGGTTCAGGTCATATTTTGGTGTACGCTTTTGATGTGCTGATGCAGATTTACACGGCACAGGGATATGTAGAGCGTGACGCAGCGAAAAGCATTGTTGAAAACAACCTGTTTGGCTTGGATATTGATACGCGTGCCTATCAGCTTGCTTATTTTGCCGTGATGATGAAGGCAAGGCAATATAACCGCCGTATTTTGAACGGTGAGGCAAGACCGAACCTCTACGCCATTGATGATAGTGCTGCGCTAAAGCAAGATATCATTGACTTCGTTGCAAACGGAAACAGTAAGCTGAAACGGGATTTACAGTCTATTGCGAATGATTTGTATAATGCAAAGGAATACGGAAGCATCATGGATGTTGCTCCCGTTGATTTTGCTGCCATTTATGCAAGAATTGAGGAAATTCGTGACGGAATTAGCCTTGAAAAAAATATTGTTATAAACCATGTTTTACCCCTCGTCCGGCAGGCGGAAGCAATGGCACAGAAATACGATGTGGTGGTAACGAACCCGCCGTACATGGGCAGCAGCGGAATGAGTGCAAAGCTATCTGATTATGTGAAATCCAATTATCCTGACAGTAAATCGGATTTGTTTGCTGTATTTATGGAGCGCTGCGGTCAGATGGTGAAAAAGAACCGCTATCAGGCTATGATCACACAACACGCTTGGATGTTTCTTTCAAGCTTTGAAAAACTTCGCAGCAAACTTCTTTCTCTTGATACTGTCAATATGGCACATCTTGGCGCAAGAGCTTTTGAAGAAATTGGCGGCGAAGTGGTGCAGACAACAAGCTTTGTTCTGCGCAAAAGCCATACAAAGGGAGGCAAGGGAGTATACTGCCGCCTGATTGAACCTACCACACAAAAAGGCAAGGAAGATATGTTTCTTGCAGGTGAAAACCGCTACGAATCCGCGCAGGACAACTTCTCCAAAATCCCCGACTCACCGATTGCGTATTGGGTGAGTGAGAAGTTTATTGAAGCGTTTGAGAAAGGTGTAAAACTTGGTAATGTTGCAGATTCAAAGCAGGGACTTGCAACAGCGGACAATAACCGCTTCTTAAGAGAGTGGTTCGAAGTTAACAATAGAAGAATTAAATTTGATGCAAAGAGTCGTGATGAAGCAGAGAAATCAGAAAAAAAGTGGTTTCCCTATAACAAGGGCGGAGAATTTAGAAAATGGTATGGAAACAACGACTATATTGTTAATTGGGAGAATGATGGATTTGAAATCAGAAACTTTTTTGATGATAAAGGAAAACTTCGTTCAGTTGTAAGAAATCCTAATTATTATTTTAGAGAGTCTGCAAGTTGGTCTTTGATTTCTTCAAGTGTAGCTGCATTCAGATATAAACCGTATGGTCATATATTCGATGTAGCTGGAATGAGTTTCTTTTCAGCTAACAACCTAAAATACTTATTAGCGCTTTGTAATACTCCGTTTGCGATGGAAGTTCTTAAAATAATTGCACCAACAATAAACTACCAATGCGGCGATATTGCCTGTATTCCTGTAATTGATGATAAAACAAAGAAAGAGCAAATTGAGAATATTGTTGATGACAATATAGAAACTTCAAAAACCGACTGGGACTCCTTTGAAACCTCGTGGGACTTTATCCGTCATCCGCTTGTTTAATTGGCAATGGATAGGGAACAGTTGTCAGAATTTGAAAATTACTAATGGAAAGATTGGAGAGAGAATTATGGATATTACAGAGTATTGGATTAAAAAAGCAAAAAGCGAAAAAGATGTTGCTTATAAATTTATAATGTTGTGGATTGCATTTAATTCACTATATGCTGGTCGTTATAATGAAAATGAATGTGATTGCATTAAAAATTACTGCGATAGACACGAAACAGATTTAAAAGAACTAAACTTATTTGATGAAACTTCTGTGGAAATTTTTAAAGAAGATTCAATTACAGATATGCGTTTGGAATCGCCAAACAGTTTTAAAGAAAAAAGGTTTAAAAATCTTAAAGCAAATGATGTTCAAGCTTTGATTATGAGTATTTATCAGGTTAGATGTAATTTGTTTCACGGGTCAAAAACTTTAATGGGTGGTACAGACTCTCGTGATTACAAACTAATAGAAGCCTCTGCAAATATTATGGAAATTATTTTAAATAAATTATGTCCTACAAAGGAGCTAAATAATGTCAAGATTAATTAGTGATAAATTTAAAGAGTGGGAGAAAGAGTGTGAGAATAGGTTTAATACTTTAAAATCCAACGAAGAAGAACTTAACCGTATTTTTATTGACATTTACGGCTTGCAGGACGAGCTAACCCCTGAAGTTGCAGATAAAGATGTTACCGTTCGCAAGGCAGACTTACAGCGTGACATTAAGAGCCTTATTTCCTACGCTGTCGGCTGTATGTTCGGCAGATACTCCCTTGATGTGGATGGCCTTGCCTATGCAGGCGGTGATTGGGACAGCAGCAAGTACATAAGCTTTATCCCTGATGCAGATAACTGTATTCCAATCACCGATGAAGACTATTTCCACGATGATATTGTCGGTCGCTTTGCAGAGTTTATCAAAACCGTTTACGGTGCAGAAACGCTGGAAGAAAACCTTGATTTTATTGCTAAAGCTCTCGGCAACAAGGGCAACACAAGCCGTGAAATTATCCGCAATTATTTCTTGAATGACTTCATCAAAGACCATATCAAGATTTATCAAAAACGCCCGATTTATTGGATGTTTGACAGTGGCAAGCAGAACGGCTTTAAGGCGCTTGTCTATATGCACCGCTGGAACGCCGACACCACAGGCAATGTCCGTGTGGAATATCTGCATAAGGTGCAAAAGGTTTACGAGAGCGAAATCATCCGTATGCAGGACACGATTGAAAACAGCACAAACGGTCGTGATGTAGCTGCCGCCGAAAAGCGCAAAGAAAAACTGACAAAGCAGCTGAAAGAAGCCAAGGACTACGATGCAAAAATCGCCCACCTTGCCCTCTCCCGCATCGCCATCGACCTCGACGACGGCGTAAAGATCAACTACGACAAAGTGCAAACTGTTGATGGCAAGAAGATAGAGATTTTAACAAAGATTTGAGGTGAATTACATTGTCGGATGTTAATGTGACCATTGATGGTGTCGTACTATATTGCGATTCAAGTGCTGCTGACATTGAATTAGGGAAGAATTATTCAATTCGCAAAGTCTTTCTTGATGATTTACCCTACAAAACAAAAATAACGGATGGAAACGGTAAGCTGTCCATAAATTATATGGGTTCGAGATTGTATGAGGATGAAAGAACATACTTTATGTGCTTACATAAAGACGATACATACCAAATACAGCCTCCGAAGCTTCGTCCGGGAATTACAATCACATATAAAGATATGATGTGTGGTAACCAACTTGAAAAATACAAAGACGATGAATTATCCTATCTACATAAACAGTTTTCTCTTTTAAGACTATTCAAGCAAGGTAATATCGGCTGTAAAGAGATTTTTCTAACTCATAAGTTCAGCGTAATGGGTTTTGGTTCGAACACGCAAAATCAAACGAGTGATAATGTAACTCGGAACATTGTTGATACAAGAGTGTTTTCGCTTTCAAATAGTGAAATATCAGAGTGCAACTCATTTTTGCAATCATTTTCTGGAAAAGAATACGAGATATTAAAAGAGTGTATTGATGAATTTATGTGGGGACTTGACGGAACAGATACTGCTACCGCTTTTGAACAGTATAATACGGCATTAGAAATGATTTTCTTGGCAAAAAATCAGCAGAACAAAAAGCAGGTTCTTTCAAAAAGAATTGCTGTTTTGTTAGGTACAACGCCAGAGGAAATTGATTCATTATATAAGAAAATGCTAAATTTTTACCGCTTTCGTTCGGAATCGCTTCACGAGGGAAATGGAAATCATATTACTGAAATCGAGCTTAGAGAATTGGAAATCATTACAAGAAACGTGCTTTGTAAGTATCTTGCATTTTGCAAACAATTTTTATTGAGAGATTCAAATGTGTTATGGAAAAGTATAAAAGCTGCAAAAATCTCTGATTTGAAAAATCAAGTGGGTGTGGCGATAAAGAATGGTTATCTTCCAGACAACAACAATAGATTAATTGACCAAATAAAACAATGGATAAGACGAATTTTTTTTAAGTAATCGTAGTGAGGATGAATGGGATGGCAGAGCTAAACTTGAAACAAATAACAGATAAGCTGAATGGAGAGTTCATCGGAGATGTGCGAAAGCTCATCTTTTGGTACGATGCAAATGCAGAGTTCAAGGACGATATTGACTCTTTGCAGCTTGAGAATGCGAAGATTTATCACCTTGAGCCGGACAATCAGTTCTATACCAAATACTTTTTAGAGTGCGAAGACAAGACGACAAATTACCTCGTCTACGCACCCTTTGCGAAGCCTGCCATTCGTGATAATCACCTTGCCGATACCATTCACTATTCCAAGGAGTTCTTTGCAGACCGTGCTTCGCTGCTCACCCTTGATCTCGGTATGGATGAGCGCCTGAAGCCGGTTGTGCAGCACTACATCAAGTTCTTTGCAGCCAAGGAAAGAACGCAGAAGTTCTATGACCTTGAAATCGAAACCTTTAACCGCAGCACGATTGAAATTGCACTTATGAGCGTCCTCTGCAAGAGCAAGACCTCATCATTCGAAGAAGTAGTGCGTTGCATTTTGACCGATGATGGCTTTGAGAACAACAAGTACTTGTCAGAGTTTGAAAAATATGACCTGCTGCCTACATTCTGGCAACACTGCGAAGACGCGTTCGGCTATACGGACCCAAAGCCCACCCTCGAAAAACTTGTGATGACGATGTTTGTCACCTATGCCTCTAAAACCATTCATGCAGAGATGCCCCAGCCGTGGAGAAGCTTTATCTCCTATAAATCCGGCAATATCATTGCTTTCCTTGATAATCTGATGAACAGCTACCTCTACGCCAAGCGCTTTGACGAGATTTCGGCCCTTGTGTTTAGCGGGTTGAATGCGGCAGCGCAGCTGGCCAAGCTGCCAGCCGAGGCAATCGTTGACTGCAACCTGTTTGCCGGCGTTGATTCTCTTCTGATTCAATGGATCATCGAGCGGCTTGAAAACGAGGATGTCGAAGCAAAGCTGAACGAGTTCACAATTTCAAAGCTGTGCAGCCAGCGCCGTAAGCAGCACTTTGGCAGGGCATATAAAAATGAATACTTCGTCCTTGAGAATGCCTGCAACTTGATTGCCGGCAGCAAGTATATTCCGGTTAGCGGAATTGATAAAATTGTAAAGCAGTACACCGATCAGTTCTATCAGGTCGACCGCAGATACCGCTATTTCTATTACTATCTCGACAAGCTGGAGAACGCAGCTGCTTTTGAAAAGCTGCGTGAACTGGTTGAAAACATCTATACAAACGATTATCTGAACAAGCTCGCCGTAAACTGGAGCAGTGAATTTGCAGCTGCCGGTGGGCAAACCCAAATGGCAAAGCAGACGGATTTCTACACAAAAAATGTTCGATACGCAAAAGAGCGCGTTGTGGTGATCATCTCCGATGCAATGCGCTACGAAGTTGGCAGAACTCTATTTGAAAAGCTTCAGGCAGATGAAAAGTGTACTGTCACTATTGCCCCCATGCAAAGTGTTTTGCCTGCCATTACGCGTTTTGGCATGGCGGCGCTGCTGCCGCACAAGTCGCTTGAATTAGATGATAGCTGCAACGGATTGGTAGATGGACACCTGTGCATTGATACAAAACAGCGCGAGGCGATTTTGCAGCAAAACAAGCCCAACAGCCGCTGCATTCAGTTCGACAGCTTACAGGGGATGAAGGTGGCAGATCTCCGCGAAATCTTTACCGGCCAGGATGTCGTTTACATCTATCATAACCAGATTGATGACAGAGGAGAGCATGGCTCTGAGAACGAAGTGTTCAATGCCTGTGAGGAGGCTGTCGAAGAAATCTACGCGCTGATCAAGCGGCTTTCCACAAGCGCAAATACAGTGCACTATATCGTGACAGCTGACCATGGATTTATTTATAAGCGGGACAAGCTTGCCGAAAGCGACAAAATCAGCGGCGTTGCCGGTGCATCCAAGCGCTATTTGGTCTCAAATGGAGAAATTGCAACGGAAGGCGTTGCGGGGGTTCCGATGAGCGTCAGCACAGGAAGCTCCGACACAAGAACGGTATATTATCCGCTCGGGACGGATTTGTTCAAGGCTCCTGGCTCTGGGCTTAACTATGTTCACGGCGGCTGCTCGCCACAGGAAATGATTATTCCGCTGATTGATGTGAAAACCGAAAAAGGCCATAAGGATATAAGCGCAGCACAAGTTGCACTGGTTAGCCTGACATCCAAAATTACAAACTTGATTACCACACTTGATTTTGTGCAAACAGAGCCGGTCAGTGATGTGGTGAAGGAAACGGAATATCGCTTCTATTTCATTGCGGACGATAACGAGAAGATTTCCAACGAAGCGGTTTTTATTGCAGACAAAAAGGATGCGGAGACGGCCAAGCGAATGTTTAGGCTTCGTTTCTCTTTTAAGAACAAGAAGTACGATAAGAGCCGCAAATATTATCTGGTTGCGTATGATAATAAAAACGATTTAGAAGTGCTGCGCCACGAAATCATTATGGATATTGCTTTTGCAGATGACTTTGGCTTTAATCTGTAATTTACGGAGGAAAATAGAATGGAAGAAAAGCAAAACGCGTTAGCAGAGGAGTCTGTTTCTGCAGAAGAACTGTACAAAAAACTGCGCCGGGAATTTGACGGTAAAATTGTGCGTAAAGATCTCACCAAAACAATCAAAGAGGGCGCAAATGTGCCCGTGTATGTTTTGGAATTTTTGCTGGGTCAGTATTGCAGTTCCGACGAGCCGGAAGTTATCGAAGAGGGCGTTCAAAACGTAAAACGCATTTTGGCAGATAACTTTGTGCGCCCGGATGAAGCGCAGAAAATTCTTTCCAAACTGCGCAAAAATGGCAGCCATACTGTAATTGACATGATAACGGTCAAGCTCGATATAAAGAAAAACCAGTATTTTGCGGAGTTTTCGAACTTGGGTCTTGGGGAAGTTCCCATTGGGGACGATTATCCAGAACGCTATGACAGACTTCTTTGCGGCGGAATCTGGTGTATTGTGCAGCTGGATTATGAATACAACGAAGAAGATAAAAAGAACGGATACCCCATTCAAATCCACAAACTTACTCCCATTCAGATGCCGCATGTGGATATTGACGAGCTGAAGAAAGGGCGCAAGGCGTTTACAAAAGACGAGTGGATTGATGTGATGCTGCGCTCCATCGGCATGGAGCCGAACAAGCTTACTTACCGAGAAAAATGGCTGCTCCTGACACGAATGATACCCTTGGTGGAAAATAATTTTAACTTGTGCGAGCTTGGACCGAGAAGCACCGGTAAATCTCATCTTTATAAAGAGATTTCACCTAACAGCATCCTGGTCTCCGGGGGCCAAACTACAGTTGCAAATTTGTTCTACAACATGGGCAAAAGAACGGTAGGCTTGGTTGGTCTATGGGATTGTGTTGCCTTTGATGAGGTGGCAGGCATCCGGTTTAAGGACAAAGACGGCGTGCAAATCATGAAAGATTACATGGCGTCTGGCTCGTTTGCCCGTGGAAAAGAAGAAAAAGCGGCATCGGCGTCAATGGTGTTCGTTGGAAATATCAACCAAAGCGTGGACGTGCTTTTGAAAACATCCAGCTTATTCGATCCGTTCCCGCCGGAAATGGGGACGGATACGGCATTCCTCGACCGTATGCATTGCTATCTTCCCGGATGGGAAATCCCTAAGTTTAGACCGGATCACTTTACCAATGATTATGGCTTTATCACAGATTATCTTTCGGAATTTATCCGGGAACTGCGCAAAGAACAGTATGGCGACAGCCTTGACCATTATTTCCGTCTGGGAAAGAACCTGAATCAGCGTGATACCATCGCCGTGCGCAGAATGGTTGATGGCTATTTGAAACTTGTATACCCTGACGGTGAGTTCACCAAAGAAAATGTCGAAGAAGTTTTGAAGCTTGCTTTGGAGATGCGCCGGCGTGTGAAAGAACAGCTCAAGAAACTGGGTGGCATGGAGTTCTATGATGTGAATTTCTCATACATCGACAATGAAACTTTTGAAGAGCGTTATGTTTCTGTGCCAGAGCAAGGCGGCGGCAAACTTATTCCGGAGGGAATGCTGAACCCGGGACAGGTGTATACCATATCCCGTGGCAAGTCAGGTATGATTGGCGCATTCCGACTGGAGTCGCAAATGCTCCCCGGTAACGGTAAGTTTGATAAAACAGGCATTGGTTCAGACCGTGATTGCCGAGAAGCAACAAATACTGCTTTCAACTTTTTGAAGGCGAACAGCAACCGAATTAGTGGCTCCATCAGTACCACGCTTAAGGATTATATTATCAACTATCAGGACTTGCAGGGAATCGGCATGACAGGAACGCTTGCGTTGCCTACTCTGCTTGCACTATGTTCGATTGCGCTTGGAAAGCCCGTGCAGAGCTCCTTGGTTGTTCTTGGTGAAATCAGCATAAGCGGGACTTTGATTAAGGTGGACGAGCTTGCAAACACATTGCAGGTGTGCCTAGATAGTGGCGCAAAAAAAGTGCTGATTCCGGCAACATCTATGGTCGATTTCGCGACAGTTCCTTCTGATCTGATGAGTGCGTTCCAGCTTATTCCGTATCAAAGCGCTGAGGATGCTGTGTATAAAGCACTTGGCGTAGAATAAAAAACGGCTGCACGAAGTGGTTCTCCGATAAAGTCTATTGCAAGGCAGGTGGATTATGGAAAACGAAAGCAAAATCCGCGTTATGCGCCTCTACCAGATATTGAATGAATTGTCAGATGAAGAACATCCGATTTCAACGGTTGAACTCATTAAAATGCTAGACGAGAAATACGGCATACAGGCTCACAGAATTACTATTTCTAAAGACATAGCGGTTTTGGAGCAATGCGGCGTGGATATCGTGAAGATCAACACAACGCAGAACAAGTATTTCATAGGAAGCCGTTTGTTTGAAATCCCCGAACTAAAACTTCTAATCGATGCGGTCGAATCGTCAAAATTCATCACCGAAAAGAAAAGCAAAATTTTGGTTTCCAAGCTGGCTACGCTGACAAGTGTAAATAGGGCAGCTGAAATGAAGCGAAACCTATGTGTGGCCAACAGAATTAAGCCCGAGAACGAAATGATCTATTACATCGTTGATGCTATCAATGATGCCATTAATCAAGCGAAAAAAATCTCGTTTCAGTATTTCGAATATGATGCAAGTAAAAAGAAAAAACTGAAAAATGGTGGTCACCCGTATGTCTTTAGCCCCTATGCACTTTCGTGGAATGGCGATTATTATTATGTGGTTGGGTACTCAGACAAGCACCAGAAAATTAGTACATTTCGAGTTGACCGAATCCTAAATAAGCCTGAAGTTCTTCAAGAAGATAGTGTCCCAGAGCCCAAAACCTTCAATGTGGCAGATTTTGCAAAGGCTGCGTTTGGCATGTACGATGGGAGCCATCGTACTGTTGAATTAAGATGCGATAATAGCCTTATGAAAACCATCATAGATCGGTTTGGCGAAGATGTGCCGACAAAGCCATATAGTATGACAGATTTCAAGGTGACCGTGGAGGCTTCTATAACTCCCACATTTTATGGATGGATTTTTGGATTTGGGAAAAAACTAGAGATTCTTGAGCCGCAAGATGTGAAAGCGGGGTACATCCAACAGCTACGAGAAGCTTACGATTCATTTCAGAAGAAAAATTAAGTATACGCAGTTTCATAAGCATTCCTTTTCAACATATATGAATTATTGATCGGCAATCCCTCTTTTTGCGAAGAGGAGTTGCCGATTTTTTTATGTTTTTTTACAAATCAGGTTCAGATTTTGCCTCCTCACTGCTCCTTTGGCTTTAGGGGTGAAAATATGAGGACAAACCGTGAGCTACAAAATAACCAGCAAACTATATGGCCAAGGGCACCGCCCCGCTTCTGATTTCATCTACAAAAAATCAGAAGTGAGGCGATAATATGTCAATTTATGACATTCTATTTGATATGGATGCAGTGCCAAAGAAAAATCCCGATGTGGTGCCAAGCCGAAAAGCGGCGAGTTTTATCAGCTATATGAACCGCAGCATTGAGTTGAACGCCAAAAAGTACATTCGAGAATACAACCGAATTCATAGAAGCGAATATTCCGAAGCGCTGAACGCAGATGCTGAATTTGAGATAGCGAGCAGCAATGCTGCGGAAATGACGGAAAGGATTGAAACGATGGTCATGATTATGAATGAAATTGCACAGCTGAAAAAGGGAGAGCAGAAAGTATATATCTGCCTGTATCAGTTGGATTGGAATGTATCCCAAACGGCTCGCTTCATGGGGTGCAGCGAATCGTATGTGTGCCGTCTGAACCGTGATGTGATTCGTAAATTGGGGCTTGCGCTAAAGGATAGTGAATGATATGCGGGAAATTGAAGTGCTGCTCACACTGGCGCAACGCCATGACGATGCAGCCACGATGGAACTGGCTTCCCGGTTTGCACGCAAAATGATGAGGGAGTGCAATCATTACGGGCATGGGATTGATGAAGATATGCAGGCTTTTTTGCTGTTAAAGTTCATCGAAGAAGTCTATTTCTATGATCCAAACCGTGGCTCCAAAGGCATAAAAGGCAAAATTTCAAAAAAATAAAAATATTTTTGAAATTTTGGTTCAGATTTTGGGGGTCTGCTGCTCCTTTGTATATAGAGGGCGAAAAAGAGGACAAGCCTCTGTATCCCCTCTGCAAATTGAATAGCGTCCATGCAGTACCGCTTTGGGGAAGCAGCGCCATGACCATCTGAAAAGGTGTGAGCGTGTCAAGAAGCGAGAAAACGGTATACAGAGCCGCAAGGCTTTGTATGGCACAGCGCCGGAACGGGAATGCCTGCTCGGATCTGCATTGGGAGAAAAACGCAAAAAGCCTGCAACCATTTCATTATGGCGGCAGACCATGCGACGGAGGGCCACACAGCTTTCCGCCGTATGGATGTACCGCTATACATAAAAAGTCGGGAGGAAGTTATGAGTATTCGTTTTAGCAGCAGAGAACATTTGAAATTCTACGAAACCTGTATGGTCAAGAGCCGGGTCAAGGACGCCTACCATCAGGCACTGTTCTATACGATGGGCATTTCGCCGGATGCGCGCCGATGCGTTTCCACATGGTTTGATTTCAAAGAAGACCAAATCAAGCCGGAAGCATTGGAACAGGGCTGGCAGACGGGTGGCTCGGCAAGGCTGACCCGCTTGGCGTTTAACCTTTGGAATGGCTTTGACGACGGCCACAGCACGCCCTATGACCTCTTTGACTGCGGCTATGCTGAGTTTATGCTGGAGGGCATCAAGCTGCGCTACCCGGAGTTTTGCCATACGCTGGATGTGCCACAGGAAGAGCCGGAGCTGTGACAACGCTGTGAGCTTGGAAGGCACAACTATAAAGCTTTGTCAAGGCTGTCGCAAACAAAAACGACAGCCTACAATAATATTTTTGCTTTGGATATACTGATCGCGAAATGACCGGTTACAAGCCTGCTTGATAAAGCGGGAACAAGTTATTTCGGACGGGAAATAAGCAGAGAAGGGAGTGAATGTGGGTTCCATGGAAAAACTTGTTTCTCGTAAGGAAGCGGCCAAAATGCTTGGGATTAGCATTCAAACATTGGATGCAGCTCGCAATAGTGGCGCGATTGCTTATGTTCAATATGTTGAAAATGGAAGTGTGTATTTTACAGATGCTGCAATGCAGGAATATATCTCTAAATGTACACACAGGGTTAAGCCGGAGGAAAAGTATATCAGTACAACTTACCGAAAGCCCCGAAATCCGAAACGCTGATAAAGCCGGTCGCAAGTTGTAGCAAGGTCAAAAGCTTGCCCATAGGAGGTGTTGAAGGTGGCAAGAAAAAAGAGAGAGATTCCTCAATATGGCACGACTAAATTGAATGGTGTGGAATACTATAGAACGCGCATAGAGGATGCGGATGGAAAACGAGTTTCGCTCTATGGTAAAACGCCGGAAGAATTGTACGAAAAGGTAGAGGAGGCAAAACAACAGATTGCCGATGCAGTATTCCGGCTGAAATCTCCTACAGTGAAAGAATATTGCGAAAAGTGGCTGCAAATGCAGTCTGCCCGGATAAGGGCTACAACCCTTATTGACTATACCTCAAAAGTGAAAAGCTATATCATTAAACCTTTGGGAGATAAATATATGGCTGACGTAACAGCCGACGATGTCAAACTGGCTATGGTGCCGGTTGCGCAAAAATCGACTTCCGTATATAGAGGGGTGAATATGTTGTACAAGTGTATTTTTAACTCAGCAATGGAAAGCAATTACATCAAATCGTCGCCCTGCCGAAGCATACCGGCGACAGGCGGAAAACCGCAGCAGGAAAGAGAGGCTCTTTCCGATGAACAAGTGGAAACACTGCTGAATGCTATCAAAGGGCTTCCTCCTTATGTTTTTGTGATGATTGGCTTGTACGCAGGGCTGCGTCGGGAGGAAATTCTTGCGCTGAAATGGGATTGCGTGTTTCTGAACGGAAAAGCGCCTTACCTTTCAGTGAAAAGGGCATGGCACACAGAGCATAACAGACCGGTTATTCTGACGTAGCTGAAAACAAAGGCTGCAAAGCGGGACATTCCACTGCCCGACCAACTGGCGGAATGCTTGCGAGAAGCAAAAGAGAATGCGACATCTGAGTATGTGGTTTCCAATAGCGAGGGCGGGCCGCTGTCCTATACGCAGTTTAAGCGGCTGTGGCAGTATATCGTTACGCGCTCGTTGAAGGAACGAAAATATGTCAGATATGTCAATGGACAGAAGATTGCTCATACGGTAACACCTGTCTTGGGAGAAAAGGCAGGGCACAACGGAAATGTGGTTTATTGCTTGGACTTTCAAGTGACACCGCACCAATTACGGCATACTTACATTACCAATTTGATTTATGCCTCGGTTGACCCTAAAACGGTGCAATATCTTGCGGGGCATGAAAACAGTAAAATAACAATGGACATTTATGCCAAGGTAAAGTACAATAAACCCGAACAACTGCTATGCGTTGTAAACGGCGCATTTAGTCGCACTGAAGCACCATCAGAGCTTGGGCTAAGCATGGGCTAAACGGATGCAAGCGTGCGAAAAAATGGCTGTTCTGTGCGGAATTTTGATTTTCGCGTGAAGTAGTACGGCACGATGGTCATGCGAAACAGCCGCCGCGCGGAGCTGCCGTTCGTGCTGAACGGCACGGGGGTGAAATCGGGCCGGGCTTATTGGCTGGAAAACGGGGCGGTACACGATCAGGTATTTGAAAGCGCGGCGGGGCGCGACAGGTTTACATCGGTCCTGATCGGGCTGCCCGCCAGTGAATACAAAACGGAATTTGCGTTCCGCGGGTATATTGTTCTGGAGAAAAACGGCGTTTCCTATACGCTGTACGGGCCGATTGTGGCGCGGAGCATCTATACCGTCGCGGGGCAGCTGCTGGACAGGGGCGAATTTGCCGCCGGCAGTGCCGCGGACGCATTTTTGAGAAAGTTGAGGTCGGATGCAGATGCGATTGGGTGAAAGAGTTCAAGGCCTGCCGCTCTGGGCAAGGCGCACCGGCGCACTCGCGCTGATGCTGGCGGTGTTCGGCGCGGGCATGGGCGCGGAGTACGGGCTGAACAGCCGCCGCGCGGCACAGGCAGCCGCGGCGGCAAAGCTGGCAGAAGAGGCGGCGGCAGCGCAGACACCTGCGATGCAGCTGCGGATATACGACGGGCAGGTTGAATGGAACGACGGCGTTTACTGGCATCCCTATGCGGATACCGATGTGCTTGCCGCCGCAGATCCCTTTGCCTCCGTAACGCTGCCGGCGCTGCCTGCGGACGGGCAGCCTCAGGCAGGCACCGCCGCGCGCAGCCATACCGAAGGCGAGGTGCCGGTACCTAAGGCCACGGCGAAGCCCTCTCAGGGAAAAAGCCAGAGCGGTACGGCTGCCGCCAATGCCTCCGGCGGCGATGCGGGCGCAGGGGCGGCCGTGCCGGAAGCACCGGCCGTGCCTTCCGCGCCGGAAACGCCTTCCGTGCCACAGACGCAGCCGGATGCCTCTGCGGGGGACGGCGAAAATATCGAGTGGTCGGGCGACGTGCTGTAAGGCAAAAAAATAAAGCAGGGGCGGCGAGCAATCGCCGCCTCTGCCTTTTGCAGGACAGTTTACAAAAAAGCATTTTTTCGCTACAATCAGAAAAATTGAAATGCGGGAGGAAACGGATATGGAGCGCAGAACTCTTTTGCGGCTGGCGGCGCTGGCGCCTGTGCTGCTTACAGGCTGTGCGGCGGCGCCGGCATCCTCCGCGCTGCGCTTTGCGCCCGCGGACAGCGATAAGCTGACCGTATATACCTCGCACCCGGAAAAGATCCGCGTGCCCTTCATCCGCGAATTTGAGGACCGCACCGGGATTTGGGTCGAAACCGTTTACGGCGGCACGCAGGAAATGCTCAGCCGCATTGAAAGCGAGGCGGGCAGCCCGCAGGCGGATGTGATGTTCGGCGGCGGCGTGGAATCGCTGACGGCTTATACGGAATATTTTGAGGCGTACGAAAGCACCGAGCGCCGTGCAATCACCCGGCGGGAATTTGCCTCGCCGGAATATTTGTGGACGGGCTTTTCGGCGCTGCCGCTCGTGTTTGTATACAATACAAAGCTGCTTGACGGCGGGACGGCGCCCCAGACATGGGCGGAGCTGGCCGAACCGCAGTGGCGCGGGAAAATCGGCTTTTGCAGCCCGGAGGTGTCGGGCTCGTGCTATACGGCCATTTCCACGGCAATCCAGCTTTACGGAGAGGAATGGCTTGCAGGTTTTGTCGAAAACCTGAACGGCACGACACTGCCCCAAAGCAACGATATTGTGCCGCAGGTGGCGGCGGGCGCCGTTATGATGGGCGTTACCGTCGAGAGCAACGCGATGCTGGCAATCGCCGACGGCTCGGATATCGGCTTTTTATATCCGGCCGACGGAACCAGCGTCGTGCCGGACGGCGTAGCAATCCTTTCAGGTGCGAAAAATCTCGGTAATGCCAAAAAGTTCGTGGATTTCGTGCTGGGTGCTGAAGCCCAGACCTATCTGATGGAGGGACCCGGCCGCCGCCCGGTGCGCGACGGCTTGCCCGAGCTGATTATTCCTGCGCTTTCCGATATCCCCAAAATGGATTACGACGTGGCCCTCGCGGCGGAATCCCGCGTCGAGTGGATGTCGCTGTGGCAGGAGCTGTTCGGTGAGGACGGTGCGCAGGCTGCGAGTGCGGCGGAGGACAGCATATGAAAAGACATGCCTTTTCCTTCCGCAGTCAGCTGTTTCTGGGAACGCTGCTCGTATCGCTTCTGCCGCTTTTTTTGTGCAGCACACTGATGCTGGCGGTTTTTTCCGCCACGGCAAAACAGAAAAGCCGTGATGAAGGCACAGCGATGGAGCAAACGCTTGCCGGGCAGCTGAACAGCGCGCTGCAGGAACAGAACGATGCGCTTTTGGCTCTTTCGCAGGAGCAGGACGCCGCAGCGCTGCTGGCTGAGGGCGACGATGCCGCGCAGGAGGCGTACATCGACTTGTACCGCGCGGCAAACAGCACGGGCGGCGCGGCGGATTTTTCCCTTTACGATGCCGACGGCGTGCTGCGCTATACGACGCGCGAGGACAACGAGGCGGTAAAACTGCCGGTTTACTGGGGCCTGCTGCGCAGGGCGGGCATGGCGCAGCAGCCCGTATTCGCCGCGCAGCTCGTATCGGATCTGACCAGCCGCGACAGCATGTGCGTGAAAGGCGCGCTGGCGCTGCGCGCGAGCACGGGCGGCACGGCGGGGTATCTGGTGTGCAGCATGAGCCTGGGCCAGACGGAAACCCTTTTGAACGGCCAGCTGAGCGGCGGAGCGGAACTGTACATCGTTACGGAGCAGTGGCGGCTTGTTTACTCCTCCCGCCTGCGCGACGATACCGACCGCATCGACGAGATGCGCATGCAGCTGTTCGACGGCGTGGCCTACACGGGCGATATGGAGGGCTTTATCGGGCAGGAGCCTCTTTCCGGCCTTGTGCTGATTCTGGATTATCCGGCGGCGGTCAGTACCGACGCGCTTGCGCTGATGCGTACGGTCAGCCTTATGTTCGGCGCGGTCAGCCTGCTGCTCTGCGTGCTGGTTTCGCGCTGGCTGGCGAACAGCCAGTTTAAGCCCATCGGCGAGCTGAGCGATGCAATGGCGGCCGTGCGGCGTGGGGATCTGACGGTGCGCATTCCGGCGGGGCGGCGGGATGAGTTCGGCCGTCTTGCCGATACGTTCAACCAGATGACGGAACGCCTTGAGGAACATGTGCGCGAGCAGGTGCAGCATCAGCGCGATTTGAACGACGCGCAGATACGCCAGATGCAGGCGCAGCTCAACCCCCATTTCCTTTACAACACGCTCGATACGATGAAATGGCTGGCCAAAATCCATCAGCTGCCCGAGGTGGCAAGCCTTGCGGGCAACCTTGCCGCAATCCTGCGCGCGAGCATCAACAGCGAGCAGTTTGTGCCGCTATGGCGCGAGCTGGAGCTGGTCGAGCAGTATGTCGGCATCCAGACAATACGTTTTTCGGGGCGTTTCCGGTGCATCATTTCCGTACCTGAGGCGCTGCAAAGCTGCATCGTGCCCAAGCTCGTTTTGCAGCCGATGGTGGAAAACGCAATCCTGCACGGGCTCGACGGCTGTGCCGACGGCTGCATCTATATCTACGGCTGGGAAACGGATGGGGACATCAGCCTCTCCGTGACGGACGACGGCTGCGGCCTGCCGCCCGATATTCTGGCACGCATCAACGAACCGCAGCCGAAGCTTTTGGAGGGCCACCTCGGCCTTTACAATGTGCCGACCATTCTGAAGCTGCACTACGGTGCACAGTACGGCCTGCGCGCAAGCAGCATCGCGGGCGTGGGTACTACGGTGACGCTGGTGATGCCGGTGCAGCGGGAGGGAGAAGAAAAATGCTGAAAGTGGCGATTGTGGAAGATGAGGAACTCGTGCGGCAGGGGCTCTGCCTTGCGGTGGATTGGGCGAAGCTGGGCTGCATCCGCGTGGGCGATGCCGCCGACGGCGAGCAGGGGATAGAGATGATTCTGCGCACGCAGCCGGATTTTGTGCTGACCGATGTGCGGATGCCGCACATGGACGGGCTGACGATGGTGCGCCGCCTGCGCGAGAAAGGCTGCGCCGCCGAGTTCATTGTGCTGACGGCGTACAGTGATTTTGAGTATGCGCATAACGCGCTGCGCCTCGGCGTGACGGATTACCTGCTCAAGCCCTTCCGGGATGAGGAACTGGAACAGGCTGTGGAAAAAATCCGCGTGCGTCTGGCCGAACGTGCCGCCGCCAGTGTGAGCGAGGGCGCAGGCGTGATGCGCTTCGACCTTGAAAAAGGAAGCAAGAGCAAGTATATCGAGGAGGCCATCGCTTATCTGCGCGCGCATTACAGCGAGGAGCTGACCATCGCGGATGCTGCGGCCGCCATCAATCTTTCCGAGGGATACCTGAGCCGCCTGTTCAAAAAGGAAACCGAATACACCTTCAATAAGTACCTCACGCTTTACCGCATCCATACGGCGATGCGCCTTTTGCAGGACTGCCACAAAAAAGTGTACGAGGTCTCCGAGGAGGTCGGCTTTGCCGACACGACTTACTTCAGCACGCTGTTCAAAAAGTTCGTTGGGCTT
>Ga0183095_11200_pt2 | contig 21974 bp, 21 predicted proteins | sample BioMet4_FD_130346 | JGI IMG/M metagenome (GOLD analysis project Ga0183095, IMG submission 130346) | Microbial communities from bioreactor (seeded with sewage sludge) at LBNL, California, USA - Biofuel metagenome 4 (v2) (version 3) | ecosystem: Engineered > Bioreactor > Anaerobic > Unclassified ...
TCTTCCACCTGCTGACCGATACCGCTTTGGACTCAGCGAAGCCGGGGCTCGCCCTTGTCGACAAGACCTACCGGGAGATCGGCGCGGCGACAGGGATCGCGCACAGCACGGTCGGATGGGTCATGGCGGACCTCATTCGGCAGAATTTCGTCGTCCAAGTGTCGCCGGGGAAACGGATGCTCGCCAACCGCCTCCGTCTTCTGGAGCGCTGGGTACAGGCGTACGTCGCACGTATGCGGCCCGGCCTCGTCGTCGAGCGCTACCGGCCCGCGCGCGCGGACTGGTGGCAGGACGCCGAGCTGGCCGACGGGCTCTGGTCGGGCGAGACGGCCGCCGCGTTGCTGACGCAGTCGCTCAAGCCGCAGACTTTCACGGTGTTCGGCGGGCGGCCGTCGCACGATTTCGTGCTGCGCCATTCTCTTCAAAAGGATGCCGACGGGACCGTCGAGTTCCTGAAGCCGTTCTGGCGCAAGCCGCCGGCCCGGGCCGACGGCAGTCGTTGCGTCCATCCCCTACTGGTTTACGCCGACCTGTTGTCCATCGACGACGACCGGACGCGCGAGGTTGCCCAACTCATCTATGACCGCTATCTCCGTACCATTATCGAGACCGATTGAGGACCGCAAGGCGGACGTGCTGTGCAAGGTCAGCCGCGCGCTCGGCGATCCCGAGGCGCAGCCCATGCTAGTCGGCGCGTTCGCGCGCGACGTGTGGTTCTGGCACCTGAACGGGATCGAGACCGGCCGTGCAACCGAGGACATCGACATTTCCATGGCGTTTCCGGGATGGCCTGATTTTCGCGCATTCGCCGAGAAATTGAAGGCCTCCGGTTTCGATCAGTCCGACCCCGAGTGTCCCGAGAAGCTGGTTGATTCGGCAACGGGTCAGAAAATCGACCTGATCCCGTTCGGCGGCGTCTCCGAAGACGGCCGGACGATCATCTGGCACGGCAACCAAGCCAAATGGGGCATCCTGGGTTTCGAGGACAGCTACCGCTCGGCGGCGATCCTCCCTCTGGATGGAGGTGCCCGATTCCGGTTGGCGACGCTGCCTGCAATCGTGACGCTAAAGATCATGTCGTTCTACGAGCGCCCGGAAGAGCGGAAGCGCAAAGACGGTGCCGACATCGGGTTCACGCTGGCTCACTACGGCGAGATCGGCAACAACAGGAGTCGGTTGGCGCAAGGACCGGACGCGGACATTATGGATCAAGTCGGCGGCGACCTCCAGCGGGCGAGCGCTGCGCTCCTCGGCCGCGACATGGCCAGGCTCGCCGGGGCCGAGACTCGCGAAGAAATCAACCGTCATCTCACTGCGGAAATCAGCAGTCACTCCAAATGCCCGCTTACGCAAGAACTCATGCGCCAGACAAAGGGTGATTTCCAGAGGGCTCGCAACCTCTTGCGGGATCTGCAGGCCAGATACGAAAGCGTGCCTTGAGAGTGAACCACAGGAGGCCATCGAGGTGGAGAGGTTGACAACAGGGTACTCGGTCGTCTCGACCCTTCAAAAGTTTTACTTCAACCCGACGGCTGAGCGTCTGCGGTCGGTGCCGGGAGTTAAGCTGACGGAGGTGTGACGGAAAGGGGTACTGGGCGGCTTCACTGAGGGCATAAAGATGTTATTTGCCCGGATCCCGAAAGTCTGAGCACATAGTCTGCGAATATTGAGCATCGAGGCGGATTGTTGGCTCAAATCGGCAACGTCTCGTAAGCAAAGTCGGGGAAGTAAGAACCCTGCCCCCTGCTCAACTGAGGTTGTTTGTTGACAAAAAATTCACGTCGGACTTCAGGGGAGAAAAAACCTCCTTTAATTGTGAGCCGGACATGTCCTTGCGCTCTTTCAATGAGCCCATCGGCTTCCAGTCGCGATAGAGTCGTTCCGAAGCAAACGTCAACGCTTTCGTGGAACATCGTTTCGTACAATTGCATCGAGGCCCCTTCGTAGAAGGATAACCCCATGACGAGGGCTCGAGCCTTACATTCCGCTATCGTCAGTTTCTTTTCTCTCCAGATCGGCAGCCGCATTCTTTCTACAGAAGCCGCATAGTCCGTTTCACGTAACAGGTTGAAGTATGTTGTTCCTTTCAAATAACCGTACGCGGCTGGCCCCAGTCCCAAAAGATCCTTACAACGTGTCCATTTGTCCTTTTGATGGTAATGGTCGAATTTTTCCGCAAGAATGAAACAGTCATTATCAATTGCCATGTATCCGGCTGCCTTCAGAGAAACGTGTGCCATTGCAAGCATGGTAAGCCTTGCCGGTTCGTCTAGTAGGTCATGGCAATGAGAATCGTACATGGGGGTTCCGCTTTTGAGCCGCAACTGATGGATTGAAATTGATTGGGGCCGCAACTCAGTCGCGACGTTCAGCGTCCTAAACCACTCCTCATAAGTCTGAGTTGGAAGCGCATAGATCAAATCCAAGTTGAGGTTTCCAAAGCCGGCATTCTTGGCACACTGAACCGCGTCTATAGCTTGTTGTGTCGTATGTTCGCGAGCGCAGAGCATCAGGAGACGCTCTTCGAAAGTTTGAATGCCAATACTCAGCCGATTCACGCCAATGTCCCGCAAGACTTGGAGTTTCTCGAAGCTCTCACCAATTATTGACTCAGGCGAAGCTTCCCATGTGTATTCGCGGAGACATCCGGCATTGTAGATATGCAGTGTTTTGGTCAATAACTCAGCAACTCGTGAGATCTGTAAGGGTGTCATCGTGGTCGGTGTACCGCCACCAATAAACACAGTTTCCACGCGCTTGCCAAAGTCAGGCGGTAGAAGGCTAGTCCACAAACACATCTCTTTTGCAATAAGTTCTAAAAAAGCATCAATCTGATTCGTGTTCTGTAGGCGTTTTCGGGTGTAGTGACAATACGAACAGGTTCCATAACAGAATGGAATATGAATGTAGACTCCCGAGGGGGAACCAGATCTGAAATTCTGAACCGGGGCATCCCCACGTATGATTGGCACGTCATTCGCGAGAGGATAATTGTAGATTATTTCAAAATCGCTTGGATTTCGGCACAACCAATGAGGTAACGAATCCAGTCCATTTTCGGATAAAAACCCTCGCGCACTATCCAAAGCGTTCGAAAGCATGCTCTCTTTTGTCATTCGCACTCTTTTTAAGCGGGATGCGAATTTGCTAAGCAAGAGCACCCCATCCCTTGTGTGGGCGTTTCTGTCACGACGTGCTTTTCCGTCAAAGCAGCGTCACTCGCTGTGCAGCGAAGTTGTTCTCCAGCCACAAACACAACGTGTCATTTTAGGCGGCGGATCACCTCGTCTGTTGGCATGACGTCTCCGTACAATCCGAAAATTCGGGCGAGATAGAGTTCATGCTCAAGCCGGTCCAAGGCGGCGCACCCGTCCCACACCATGACCACATGAAAATCCTTCTGCATCAGGTCTTCAGCCGTGTTGCCGGCGCAGACATCCGTGGTAACCCCGGTGATGATAACGTTCTCGATCCCGCGCTTCCGGAGAACATCGACAATGTCGGAACCCAAAACCGCAGAGTACCGGTTTTTTTCCATGATGATGTCGCGCTTCTGCACATCAAGATCAGGGGATAAATCAAACTGAGGATGGCCCGGTTGAAAAGCCTTCATGGGGGATTCTCGGTCTCCGCCGAGATACGATTTGCTCTCAAAATATTTCAAAAGGCCCTCTCGTTCATTTACACGGACTTGGAAAAAATATACTTGTCCACCTTTATCTCGGAGTGCTGCGGCCATCTTGTTAATATTTGTTACGATGGCGCGGCCATCGGGGACTTCTATTGAGGAGCCAACGTCCAAAAAACCTCGTTGCATGTCTATAACCAGCAATGCGGTATGCGTGGCTTCGATGGTTGCCAGAACAGGAATTGGACGATTAGCGTTTTTTGCACCATTTGCCGCGATAAGCCAGCGATTGATCGCAATTTTTTTCTTTTCACTAGTAATACTTGTTATCGTCGATAATCGCCGCACGATAGTAGACAAACCATTGTCAGTCAGACATAAAGATTCCTGCTGAATAGAAGTACAACCTGCTATGACTGTAATCAATAATAAAGCGCCAAATGTAATTTGGAATGCTTTTCTGTTTAAGGTTGTCATGTCGTGAGATTCTCCTAATGTTCGGTGTAGATTGTGCCATCAACTTGTAAGATGATCTTTCTGCCATCTGGTTGAGTCTGAGTAAGCAACTCGTCAAAATCGGAATATTCGCCAGATATATCAATGGCAACTTGTTCCCCGAACATTTTCACAGTCATATGCGAATTGTAGGTGTTTTCAGGGGGGTCTAAACGCGGCATTCTTTCCACAAACCCCTTGAACATCATTTTAAACATCCCTGTCACAGAGGGAGTGTCTTCATAGTACCCCCGGCTGAATTCAACAAGCTGTTTCATTCCTACCCCGTTCCTAACGGCAACGGTTTTCAGGATTAGGTCATAAAGGTATGATCCGCTAAACAACACAAAAACCATAGTCTTTGTGGCAGACTCAGCTAAAATAAACTGGAAGGGTATTGAACTGTCTTTATAGCGATTTCGCTCAGTGGTGTTTTCGGAAGGGAAGAGACTCTCGGGATCCCATTTCCAAACGGCGTAGTGATCTTTGGCAATGCCACCTGATAAAGCCCTTAAGAACTTTTTCTGCTGGAAATAGTGCATACCAACCGATTTGATTGCGTGTTTTTTAATCTCGGTTTGTTTACTGGGATTGGATTTAAATTTTTCGAGATCCGGTCTCGCTGACACCTCCATTATATCGGCAATCCAGTCCAAAGCTTTATTCCCATCGTGAGTGATCAATTCGAAACGACGAATCTTCTGAGTTTGAGAGACGTGGTGATAAATGAAATTATGAAGTGTTTTGTAATCGGTGTTTTTATCTAATTGATCTATATAGTGCTCTCGCAACCCAACGCTCCCAAATACCGGAATAACTGAGACCATTTTCAATGTCAAGATCTCACCTCGCTCGTCAAGGAGCTCCTTTTCCATTCTAGAGCGTGCCTTCTCGACGAAACCTGATAGATTATCTGCAAAGTGTAATACGAAGTCGTGTGTTTTTAGAGCTTGTTCATGTGCTTTTTTCGATCCGGCTTCTGCTCGCTGTGCGTAATAGGCGCCGAGAGTCGTCACTAAAAAACCCCAGACGCCGATGATAGTCATGAGATTCGAACTCAGATAGATGCCAGCGATGACAGGAAGAAAGAAAAAAAACAAATACTCAGGAAAATGTCTAACAAAGGACACGCGAATAAGCAAAAACGGATTCTTAGGATCATTGATGTCATCTTCAATTTTACGACAAGTGGTATCAACCCAGTCCCATTTGTTTCGGCATTTTTTTATAATATTTTCTATTTTATTATGCAACTTTCGGCTTCCAAGTAACATGAAAAAAAGAAAAGAAATGACTAAAATAAGGACTAAATATATGCGTTCCCTTGAGCAAGACGGCCAGCTAAGTTTAGATTCGAGGTTCTGTATCTGCGTTGTTAGGTTCTGTACTTGGGTAGTTAGGTTAGTGAGTAAGACTGAATTGGATTTGTTTTCAAGGTGGTTGTAAGTAACGAGATCGCTCAGATGGTCGTAAGCAATCGTAACCGCATTTGTTCCAAAACCATTGGTCACGCTCATTTCCCACTCCAGTGAACAATATTTTTCTCGAAAGCCACAAATGCCTTGTTAAGGCCATATCCGAGTAGACCGGCAAGGGTGATGCTGGCGTACATTTCCGGAACGCGATAGGTCAGTTGCGCTTCAAAGATGCGGTGGCCGATGCCAAAGTTCGTCCCGACAAACATCTCTGTTACAACAATGATGACGATGGCAAGTGAGAGACTCGTCCGCATCCCAATAAAGACCTGCGGCAGGGCGTCCATCAGTGTAACTTTCACAAAGATCTCAAAAGGAGTCGCCTCCATCAGTTCCGCCACAAGCTTACGCGTCTTCCTGGAATGCACGACCCCGTAGTAGGCGTTAATGGCCATAACAAGACTGCAACCGAAGACAGTCGTCGCGATTTTGGCGGCGTCGCCGATTCCAAAGACGAACATCAACAACGGGAAGATGGCTAAAGCCGGAAGCGAGCGAAAGAAATCGAGGAGGACTTCTGATGCTGCGTAAACCTTGGGCGACTGCCCCATGAGCAAGCCAAACGGTATGCCAATGATAGCCGCCATGAGGAAACCTGCCAGTATACGGCCGAGGGTCCATCCAATGTCCAGCCACATGGTGCTCGTCAGCAGTAGTCGTCCGAGTTCTGCGAGGACGACGTGAGGGGACGGCAGAAACAGCGGGTTGATGATTCGCGTCCAGCAGATCAGATACCAGAAAACGATAAGCAGCAGGGGGCCGTAGGCCAATTCTTTTTTCATGGCGGCTCTCCGGTTACAATACGGAGGCATTCGGTCTTCACGTGAAAGAACTCGTCGGATTCTAACAACGCACGAGTCCGCGGCCTCGCAAACGGTATCGTACGGATCGATTTGATGTTCGTCGGGAGTGGCCCCAAAAGAATCAGACGGTCAGCCAGAAAAATGGCTTCCTCAATGTCATGAGAGATGAAAAGGATCGTTCTCTCTTCCAACTCCCACATGTTGAGTAAAGTGCTTTGCATAAAAGTGCGCGTCTGGTAATCAAGCGCACTGAACGGCTCGTCCATAAGAATGACGTCGGGTTGGTAAAGCAATGTCCGCAAAATAGAAATCAACTGTTGTTGACCTCCGCTCATCTGGTAAGGATAACGATCCAACGGGATGTTAATATTGAGGCGAGCAAGCAGCGATTCTAGTCGGCTGCGTGCTGTGGTATATTCATGCTGTCTTTTCTTGAGTCGGTAAGAAAAGAGAATATTTTCCAACCCGGTCAACCAAGGCATCAGAGAGTCTGCATAGTTCTGGAAGATCAAACCGGTCTTGGCTTCGTGCGGTCCAAGGGAATCAATCCGTAAGCGTCCACTGTCGTAAGGCTCCACGCCAGCGAGAACCTTGAGCAACGTTGTTTTCCCGCAACCATTCGGGCCGAAAAAAGTGACGAATTCTCCCTCTTCCACCGAAAGGGTAATATCGTCCAAGACGCGGAGCGGCGGGATGGGGGTGGAGCGCGTGTAGGTCTTGACGAGGTTCTCGATGTGTATTTTTGCCATGCCTACAGCAAGTCCTTCTCCGTCAAATAGAGGGCGCTGGTGTCAATCCGTTTCTTCGTAACACCGGCATCAAAGAGGATGTCTGCCATTTTCTGGAGTGCAGCCTTGTTTATATCCTCGGCTTTCACCTGATCCCAGAAACGAACCTTAGCACCAATTTCTGGTTTAGTCCCGACCCATTTACACATGATCTGCCGCGCTTCGGCATCGTTTGCCTTGATGAAGTCTGCGGCTTTATACATTGCGTCTCTAATCTTTCTGGCGGCGGATGGTTGTTCCTTCACAAACTTGGCGGAGAGCACATAAGGAAAACCGTACATTGGGTCGACAACGTACTTGCTGATGGGATTCTCAATCAATACATCTGCGATGCCGTTCTCAAGCGCGGTGATGGCCAATTCATCATAGGTTAGAAGCGCCTCAATCTGTCCGGAATCTAATCCCTGTAACTGAGTGTTGGGGGGCATTTCCACGGTCAAGACATCGTTCGCAGCCATGAACTTTCCCAGAATCAGTTTGATCAAGGTTTGCTGCGCCGAACCTGGGTATCCACCGACTTTTTTCCCCTTCAACTGTTCAACGTTCTTGATCGCACTGCCTTTTTTCACAAGAAGATAGTCAGACCATGTAGTCTTCGAAGTGGCTTTAACCATGAAGATTTTCATAAGTCCTGGTTGGTTTTCTTCGATGTTGAGGACAACGTTGAGTGGCACCGTAGCGTTGCCGACAAGGTCTCCCATGACTACTGCGTTTGCGGCGTCATTGGCTGAGATGATTTTGACGGGTTTTACGTTGATTCCCTGTTCGGTAAAATAACCTTTCTCAAGAGCTACAAAGATTGGAAGGTTGTTCCCGAACGGTTGGTATCCGAATGCGACCTCTGTCTGTGCTGTTGCCGACGGGCGGTGCGTCACGAATAAGACAGCAGTGGCAACCACTACAGTCAACACAATGCCGAGAATCAGTCTGTTCTTCACTTTGTCCCCTTTGCCAATAGCTATGGTTTTGGCGAGTTCTTGGGTGAAAAAAATCAGAGCTTAATGGCAGTTCTGTATTGTCATATCAAAGATTATCACAATAGGGTTTTGCGTCCAATTCAAAAAGACTGGCATGTCAGGTGGCGGGCGCATCCCCATTTCACTTGCTTGGATCAGGCGGCTGATGCCGACCACAAGGAGTCGAGTTCGCCGTTCCAGTACCTGACGACGATACGGAGTAGAGCGGCGAAGCCATCCTTGGTCCAGAACTGGCCGGTCCGCTTGAGTCGGTTCTGGAACTGGGAGCAGAGGGACTCGACGGATCCGCTGCCGATGGGCACACCCATCCGGGCATTCGCGGCGTAGTCCATGTGCCCGGCATGGTTTCTGAAATATGCGTCCTGTTCGCGGATGGCCTCCAGCACCGCCGGGTCGTCGGACGGCGGTTCGCGCAGCAGGTCGTCGAGCGTCTTGAACAGACGCTCGGGCGATTTGTGTTTGAGGTCGTGCAGGATTCTGCCGCACCACGCCTGGGCCTTCGCCGGGTCCGCGCCGTGAAGCGCGGCCGCGAGGACGTGGAGGTGCTGGCTGAGGTGGTAGAAGTCGAGCATGGCCTTCGAGCATTTCTCGAAGCGGTCCTCGTAGATGCGCCAGAGCCACACCCCGCCGTCCATGACGAAGAAGACGGCCTTCGCACGCAGGAGACCCATCCGTACCGCCTCCCGGTACAGAAGGGTGCCGAAGTCGTATGGGGAAGTGTCCGCGGGGACGGCCGCGACGTGCTTTTCCATGAGGGCTTTGCGCTTCCCGCTGACGGCCAGCAGCGCGGAGAGCTTGAAGAGCACCGCCGAGCGGATCTCGTGCCAGTGGACGCGGTCCGGGAGGTCGCGGTTCTTCTTGTCCAGCCCCCAGTTCTTCCCCCGGTGGCGGGCGTTCCAGCCGTCCGCCATGAAGACGAGCGTGTCCTCCGGCCCGGCGGCTCCGGCGCAGGGCTCTTGCGGCGGGGCGGCTTCCGCCGCCGCGCCGAGGCGCATGACGGTCGAGCGCACCGCGCCGTCGCTGGCGGCGAACCACGCCACGGCGTCCGCGACGCGGGCCGCCTTCTCGTAGCTGCCCGTCTCGGCGGCGAGCACCGCCATGCGCCTCTCCTGGTCGGGCGAGTAACGCTGGTTCGGCCTGAGCCCGAGGTGCGCGAGCGCGGGGCACACCCAACGGCCGTCCGGCCCGGCACCCTCCCGGCAGCGCAGGGCGAGCGTCCCAAAGAGCGTGGCGAAGCGGACGTCCCTGAACCGCTTCAGCCGCAGCGACGCCACCGCGGGGGCCGAAGTCTCCCATGCGTCCACCCGCGCCTGGACCTGCGCCTCATATCCCGTCCGCAACTCTTCCTTCCGGCCTTCAAAATACGCCCGCTCCGTCCCCGCCAGCGGGCTGACCCGCCCCTTCTCCGCGTCCTTTTTCATCGTTTTTCCCTTTTTGCATTGACATGGTAGCATGTAGATGCTACCAATATGCGCAAAAGGAGGCGTCATGTCAAGGGAACTTGATGAAAAAGAGAGAAAAGTGCGCGCCCTGCTCGCCGGGATGGCAAAACTCGGCGCAATGCGCCCGGGAACACTGACGGTGCAGTACCGCAACCCGGCCGAGAAGAAGACGCCGTTCAACCAGCTCAGCTACACGCACAAGGGCAGGAGCCGGTCGGAGTATGTGCGCCCGGACAACCTCGCCGCCGTCAAGAGGGAGGTCGAGACCTACAAGAAATTCAGGCTCCTCGTCGAGAAGGTCACAGACTTGTCTCTGGAGGCGTCACGGTTGCGCCATAAGCGGAAGTGAACATCGCCCGCGCCGGTCCAGAGGGCCCGACGCGGACTAGCAAGCAAGTGAAACGGGGATGCGCCCTGTCCTCACGGGTAACAACAAAATAATTTGTTTCAGCATTCGTAATATAGTAAAACTCTGGAATCTTTTCTGGCAAGGCCTCTTGATCCAGCACCATTCGCCCTTTATATTTTCCGAAAAACACATCTCCCGCCGATAAGGGCTCGAAAGCGGCATTTGATGCCACATTAAACGACAAGATGTGGACTAAATCGTCTTGAATTGAAGATTTCACGGAACCCGTCAAATTGGTTTCTTCGAAAATAATCCCGACGCGATTTGTTCCCCATTGGAAAGTTTGTGGCCAATCTTGTGCCACGCAAGCACAGGCAGGAGTAAAAGAATAAGTGTTTTTTTCATAAGTCACTCTTTCTAATTCCGTTGACGAGCGCACATGGCCAATATAAGCGTTGAGTGTTTGTCAGATTTCGGTTTATTGGGCACTCGCCGTATTCAAAAGCGCATGAAGTTACGGCACAACGCGTCAAAAGATGGGAGGACAGAACTTCCACCCCCCATTAACATAGACAAAAAAGGATGACTCGGCCTTGCGATTACCTTCAAAAAACGATTCCCCCAACACAGTGCATGTCAGCAACGCATCTCCTCCCTCTTCTAACGTTTGCATTTTGAAGGACAGAACAGAGAGCGGGAAGAATCGCAGCAATTCTGGCGCATTTGGCATCGACGAATCAAAAAGTTCTACAAACGCTTGGTCATCGTTCCCCAGTCTTTGTTGTATAGTCGGATTCCAAATGGTAGATCTCTTTTGAGACACTGTCATGCTGGCAAAATTAAAACCATTTGTGAAAGGGATTAATGTCGCGGGTAACGATGAGATTTGGGCAAAGAATGAATTCGTCAGCGCAATCGCTTCCGTGTAGACGGAACATTCCGTATTGCCAAGAATGAAAGAGAACATCCCGTTTGTCATTTTGTAATACGCAAGGGGAAAAGCGCTCGGGCAAATCTTCCCTTTCAGAGGAATACTCATCAGTCCATCGGCTTGACCGTAGTGCGGGTGACCGGGTGAAAAGACAAAGAGTTCGGTGTTTGAAACGGCGACGTTCGACATGACGCAATTAATGTCATCTCTCACGGCACATTTCTGGGACTCCGTCAGATTTGTTCCGCCAAAGAGAATTCCACGGGGCTGCCCCCCCCATTGAAAAACCCATTGATCCGCATTGGTTTGAGCGAGCGCGGTGTGTGCTGACGCTATCAAACATACGACTATTAAAATTTTCATATCACTTGTTTCCTCTGCTACGGTTGCGGTTGACCGGGACTGAGAACCCCTTTGTTGTTTGGGTTTGTGGGGCGACACTCAAGATACTTGTCACAATTAACTCCCTGATAGATTATTGCATGGTCAAGATGTTTGAGATTAATCCGTTTGCAGGGATTTCCATCCAGTTGTAGCGCACGAACAAACGGTTCGACATCGTGCTCCACATGAGAAGGCCCTCCTCTGTAAAAGTTCGTCCAATGGCCAAAATCAGCCGTTCCGGCACTGACGCCAGTTGTTACAACAACACCGTTAATACTGTAGCATGCTTGGTGGCCATGTTTTCCGGCGGTTCGCACAGATCGCATCTCCCACTTTGATGTGTGGTGGAAGAACTTTCCTGGTTCATCGCGAGTTTCCCAAAAAACAGAGTTCCCATTCGGCTCGGGGTGGGCTTGTGTGTTAACAATGCCCAACCAATTCGTGGTTGTCCCAAACGTATTGTTGTACGCCGCTGGCAGTTCTTCCAGCCATGACCGGTTGGCGGGATCAGACCAACGAGTCACCCAATTGTCATATTGCGTCTTTGTGCTCCGGTTGTTGACCACAAGGATCAGACGGTCCCAGACGGTCTCGTCGCCGTTGGGGAATACGTAGACCAGCTTGATCCGGTAGATGTGGGGATCGAGGTCGGCGGGTTCGCCGCCCAGATCCAGCATCGAATTCGGCAGCCGCGCGCCGTTCACCTCCCAGACGGCCCCGCCGGTCCCGTCGCAGAGGGAGGACAGGTCGAAGGAGGCGCTGCTCCAGACGATGCCGAGGCAGTGGTGGTATCTCCTGTCCTCATCCGTTTCGTCGGGGTGATTGGTCAGGTTGCGGGTGTGGACCTTCTCGTGGTCGAAGCCGACGAACGTGCGCGGCCCGCCGCAGCAGACGCAGCCGATCGCGCCGCAGAGGGTGTAGTCGTCGTGGCACGGCTCGTGCCCCGGATAGTGCTGCTCGGCCCCCAGAATGTCGTCGTTGCCGGTCGCCTCGCACGCCCCGAACGTGAAGGCGACTTTCCCGTAGAGGAACGGGTACGCCGCGTTCGCGACGGTCTGCGTGACCGTGTAGCGGACTTCGAGCCGCTTTTCCCGTTCAGGGGTTTTCATATCCCGGAATAAAGCGTCACTGGTCATTACAATAAACAACTGCGGCTCTTAGTTCCAAATGCAGAATTTCCATTTCTCTTCGTGCCAAATGGCTGGGAAAGGAGACCATTCCACTTTTCCAACCCCGGAGGGACTGGAGCAAGGGATGCGCATCCATAAATTGGTGGCGGATGGCCCTACGGCGCTGTATTGGAAGCCGAGAAGACTTGGAGGGTAATATGTTTGGCAACGTAAATCGGATATGCTTTCCTGTGCCTTGGCGATAATCATGTTTGTGGCAACATCCTTTTGCAAGAGATAATTTGGCAGAGAATTCGACGAAATCGCAATGAAGTTGCTCGACGAAACGAAAGCCACGAACTCATAAGCGGCGGCGACAATGTTGGAATTCGCATTGGCAAATGCGAACGCGTTGGTGTAGGCGTCGCTCAACGACTTCGGAATTTGCAGCGCCAAACCGCTTGCTCCGTTTGAAACAACATTGTCTGGAAAACCAATTGTTTCAGGATAATGCGGACTTATTTTGGGATTATAAAGATGCGCAACGAAGGCCGGATCGTCCGCGCCCAATCTAAATTCTGTTCGCTTTCCCCAGTCTTGCAGACACAATTGCAAATCAGACACTATGGCCGCCTGTGTCGCAACGGAAAGATTCGTGTCGACAAAAACAACTCCGATCGCGTTTGTGCTGGCCCCATAGAACACAACGTTACTTTGCCCGAAACATGGGCAAATCCGCAGCAACGCAGATGCGAAGAGAATGGCAATACTAATGGCATTGATTTTCATTGAGGCCATTGAAATCTCGTTTATCCATTATGGCACTCCCGGTATCCGATCCCAGATACAGAATTTCCATTTGTTTTCATGCCAGATTGCCGATGGGAAAACACCCCATTCTGCGGTGCCATCATAAGAACCAACCGATTGCGGTATGCGAACCCACAGGTTGGTTGCGCTTGGACCCTCCGTGCTATAGTAAAACCCGAGAATACTTGGCGGGTATATTTTTTGTTGCATTTTTGAAATAATTGTTTGCGCTCCGAACACAACAATGTTACTCGGGACGTTCTTGAAAATGATATAGTCCGGCAAGGAATTTGAGGGAATATGGACGAAATTGGTCGATGCCACGAACGCCACGAATTCGTAAGCTGCGGCGACGATGTTGGAATTCGCGTCGGCAAACGCGAAGGCGTTCGTGTAGGCATCGCTCAACGACTTGGGGATTTGCAGCGCCAAACCGTTTGTCCCGTTTGACACGACATTTTCGGGGAACGCAATGGTTTCTGGGTAACAAGGATTTCGATCCGGGTTGTCGAGATATCCGACGGATCCACCTGAGTTTCGCAAACACAACTCACTGTTTTGTCCCCAGTTTTGCAGACACAATTGCAAATCAGACACTATGGCCGCCTGCGCCGCAGTGGAAAGATTCGTGTCAACAAAAGCGACGGCTATCGCGTTCGTGTTGGCCCCATAGAAGACGACGTTGCTTTGTCCTGGGCAACAAATCGCCAAGAACACGGCGGCAACGAACGCTGAATAAAAAAATAAGTGTGTATTCATGTCATTGTTTTCTGGTTGGCAGGACGGGACGTTTTTTACCGTATTGTTGGACTTGTAACGAACCACTTTTGGAGGCGACAGGCGAAATGGCCGGCCTGTTGGGCTCGGCGCCGGGATGAAGTATGTGGCGAAAAGCAGGCTTGCGGTTACGGCAGTTTATAATGCGGGCTTTCTTCCCATATGCAGAACTTCCATTTGCCATCATGCCAGATAGCCGGGGAGGGCGACCATTCTATAACGCCTCCATATGGGTTACTGGAGCTAGGCACGCGGATCCATAAATTTGTGGGCGCTGGTCCTACGGCATTGTAATAAAACCCGAGAACACTGGGCGGATAGTATTTAGAGTACCTCAGCGAGTTCGTTATATCAGAGAAACCCAGTTGGTACAGCTGAGGCGTAGCCTGATTGAAAAGAATGTAGTTTGATATTTGGTTGGATGTGACACTGTAGAAGTTTGTTGAGGACACGAATTGAACAAATTCATAAGCGGCGGCAACGATGTTGGAGTTTGCAGCGGCAAAGGCGAACGCGTTCGTGTAGGCATCGCTCAAAGACTTTGGGACTTGCAGAGCCAAGCCGCTTGTTCCATTTGAAACAACATTGTCTGGAAAATTAATCGTTTCTGGATAATAAGGAGTTACATCAGGATTGTATAGGTGCGCAACAAAACTGGGGTCATCAGCGCCAAGTCTGAATTGAGACCCCTTTCCCCATTGTTGCAGACAGAGCTGTAAGTCAGACACTATAGCCGCCTGCGCAGAAACGGAAAGATTCGTGTCAGCGAAAGAAACGGCTATCGTGTTCGTGTTGACCCCATAGAAGACGACATTGCTTTGTCCAAAACACAAGGGGTAAGAGTACATGAAGATGGCGATAATTCCTGTGAACAAGAATGGCATAGTTTTCATTTTAGCGGGTTCCTGTTGGTAAGACGGGGCGTCTTTCGACGTATTTTTCCGTGTTAACACCCTTGTAGATGCAGGGGCGGTTGAGATTCGTGGGAACGTCCACAAAGCCAAGACCGATTGCAGAACTAATACGTTGCACCGGGTTTCCATCCAACGCGGGCGAAGCCCGCAACCCAAGAAGGCTGTCAGACAATTAGGCTGTTAGGCACCCCCATTTGAGATTCGCAGATGCGCCGCTGATCCCTTATGCTGAAGGTTCTGACAACAACACCACAAGGGGGCGGCGCATGGAGACGTTTTTACAGCAGTTCGGCTCGAAGATCAAGGGCGTACTCACGGGGTTTGACCGGATCGTGTTCAAGGGGTGCCTGCGGCACCTGGCGTACGCGGAGGGGGCCGCGAGGTTCCTTGCGGGGCGCGGCGTGCTGAACAAGGACTACAAGGCGTGGATGCTCGCGCAGTCGGCGGCGCTCGTCGGGGCCTGCGAGCGGCTGGCGCTGGAGCGGACGGGGGCGCGCATCGCGCACGTCCCCTCGCTGCATGCGCGCAAGGAGGGACTGGCCCACGGGAGGATGCGCGAGAAGGGCGTGTCGTCCGGGCTGATCGGCGTGTGGTCCTGCGTGGAGTCGTGCCGGACGTTCCGCGCGGCGTTCGACCCCGGCGCGGGACGCCCGCGGCTGCGGGCGGAGCACGGCAAGTGCAGGCACCTGTACTTCTACCACAACCACGCGGAGTACGGCTTCATGAGCGTGCGTGTGCAGACCTGGTTCCCGTACGAGATGCAGATCGCCCTCAACGGCCGCGAGTGGCTGCGCCGGGGGCTGGAGGCGCGCGGCGCGGCGCACACCGCCGACGGGAACAAGTTTCTCTCCGTGGGCGACTTCGCGCTGGCGCAGGGCCTGCTCGACGCGCAGCCCGCCGCCCCGTGGTTCGGCATCCTCGACGGGTTCGCGCGGGAGTCCTTCCCCACGATGGGGCGGACGCTGGGGGGCGGCCCCGGCTACCGCTGGACGCTTTGGCAGAGCGAGTGGGCCACGGACTTCCTTTTCGCCGCGCCGGAGGACGCCGCCTCCCTGGCCGACGGCCTGGCGCGGCACGAGCTGGCGAAGGGGACGGGGGCGCGCGTGCTGCGCTACTTCGGACGGCCCGTCCGCCCGGACGGCCAGCCCCACCCGCTGGCGGACCCCGAGATCCTTTCCCGCGCCTCCGTCTGGCGCGACGGCGTCCGCGTGCGGCACTGGCTGGACGGCAACAGCGTGAAGGCTTACAACGAACAGAACGTCCTGCGGTTCGAGACCACGCTCAACAACCCGGTCCCGTTCAGGGTCTGGCGCCTCCGGGAAAAGTCCCCGTCCGGCGCGGGCAAAGAACGCCTGCCCCTGCGCAAGAGCGTCGCGGACATCCCGCTCCGGGCGGAGGTCTGCCGCGAGGTCAACGCCCGCTTCGTCGGGCAGGCCGCCGCCCTGTCCGACGCGACGCCCGTCCGCGACGCCCTCGCCGGCCTCGGGCGCAAGACCCGCGCCGGGCGCGCCGTCCGGGCGCTGGACATCCTCGGCAAAGACCGCGCCCTCGTCGAGGCGGTCGCGGACCCCGCCCTCGCCTCGCTCGCGGGCGTCACCAACAGGGCGCTCCAGAAAACGCTCGCCGGGACCGCGTGGGCAAAGGGCATGTCCGGCAGGCGCCTCTCGGCCCGCGTCGGCCGCAACATCCGGCTCCTCCGCGACCACGGCCTGCTCGCCAAGGCACCCGGGCAGAGAAAATACCACCTGACCGAAAAGGGCCGCAAAATCGCGGCCCTTCTCCCCGCGCTCTTATCCGCTTCAACAGAAGAACTTACGCGGCATGCCGCCTAAACAACTTGTTTTTTATTGGCCTTATCGGCCGATAAGGCACTAACGTCAGCAATATGCGGAACTCGTAATCGAGTTATCGCATTATTGCCTTGTTCGCCTTCCTTGTTTCATCATTCAGCCGGTCAAGGTTTCCCCTTGGTATTGGCCGCATAACGGTACGCGAAAACTCCTTCTTCTTCCTCAAATATCGGCCAAAGTTCGCCGCATTTGAACATGCCTTTCTGATTCTCTAGCAACTCACTAGGCGAACAGTGTATTGGGACTCACTCGACCGTGAAATACCCAACTCATGTTGTTAGGGTAACGCATTGCCAGATGTCGGTCAACGGTTTTGTGCGGCCATGTCGTAACATATCACGGCTTTTTCTTTTAGGGTTGTTCTGGCAATGGGAGATTGTGGGAACTTTGCTATGGACAAAAACCGCCCTCCCGTCTATGCTGTATCCTCATGGACAACTGTACTCGGGAGAAGGCGTCCCCGCCGGGCGTGGTCGCCGTGGAAGCGGAGGCTGACGTCGCGAGGTTCGACGCGATGCTCGACGGCGGGCACTATCTCGGGGCGCGGCAGCCCTCGGGGCACACGCTGCGCCAGGCCGTCGTGGACGGGGAGGGCGCGTGGGTGGCGGTGGCGCTCTGGTGCGGCGGGGCCTACCGGCTCGACCCGCGCGACACGTACATCGGGTGGGACGCGAAGAAGCGGGAGGAGCGGGGCGCGCTGGTGACGCAGCTCGCCCGCTTCATGGTCGCGGAGGGCCGGCGCGGGCCGAACGTCGCCTCGCAGGCCCTGGGGGCCGCGCTGAGGGCGCTGCCCGCGCAGTTCCGCGCGAAGTACGGCTACGCCCCGGCGTTGGCGGAGAGCTTCAGCGACCCCGAGCTGCACGCGGGCACGCTCTACCTCGCGACGAACTGGACGAGGCTCGGCCTCTCCAAGGGCTTCTCGCGCGACTACGCGGACTACTACGTCCCGAACGCGCGGCCCAAGGTCCTGTGGGTCAGGCCCCTGCGTGACGACTGGCGGGAGAGCCTGTGCGCCACGGCCCTTCCGGCCGCGGACGCGGCCGCCCTGCGCCCCTCGCGGGAGCTGCCGCTGGACGGCGCGGGCGTGGAGTCGCTCTTCGCCGCGCTCACGGGGCTGCGCGACAGGCGCGGGCGCAACCGCAGCGTCCCGCAGGTCTGCGTGCTGTGCGCCGTCGCACTCGCGATGCTCTGCGGCCGCGACAGCGTCTCCGGGTTCGTCCGCTTCGCCCAGGGGCTGACGCGGGAGCAGAAGAAACTGCTCGGCTTCCCGAGGCTGAAGCGCAACCGCGCGCTCTGCAAGGCCCCGTCCCGCAAGACTTTCGACACCGTGCTGTCCAACGTCAGCCCGTCCGAGCTCGCGAACGCGCTCGACCGCTGGTACGCGAAGGCGCTCGGAAGCCTGCCCGCCACGCTGGCCGCGGACGGCAAGTACGTCCGCGACAAGGCCGGGACGCTCAACCTGTGCGACCCCCACGGGCGCACGGCCAGCTCCAAACCCATCAAAAAAAAGGGAAGGAGCCGCTGGTCACGCGGGCCGCGGCCCGCGGGCTCGGGAAACTCGACGGCTGCACCGTGACCGGCGACGCGGGCAACTGCTCCGCCGCCACCGCCGCCGAGATCCACGGCCTCGGCGGGGACTACGTCCTTCAGGTCAAGGGGAACCAGCCCACGCTGCTGCAGTTCTGCGGGGCCGCGTTCGCGGGCCTCCCGCGCCCCGCGCCCGTCCCGCGCAAAGGCCACGGGCGGCTCACCCTGCGCACCCTCCGGGCGGCGCCCGCATTGCCCATGGCCACCGGCATCCCCTTCAGCCGCGCCGTGGTCTGCCTCGAAACCCGCACGCTGTGCAAGGGCGCCGAGACCTCCGACACGCTCCACTACGTCACGGACCGCGACCTGCGGGGCGCGACGCCGGAAGACCTCGACGAGCTGCTCTCCACCCACTGGCGGTCAAGCGAGAGCGCCACGCACTGGATCCGGGACGCCCAGTACCGCGAGGACTTCTGCCGCATGCGCAACCCCGTCGCCATCCTCAACCGGTCGCTCCTCATCAACGCCTGCGCCTTCATCACCAACACCCTGCGCGTCCGCAAGAAGACCTCCACTCCGGCCCTCCGGGAGAAGTTCGGACGCCGCCCCTCACTCGCGCTTCGTCTCCTCACGAACCCGTTCGATGCCCGTCTCGACCCCTAAAAGAAAAAGCCGTGCGGGGGCAGGGTGCAAGGTTGATTTTTTTGAGGAATGCGATTTTGTTGGGATTCACGAAGGATGGTCCCTAGCACATGAGGGAACGACGGTTGACGCGGCCGGAGTCCGCGTGCCACCCGCTTCGCACAGTCCGTCGAAGAAGGTGGTGCGGGCACTCCGTGCACGCGGAATCGTGCGATTCTGCGCATAAGGGATCTCCACTGTCCTATCGGTCAGAATCGCGTTTCAAAAAAATTCCCCTTGCACCCCTGAATACGCCACCCTCTCTCATTGGCGTTGAGGGCCGCGTGCGCCGATGCTACAATTCAGAACACCGTTGTTTTCGGCGAATCATGTGAACACAGGGAGCTTTTTATGCGTCGTGCAAAAATTTTTCTTTCGGTTGCCAGTGTAGCGTTTCTTTCCTGTTTTGCGCTGTTTGCGGAAGAGCCGACGGACCTCCGCCTCGTGCTGCTGATCGGACAGTCCAACATGGCGGGCCGCGGCAAGGTGACGCCCGCCGACCAGCAGATGAACCCACGCATCTTCATGCTCGACAAAGCCTGCGCGTGGGTGCCGGCCAAGGATCCCGTGCATTTCGACAAGCCCAAGGTCGCCGGTGTGGGCCTCTGTTCCGAATTCGCGCGTCAGTTTGCCGCGAAAGAGCCCGCGGCGAAGATCGGCCTGATCCCCTGCGCGTTCGGCGGCACGTCGCTGGACCAGTGGAAGCCCGGCTCGGCCCTCTACACGAACGCGGTCGCCCGTGCGAAGCTCGCCCAAAAGAGCGGACGCCTCGTCGCCATCCTGTGGCATCAGGGCGAAGCGGACAGCTCCGCGTCGAAGACCGCCACCTACCCGGCACGTTTCTCGGCCATGATCGCCCGGCTGCGCGCCGACCTCGGCGCGGCGGACGTGCCGGTGATCGTCGGCGAGCTCGGCCGCTACCGCGACGCTTACGCGCCCTTCAACGCGATGCTGCCGCAGGTGACCAACGCCGTGCCGCGTTGCGCGCTCGTCTCTTCGGAAGGGCTCGGCTGCAACGACGATAAGGTTCACTTCAACCGCGACGCCCTATGCGCGTTCGGCCGCCGTTATTTCGAAGTCTTCGAACGCTTTGCAAACCGGTAATACGCACTGGCCGATTTAATAAAGAAATTCCGCATGGATCAGAAAGAACAAAAAACCGTTCTGCGGTGGGGACGTTTTGACCCCTTTTATTCGCGCAACCGCGTGTGCAAATCCCTGTTGCAGGATCTGGGTTGGAACGTGGTCGACTTCAACGTTCATCTTTCATGCTTGGGCGATGCAGAGGCGGTCATCCGCGGCGTTGGCAAGCCCGATCTACTGTGGATCCCTTGTTTTCGCCAGCGCGACGCGGCTGCAGCCATCCGCTGGGCCAAACGGCGAAACGTGCCGGTTATTTTCGATCCGTTCATCAGCTCATGGGACAAGAAGGTGCTGGAACGCCAGATCTGGCGCGCCGAAGAGAAACGTGCGCAGCGTCTCCTGAGGTGGGAGACCCGCCTGTTCAATCAAGTGGATTGTCTGTTGGCCGACACCGCCTGCCACGCCGAATTCTACCACAATCAAATGGGCGTACCTCTGAAAGACATCCATTTGCTTTACATCGGCACAGACGAATCGGTTTTCAAGCCGGGCGACGATCCGGTGCGCGACCCGGCGTCGCCTCTCCGCGTGCTGTACCACGGCTGCTATGTCCCGCTGCACGGCACGGAGCACATCGTGGAGGCCGCACGGCTGACACAGCATTTACCGATTAAGTGGGATTTTCTCGGTTGGGGAAAGTTTAAGCGGCCGACGGAAGAACGCGCCCGAGGCGTTTCCAACATCACGTTTCTCGACAAGGTGCCCTACACGGAAGTGCCGCGCATCATCAAATCCGCTGATATCGTTCTGGGTGTCTTCGGCACCACTGAAAAAGCGTCGCGCGTGATCGCAAACAAAGTCTTTGAAGCGCTGGCCTGCGGCCGCCCCGTGATCAACGAGCACAGTGCGGGATATCCCGAAGTCGCTCGACAGACCCCCGCGCTCACCTTCATTCCCCCCGGCGACCCGCAGGCGCTGGCTGCGGCCGTCACACGTTTTCTGGACCACCGAAGCGAGCTTCCTGCACTCAACAAGGAGGCGAGACGCTTTTTCGAGGAGCATCTCAGCATGCGCGTGATCAAAAAGCAACTGGAACGGGCGGTTGATTACGCCTTAAAAGCCGCCGACATTGCATAAACGGATCATGTTCGTTACCATAACCTTCTTTTCTTGGTGATGAGGAATTACGACAAATGAAAAAAGTGCTTGTTACCGGCGGTGCAGGTTTTATCGGCTCACATGTGGCGCGGGCGTTGTCGCGCTCGGGGTTCGCGGTGATCATTTTGGACGACCTTTCGGGCGGCTATCAGGAAAACCTTCCGGACGGGTGTGTGTTTGTCAAAGGATCGATTACCGACTCGCATCTCATCAACAGCCTTTTTGACCAACATCATTTCTCGTTCGTCTTCCATTTGGCGGCCTATGCCGCCGAGGGGCTTAGCCATTTCATCAAACGTTTCAACTACGAGAACAATCTGATCGGCAGCATCAACCTCATTAACGCTTCGGTGAACTCCGGAACGGTGGAGTGTTTCGTCTTCACGTCCTCGATCGCCGTTTACGGGCGCAACCAAGTGCCCATGACCGAGTTGCTGGTTCCGCAGCCGGAAGATCCTTACGGGATCGCCAAATACGCGGTCGAGCAGGATTTGTGCGAGGCTCAGAAAATGTTCGGCCTGAACCACGTGATCTTTCGTCCCCACAACGTGTACGGCGAGAATCAGAACATCGGCGACCCCTATCGCAACGTGATCGGCATCTTCATGCGCCAGATTCTGCAAGACAAGCCTCTCACCATTTTCGGCGACGGACAGCAGATGCGGGCGTTCAGCTACATCGACGACGTGGCCCCGATCATCGCGGCCTGCGTGGAACGCCCGGCGGCGTGGAACGAGGTCTACAACATCGGGGCGGATCAGCCCTGGACCGTTCTGGACCTCGCCACGCACGT
>Ga0183095_10895_pt3 | contig 21929 bp, 16 predicted proteins | sample BioMet4_FD_130346 | JGI IMG/M metagenome (GOLD analysis project Ga0183095, IMG submission 130346) | Microbial communities from bioreactor (seeded with sewage sludge) at LBNL, California, USA - Biofuel metagenome 4 (v2) (version 3) | ecosystem: Engineered > Bioreactor > Anaerobic > Unclassified ...
GTAGTTGTTTCACCCGACCAGTCATACATTGTCACTTTGTTCTGACGTGCTACTTCCCAGTGTTTACGAAGACGCACATTTGCACTTCCCGATACAGTTAAGCCCTTTGTCAATTTAGCTAAATCGAAAGTCACTTTACCACCTAAACGTAGTATTTCTTCTGTACTTTTTGTACGACCACCTTCAACCAACTTAGCTAACAAGTTGTTGTTACCAAATGTATCATAAAATTGTCCATAACTATTATACAATGGGAAGATGTAGAAGTCCTGAATACCATTACCTACACCTTGAGTAGGAACATCAGTAATACGTTTATCATATGAAACATTGAATTCAGTTTTAACCCAATCATTTACTTTATAATCGGCATTGGTACGGAAATTATATTTCTGCTGACCATCAAAAACAATATCAACCAATGAACGGTCCTTGGCATAACCCAAAGAAGTCATAACTTTCAACTTGTCAGTACCACCCGAGATATTAATATTATGAGATTGCCCCCAGGTATTGCCATAAACAGCATCAAACTGATCAGAGGAAGGATCAAGTACACGCCATACGCCTGCAACAACACCTTCATATCTTTCTCCGGCAGCCATCTTTCTCCAAATATCTTCAGGCCACATCCACCAACTATATTGTGGATTACCATCTTTATCTAATAAAGCATAAGCATCGTTTTCTGTAGCATGACATAACATTTCTGCCCAAGTCTGACCATCAGCAACAGGGAATTTATTACCTACAACATTTGTGTGAACACTACCAGAATAAGTAACCTTCACTCTACCTTCCTTACCACGTTTAGTTGTTACAAGAATTACACCAGCTCCAGCTTTTGTACCATAAATTGCAGCAGCAGCATCTTTTAATACAGAAATACTTTCTACATCGTTTGGATTGATTTGAGAAAGTTCCCATTGATAAGCCTCAACACCATCAATCAAAATCATTGGATCTGTAGCATTAACAGAAATACCACCACGTAATGTTATATCAGTACCTTCATTACCAGGACGAGAAGATGTACGTGTAATTGTTAGGCCTGGGATAGTACCTTGCAATGCAGATGCCATACTCTGAGTAGCTTTACCTTTCAAGACCTCATCTCCCATAACCTGAGCTACAGAACCGGAAAGAGTTGCTTTCTTCTGTACGCCATAACCCACAACTACAACCTCATCTAATGTCTGTGCATCTTCCTTCAAAGATATCTTTACTTTATTACCTGTTATAGTAACTTCTTGTTTTACATAACCAATGTATGAGACTACCAGTTTACCTTTTGCCGGAGCATTTACTGTAAAATTGCCCTCAACATCAGTTATAGTTCCTGTTGATGTTCCCTTTACAAAAATACTGGCACCAATAATAGGTTCTCCTTTTTCATCTGTTACTGTACCTATTACTTTTGTATTCTGTGCAAAGGCTGCTACAGAAGCAATAAGCATCAGCATACATGCCAAAATCATTTTAGATAGAAGACTTTTATTTGCCTTCTTTTTCTGATCCGATTGTTTCATAAATAAATATTTAAGTGTTAACAAAATATGAAATATTTTCTCATTAAAAAAACTCTCGGAGAAATTTCTCCATTTAATTGCCTTTTCCGGCCACATTTGCTCTGTCTAGATTCATTGTCCATAAGCTTCTTTCATATATTATAAATTTATTGGTTGATTTTATATGCACTGTTTTATATAGTTACGCATTACTTTTCGTCCTATCATTAAATGATTTTCTACCGTACGTTTACTTAAGTTAAGTTCTTCAGCAATTTCTCCGGTAGATTTTTCATAAAAGCGATTCATTATATATATTGTCTTACGCTGGGAAGGGAATGACTGAAGTTTATTCTTCTCAAGGAAAAGTATTTCTTTCGCATGTAAATTAGGCTCGGTATCATTAGTATATGTTACCGCATGATCATATATGTACGAAGTAATTTCCTGCTTTTTATAGTAACGACGGAGGTAATCAATTATAATATTACGTGCAATCGTAAAAAGGAAGTATTTAACTGTTTCTTCTCTTAACATCAACTTATAATCAATCAAACGGATAAATACATCTTGTGCTAAATCCTCAGCATCATACTTATGATTAATTCTATAAGTAATGTAATTAAGTATGGTTTGATGATAATCATTGTACGAACGTTCAACGAGACGATCAGAGTTGTTTAATGTACTTTCCATAATATTAGCTTTAATAAAGTTATGCTTTACGGAAGCAAATATAGAGAGTAAAAAAAGGAAAGCAAGAGTTAATAAAGGTCAATACATCTCATACCATTTCATAAGACATAATTATATATAAATACCTGATTATAAATGATTTAAATATAATACATGGAAAGTCTCAAATAATTGTATTATACTTACCTTTGAACATATAATATCAGATAATAACATTTTTATGCTGAACAGCATAAAAGAAAATGCACTTGCTTATTACGGGCAAGTGCATTCAATTAGTTTAAATAATAAAACCTATCAGATTGTTGTTTTATTTAGAAGATTCCATTTGCTGGATATACTCGTTAGGAGTTATTCCTGTAAGTTTTTTAAATGATCTGAAGAATGATGCGCGTGAACTAAATCCACATTTTTCAGATAATGCTGTGAGAGTATATCTTGAATACTTTGGATCATTAGCCAACTCTTTAAATTCTGTAATGCGATATTCATTCACAAAATCATAATAATTCTGATTCAAATATTGATTAAATACATAAGAGAGTGAATGAGAAGTACACTTAATTGCATGAGCCAAATCGGAAATCTTTAAGTTCGGATTAATATATGGCTTATCCTTTTTCATATACTTCGTGAGATTATTGTAGATGTGCTTGCACTCTTCGTTACTCAACTTTGCAAATTTATACTTTTCTTCATCTTGCTTTATGCGTTCCTGTTTTGAAGATTCTTTTTCAGCAGAATCTGGTTCTTCAGATGAAGCTGATTCTATCTGCGTTTCTTCAAACTCGGATGATTCGGGTGATAAAGTTTCTTCTTCTTTTTTTATTAATGTCTTACGCAAATAGTTTCTGCCCCAAAGAGCTAAAGCAAAAATTGTTGCCACAACGGCAATCCAGAATATAACAAGTAAAAACGGACTAATCATAACAGATATAGTTTCTTCTGATTTTTCATCGCCTTGAAGACGAACATGAAATGTATAACTTCCAATAGGAAGATCGTAATAGGATACTTCATTTTTTCCGGTTATTGTTTGCCAATCCTCATCATATCCTTCAAGTTTATACTCATAAATCATAGAGGAAGGGTCACTATATGTGAGACTTGAAAACCGGAAAGTCAAATTATTCTGATCCCTTGATAGTGAAATATCTTTTTCAGCTCTGATCTCTTCCTGCATATCACTGTCAAGGGATTGACCATTTACTAAAATATCAGTTAATACAATAGAATAAGGGTTTCGTTTAGTGGTAGCAACCAAAGCCGGATCTACAGAAAGTAATCCTTTTGAATTTCCAAACCACAATTTTCCTTTGGCATCTTTATAACAGGCTGCCACATGAAAAATAGGATCAGGTATTCCATCTGTAAAATTAAAGCCCTGCACTATACTTTCATCTCTATTCATGCTAATAATGCCGTTGTCTCTGCTGAGCCAATATTTACCAGCATTATCTTCAATAACAGCCATAAAGGCATTGCCCAGTAACTTATGCTTCATTTTCAAACGCTGAAAATTACGCATTGATAAATCGGATTTGAAAACATCTCCTTTATCGGGACAAAAGAAAATATTGTTATGCGAATCCTGATATATATATCTTATTTTCTCTTTATTAAAGAAACCTTGAGGAAAAATATTAGATTTAATGCTTTGAGATACAGGATCAAATATACATAATCCATTATCAGTTGCTATCCATCCTTTCTTTGTTGAATCAAAGAAGATATAATATACATTTCCATCGATTAACTGAGAATTTGTACTTGTATATGTTTTTATCTCTTTGGTTTGTTTGTTATAGCAATGCACTCCCTGAGAAGAAGCAATCCATAAATTACCATTACTATCTTCTTCAAAATGAAAAATGTGACCTTTCTGGAAAACATCTTCTTTATCAAAATCGTGTAATGAAAGAGTCTGAGGATTAAGTACGGATACTCCCCCACCATAAGTACCGATATAATATTCATTATTATAACGGCGTAAAGACAATATAAGGTTGGAGCGAAGTGACGATTTATTATAGCTCTTTACCAGTTTCTTATCTTCCGAAATATAATACAATCCTTCGCGGGTTCCAATCAGCTTCTCTTTATCATGTATTACAAAAGAACGAACCGGTAAGTTGGATGAATTAAAAAGCGGAGGGAACGAATAAACTTTAAAAAGATTATTTTGATATAGACTGTAATCAAATCCGGCTTGATAAAAACCAATCCAGACAATTCCATCTCTGTCTACCAACAAAGAATAAACTGAGTTTGAACGGATTCCGGCTTTATCCTGAGGATTGTACTGTATAGAGCGTACAACCTTCTGCTGACTATGAGATAGAAAATGAACTCCATTTCCATCCGTAGCCACATATATCATCTCTTTTCCATCACTTGATAAATCTGATATAATATTACTTCCTACCTCTATGGAACGTGAAAAGCGTGAAGTAGGAATGTCAAAACGAACAAGTCCGGCATTGGACGTTCCCAAATATAAAGTAGATCCAATAATCGTTATTTTAGAAAAACTATTCAGATTAGGTGAATCATTGAAGCGAAATTGCTTTATTTTTTTGTTTTGCGTATTATATGAGTAAAGTCCTGTAGGAGTTGCCATCCATAGGGTTCCGGTTTTGTCAATAGCCATTCCCAGAATATGATTGCCTGAAGAAAGTATATTATTATCAGGCATAATCTGGTTGAAACTTCCATTATTATAGATAAAGACTCCCTTTTCACTACCTATATATAAAACATTATGCGAATCCTGAATCAAAGAATGCACACCGCAATTTATTAAGCCAGATGAGAAGAGCTCCAACTGATCGGTCTTCTTATTAAGTTTCCAAAGTCCGAGTCCGTTTCCGGTCCACAGATTTTTGTCTTTTGTTTCTAATATTGAACTAACACGTTTTTTATTGATATCAGAACCGGAAAAAGGATAATGTTTTATAGTAACTCCATCAAAGCGTTCCAGACAGTTGTCTGTACCTATCCACATAAATCCTTGCGCATCTTTATAGAATGCATTAACCAATAAATCAGACAATCCTTCGGACATTGTAAGTCCACGGAAAGTATATGATTGCCCATATATAGAAACAGAAAGAAGTAATAGCCAAAGCATTAATAACTTCTTTCTACCATTCATTATGAAAATATAGTTTTTCAATGTATTCTTTTAACCATTTATTTGTAAAAGGATATGCAAATATAACTATTTTCAATGATTAACAATGTTTAATAATGAAAAAACAGAAGCGTTTTTTAGCTATTATATCCATATATACTGTAGTTTACAAACAAGGTTCAGACAATGACTTGCTATTTAGTGTCAGACTCGAATATTTATAACCCGTAATACATTTGCAAAAAAGGAAAACACAACCTCAAGAAAAACAGGTTAACTAATCGTTCTTCATCAATTATCTTTTTATTTCAACGTAATTTGAAGCAGGTAACTTATAGGTTTTGCCCGAAATAACTATTTTACAAGGCACACTTGATGAATAGAACCATTTTCCTTGCTTATTTTCCAGAACTGCATTTGCCAACGCAGAAGTTTCTATCGAGCATTTGGCTCCTTTCAGCAGACGACCATTTCCCATAAACAATACACAATTGCCACTATTTTCCATTCCAATCACAGCATAAGCAGCTTCCGATATCATGTTCTGATACGAAACCTTAGTTGCTGATTCCGAAGAGAAAACATAATCTGTTCTACCATCTTTACTTTCAACTTTAACACCTACAAAATCATTAGCAGTTGTTTTTGCATTAAAATATGAAACGGAAGCAATGTTACTTGGTTCGTTCTTGCTAGTTGGTTCAAAGATGGAAACAAACGGACGTGTCCACGCTTCGCCATTCTGACGGGCAACAAAAGTTAGTGTGGGTGAGTTTTTTATATCATAAGGCATTGGTGTACGAGCCATTCCTTCTGTATAAGGTGCCAACACACTGAAAATCTCACGTTCCTTCTCTCCTTTTATCCACATATTCATTGAAACATCATCGCCACCGGGCATATTCATGGTGAAGGTAGTTTTTATATCCTTGTCGGTAAGCTGCGATTTCTGATTATACAAATAAGAATAAGCGTACAGATGCGCTCCCGCAAAAGCAAGATCATCTGTTGGTTTCAAATTAAGAGAATCTCCACTGGCAGCATCTGCTACAGATATCTTCTGACCAAGGTTGTGATAGATATAATCGTGCATCTTATCGCCACCCTTTTGTTTCTTCGAGCGGAAAACATCTACATAATATCCATGTTTATCGTCAGTTCTGATAATGCTCATCAAACGATTCTGATTAGCTTGTGTTTCCGGTTCCAGAAAAGAGACATCAGAATATGTTATTCCGGTATATATCCCATCTCTTTGTTCGGACTGAGGATAATTACCTTTCACTTCGAAACCATGATTACTTTTCATTTCCGGATAACGCGAAATTCCATCTACAATAACGGTATTGTGCGCAAGGAACTGTGAGTAATATTCTGCGTAATCCTGTGCAAAGTATCCGGATCCAAGACCAGCATCTGGGCCTAGAATATAGCCTTTACCGTAAAGTTCCATCGTTATACCGTTGGAATGCATGTGGTTGCCTAACGATGCCGCTTCTGAAATCATCAATCCATATCGGGGATTCATGCTGTTGCGCTGAACCAGCCAACTTACATTTGGGGCGTAAAACAAAGGAGATGTATAGTCTTCAATTTTGCCTGCCGCTACCGAAGGATCGAGCACCAGAGGTTTATCACTGAAAAAAGAAGTAATCTCAGCCGGAATATTCGTTTTATCTTTAGCTGCCTTTCCGGCATCTTCATTTAACAGTTTATACATTCCCGTAAAATAGTTCTCCTGCTCTTTTTTATTGAATTTCTGCGCATTGGCTATCATCCGTGCATAAAAATCCGTACGAGGTTTTCCGTAATGTGTATCTCCAAAACCGGTAGTTAATCCGTTTGGAAAAAGATATTGTGGAATATGTGCAACGGCTTTCTTTATTACAGGCATCTGTTCCAATGCATCAAAATTCATAGTACGGGCGTACATATCTACAAAATTGGCGAAATCAGCCACAACATTCTGACTGTAACCCGGGCATTCTCCCCATATTCCTGTATTAGGATCGAAGCCATAATTCATTAATTTAGTGAGCGACCACTGACGAATGCTTGATTTATTAAGCACATAATCAAGATAATAGCCACGCCCCTTCTTATCGGCATAACGGTCATTGTCTTCCAGTATTAACCCAATATTATTTATGTAAACAGCCTGAAATAAATCCCAGTTATTGTGAGGAACGCCTCTGTCTATTATATTATCTGCAAACTTTTTAAAAGTAGTAGCATATATATCCATCTTATCTGCCTTATGTTCTTTCAGATAATAGTAAAGGAAATCGTAAGCGGGAACAAGCGCACTCAAAATATCTTCGTGAATAACCTCAAAAGAAGAGAGTCCTACAAGTGTTTGCTGATGTCCGTGATTCAAATCATAAGGCACCTTGCGATAATACATACCCGTCATATACATATCGAAAAGATCCTGAGCAAACTTTGCATACTTTTCTTCGCCGGTAATCCAGTAAACAAAAGCAGCATCGCGAGCCATATTCATAATCTCCAGATTAATAGACTCAATATTTCGTCCGGTCTTAGATTGTTCGGCCCATTCAAGCGGTCGCCCTTCCTTGGAATTATTATGGAAATAAAGTCCCCGTGGATCGTCCATATAAGGAAGTATATCTTCCAGTTTAGGGCGACCATAAATGGTTGTGCTTGCACGTGTCCCGGTATAACGAACTGTAGGAACAGGGGCATATCCTTCGGCATGAGAATAAACTTCTCCGTTAATAAAAACATCTGTACTATGCGTTTTCCAATACATCTGCAATCGTGAAACAATCCATTCGGGATCTGTTATATGACGATTCACATAAGTATCTATGCGGAGTTTCAGTTTATTAAAAACATCTTTAGCCCAAGCTTCGTTAGCTATTAACTGTTTTGTCTCTTCTTTCCCTTTGGCATTAGTCAGCACACGAGGATGATCCTGATCTAAAGAAGCAGGAATCTGAATATGCTGAGCATTTAACTGTAAAGAGGCTAAAAGGCAAAATAGTAATATTAATCGTTTCATCTTTCCATAATAATTTGATTCTGTAAATTTAGTACGAATAAACCAATTGATTTACTCAATACCACATAATAATTTTATCCAATTATTGCTTTTCTATCCATTTTACGCTAAATAAAACACTCATTTACAGCTATGAAACACATTTTAACTCAGCTTTTCCGTTTTCAGGGACAACTTATAAGGTTATATTCTGACAATACGTTTTACTTTTCGAGTTAACTAACTGATTACAAGCTGCGGAAAAATTAGTTTCACCCCCTATAATAACAAAAACAGCACTAGTTTTTCCGCAGATTGGCAAGACCATTATACTCCTGATTTCAGGAAATATAAAAGGGTAAAAACTCGTTCGAGGAAAGGTCATTATTGGTGATAGAATTTAATTTATTGGCGGTAGATTTCAAATTATTGGTGATTGGTTTTTATTTATTGGCGAATAATGTGTATTTTTGCATGCATAAAATTCCAAACTATACATTATTATATTATGCAAGAAAAGATTATCATTCTTGATTTCGGTTCACAGACCACCCAACTTATTGGTCGCAGGGTTCGTGAGCTGGACACGTATTGCGAGATTCTACCTTACAACAAATTCCCAAAAAACGATGAATCTGTTAAGGGAGTTATTCTTTCCGGAAGCCCTTTCTCTGTATACGATGATGCGGCTTTCAAAATCGATCTAAGCGAAATCCGAGGAAAATATCCTATTTTAGGAATCTGTTATGGTGCACAATTTATCGCATATACTAACGGTGGTAAAGTTGAACCGGCTGCTACTCGTGAATACGGACGTGCTAATCTTGGCTCTTTCTGCAAAGACAACGTATTGTTTAAAGGAGTAGAAAAGAACTCACAGGTATGGATGAGTCATGGTGATACTATCACTGCAATTCCTGATAATTTTAAAACTATAGCTTCAACAAATGAGGTTGCTATTGCAGCTTATCAGGTTGAAGGCGAACAAATATGGGGCGTACAGTTCCACCCTGAAGTATTCCATACAGTTGATGGTACACAGATTCTTCGCAACTTCGTTGTAGATGTTTGCGGATGCAAGCAAGACTGGAGTCCTGCTTCTTTCATTGAAAGTACTGTTGCTGAGTTGAAACAACAACTTGGAGACGACAAAGTTGTTCTTGGTCTTTCGGGCGGTGTTGACTCATCTGTTGCTGCTGTATTACTTAACAAGGCAATTGGTAAAAACCTGACTTGTATTTTCGTAGACCACGGAATGCTTCGTAAGAATGAATTCGAAAATGTATTGACTGATTACGAACACTTAGGTCTTAATGTAATTGGTGTAAATGCAAAAGATAAATTCTTCAGCGAACTTGCAGGCGTAACTGAACCAGAACGTAAACGTAAGATTATTGGTAAAGGCTTTATCGATGTATTCGATGAAGAAGCTCATAAACTGAAAGATGTGAAATGGTTGGCTCAGGGTACTATTTATCCTGACTGTATTGAATCTCTTTCTATCACAGGTACAGTAATCAAGAGCCATCACAATGTAGGTGGTCTTCCTGAAAAGATGAACCTGAAACTTTGCGAACCTCTTCGCCTTCTTTTCAAAGATGAAGTTCGTCGTGTAGGTCGTAAATTGGGAATGATGGAGCATCTTATCAACCGTCATCCTTTCCCGGGTCCTGGTTTAGCTGTTCGTATTCTTGGCGATATCACTCCAGAAAAAGTACGTGTACTTCAGGAAGCTGATGATATCTTCATCAGCGGATTACGCGAATGGGGACTTTACGATCAGGTATGGCAAGCAGGTGTTATCCTTCTTCCGGTACAGTCTGTAGGTGTTATGGGTGACGAAAGAACATACGAAAATGCAGTTGCACTTCGTGCCGTAACTTCAACCGATGCCATGACAGCCGACTGGGCTCACCTACCTTACGAATTCCTTGGTAAAATCTCTAATGAAATCATCAACAAGGTAAAAGGTGTGAACCGCGTTACTTATGATATTAGTTCTAAGCCACCTGCAACTATTGAATGGGAATAAACACAAATCCCCAAAAACCTAACCATTTTTATTTTATATTATTTTAAATCAGACATTTAGACTACTTTTTCACGTATCTTATTGATATTGAGAAAGTAGTCTTTTTTATACCATTTTCAAAAAACGACCACCAACCACGACCACCCACGACCACCAACTACTTGTTTTATTCACTTGAATATCATACATTTGTCTCATTAACAATTAAAGACAGAAAATATGAAAGTGAATTATAACCTTAAAAACAAAGTTAATGAGGAAGAACTCATAATCTGTGTAGTCACTTATGAAGGTAAAAGAATAAAAATGAGTACTAAGCGTAAAGCGTACACAAAAAGTTGGAATACTGAAAAACAACGTTGTGCTATATCAAGTGACTTCCCAGACAAAGTTAATCGTAATAGTAAGAAGATTAATAAATTCTTGGATGAACTCGAAAAATCTCTTTCATTTCATTTTTCAACACCTCAGAATCTTATTAATGAAGATCACGTAAAACACATTCTAACTAGTTATATAAATGGAATAACAAAAGATGAACTAGAGGAAGATAAGAAGAAACAAATAACCCCCCTTCAATTTTTTGATAAATTTCTAAACGAAAAAAGGATAAATAAACAGACAGGAACGTTTGTAAACGAAAGAACAACTAATCACCATAAACTAGTCTTAAAAAGATTTCAATCATTCTTTAAAGAAATGAATCTTAAAGACGATTTTTCGGTTTTCGACAAAAGATTTGAAACTAAATTTGAAACTTGGGCTTATTCTTCAAAAAACTACAGTGCTAATACAATTCCTACATCACTATCAATATTGAAGGTGTGGTTAAACGCAGCGGTGGAAGAAGGTTTAATAAATGAAGTTTCGTTCAAAAACTATAAATCTAAGTCTAAAGAAGTTGATAACATTTATTTAAATGAGGATGAAATAAAGAAAATATATGAACTTGATATTCAACAAAAAATGAGTGAAGGAAGAATAGATAAAAAATCAAAGATTGAAACTACTAGAGACTTGTTTATTGTTGGTTGTTGGACAGGTTTACGTTATTCCGACTTAAACAACCTTAATAAGTCCGCTGTTTTTGATTTAGAAAAGAATTCTATTAGTGTTATAACCGAGAAAACAAGACAAAAAGTTCAAATACCACTTCACCCCTATTTGAAAGAAATTTATCTTAAATATGAAGGAAATTTCCCTAAAATGATAGACAAAGCACACTCAATATTACATTTACAAGAAATAGGAAGATTATGTGATATAAATGAGGAAGTTCTAGTTACAGAAAATAAAGGAGGTCAAATAACAACAAAGAAATACAAGAAATATCAACTTATTAAGAATCATACTTCAAGACGATCATTTGCAACGAATCTTTATTTGAAAGGGGCTTCTACTATTTCAATTATGAAACTTACAGGACACACCACAGAAGCGAACTTTATGAAGTATATAAAGATTACTAGACAAGAAAATTTAGAACTTATGCAAGAATTTTTCAAATAAATACAACCACTTTATTCTAAATGAAAAAGACCTCATTATTAGAGGTCTTTTTCAGTTTAATTTAACAGCTTAATAGTTTTATAGTTATTCCATACCAAGTGGCATAATTAATTACACAAACTAAATTAGTATAAAGTTCAGGGTATCCTTCTAATTTATTTAAATCATCAATCATTATTTTTATTGTTCCTTTTTCAGTTTTAGTTGACTCATTATAAATTTTTACTGTTTCATTCCTTATTTCATCAGTTGTTTTATTACTATACCCATTAAAAATACATATTCTAGACAAATTATCTTTACCTATTATATTACTAATTTCCTGAACTAATTTATCAAATGCTTCTCTTTTCATAGTACTTTTTTTAAAAAATAATTTATTATAAACCATTAAAAATAAAATTCAGTTCTTGACCTGTTAATTCTCTATATTTATTCTGTAATTGGTGGACATATATATATTCACCATCAACACCCTCTATTATACAAAAACCTGTATAAACTTTAATAATTATATTATTATCCAAGTCATATCTATTTACCACAACTTCGGTACTATCACGTAAATCTATAAATATACCATCAGTAATTTCTGTTTTATTAATATGTTCAATAAAATCATTAATTCTAATTGGAACTAATTCATTAAATGGAATAATTTCAGGTAAACCCATTTGTTTTTGAATATATTCATAGTATACAGGCGGATAATGATTTGAGGAGATTTTACTTAATAGTTTCCCTTTAACGCCTGTTTCTTTTATTTCTTCAACTTTAATTAAAAAAACATCAGTTTTAAAAAAATTTCCTACTTGAATTTCTGTTTCAATCATAATATTTTGTTTTAATATTTAGAACAAATATAGAATAAAATTAGTGACACTAAAAAATAAATAATAAAAAGACCTCATTTTAGAGGTCTTTTTTTGGGGATCAATCTTTAAAATAATGAACCATAGGAAATCCTACAGACATCACATCAGGATTGGTTACTAATACTTTTGGAACTTCAAAAGTTTTGTCGTTGAACTTAACGACTACTGTGTCGCTTTTTTCTTCAATAACACTTAGTGGAATATTTCCTACTAAGTAGACAAATGATGTTGTGTTCATAAATGTTTTATTTTTGTGCTTGTGCACATATTAGTATTAGACAAATATACATTCTGTTTTTCAAAATTGTTATACTATTAACAATTTTTATAGGTTATATTTTTACATACATAAAACACAAATAGGATATACAACATTAATATACAGATAGTTATATATATCTAAATTCTAACTTTATACTAAATATTAATAACATATAAATCTTATATGGAGGATCAGCAATGACAAATTCAATAAAAAAAGGCCTCATTTTAGAGGTCTTTTTCTGTTTATTGTAGATATGGATCGAATACGTATTCGAATTGTTGGATTGAAGGACTTAAAGAACTAAACCAAACATTGTAACCATTAGGTGAATCGTCATAGTACGCCGTGGCACTACCGTTTATTGTATAAGTTGAATTACCTGATACGGTTATATTTCCTCGTGATGTTTGAGTTTCGCCAGCGACTATATTGTCTGTTAAGTCGTGATCAAAGAATTTAACATAAGTATAACAGTTTGTTAATGTTGTACTAGACGCTGAATTATTAGTTATCTCAATTGTATATACTATCTCATTAGTTGTGTGGTCGTCATTAAGCCATCCACAATTTATAATAACACTAATATTAGTACTAGTACTCTTTATCGTTAATGAAGATCTTGTAACTGAATCCAAAGGATAATATATTATTCCCCCAGGAATTGATAAAGTACTAGTATTAACAGTATCACTCAATAGAGGATAGATATAATAATTACCCGCGTTTAAATCAGATATTGGAACATCTACATAAGTAACACCACTAATTAAAGGACTTGTTGCGGTTATCATTCTTGCACCTGTTGTACCGTTTGTGCTCACCATATACGCACCTACATAAGTATTTTTTATTGATTCAATATCAGTTAATGTTACAGTATAAGTGTCTTCGTTATAGAACATTGAGACTTGTGTACTTCCCGCTGATATATAAGACTCTAAAGGAACATCGACCGCAATTGGACTTTCTGCGGTGTGATTATAGTTGCGAAAGTCACCTAATCTATAAGGACTTGTTGAACCTCCTGTCGGTTGTAAATAATTCCAAGTTGTACCACTTGTAACCGCGTTGACTATATTAGTTATACTATTGTAATATGGAATATTTAACCCGCAATTACCGTCTGTCGCTTTCCAATAATTTCCCGTTCCTGTCGAGTTTCGAACAGGTTTACATTTCGACCACTTATTTATCTTATTTGATTTACAAAGTGTACCAATGTCGTTACTACCGTGTCCAATCGTGCTAGAAACTAAAGATGTTGTTATTCCTGTGTATGGTAACATTATATTAATCTTTTTTTACTAATTTATTAAAGATGTATTCATATTCAAGTACATCTAGATTTTTATTTTCTTCTACTATTTTGAAATAGTCTTCTATATCTATCATATCTATTTCAACATCTATTACACTATTTAATTCTTGAATTAATATTTCATTAAATTGTTGTTCTAATTTTTGGATTACATTTTTTACTTCTTCGTCCTCTGATAGAATTAATACTTCGAAATTGTCAGGTTTCAAACTGTCAGCGGTTACTTTCTTAAATGTTTCTATGTCTTGAACTATTCTACTTAATTCAATCTTATCTTTAATTATTACAACTCTGTTAGTGTTTGACACTGTTGAAATTTTTAATTTACTGATTAAATTATTAAGTTGTTCACATTCGAATTTTGTTATTTTCATACTATTTTTCTTTATATATAAATAGTACGTTATCCGAAAAAGTTAATATCCAACCGCAAAGAACCAACCGTTTGTCCCATCCAATACCGCTTGAAAAGTACTATTAGTAACATTTCCCGCGTGGTTAGTACCATTGCTACCCGATGTCGTTCTGTTAGTACTTATTACTATACTTAAACACTTAGTCGGAAATGTATAAGGGAATGAATAAACACCGTCATCACCTTGTAAATAACCCCATTCAAGAATTAGGCCACTAGGTAACTTAGTATAACCACCATAATACACGTATTTACCACTACTTGAATTGTAATAAGTACTTGAAAAAGATGTAGTTCCACCGCTTAGACTAGCTACTGTACTACTCAATGAAGTAACAGAACTATTTAAACTTGACACTGTACTAGATAATGAAGAAACTGAACTATTCAATGTTGATATACTGTTAGTATTTGATTGAGTCGAATTATAAAGACTATTAATCGCGTACGCGTTAAATGTGTTCGTAAAGTCTGTATTAGAATATACTCCGCCAAATCCACTAGTTCCGTATACACTTGAAATTATTCCACTTCCACCACCTGTTGTTCCTGTAGAACTTCCAAACGCACTCATTTCACCTGTTGAGAACGTACTTCCGCTTATCTGTAACTTATCGTCAACAATTGACAATCTATTAAGTACGTTCAATTGATTAGTAGTTAAATGTAAGTTACTAGATACGTGTGTGTTGTAACTTGACAAAGTAACAGCGTCAGTTATTCCATAACCTGAAAGCGTGGTTGGTTTACTCGTTAAACTTGCGAACGTATGAGTGTGAGTTGAAGTTGCTGCGTCTGTAATTCCATAACCCGCCAAAGTGGTTGGATTTGTTCCACTTATTACACGTCCTTTACTGTCAGTTGTTACACTTCTATATGTTCCCGCTGTTCCTACACTCGCAAGAGTTGTCGCAATACTTGTTGATCCTGAACCTGATAAGTCACCCGACAATGTAATAGTTTGATTACCTGTAAGATAATTGTGAGTATGTGAAGTAATAACACCTGTTAGGACTCCTTCAACTTGACTCTTAGTTATTGTAGTTAAGAACGCACTATCATTTGTTAGTTGAGAAACTTTGAAAGGTATTGGAACTGTTACAGCACTTGAACCGTTAAACGTATTAGTTGAATAACCCGAAAAAGTCAAAGTATTGGCTACTGAATTAGCGGAACCTCCCGCACTATTTGAACCCGCATAGTTATGTGTATGTGAACTACTCGCAGCGTCCGTAATCCCGTACCCGCCTAAAGTCGTTGGTTTATTTAATATTTTTGAAAAATCATTCAACGCAACAATAGAACCCGAAGAATTTTTCATATATAACTTTTCTGATCCCGCTGTTGTTCCAAGTGCTAATTCACCATCTTGTAAAGAACTAGGTGCACTTGTATTTGTTGAATTTTTTAATTTAATCGTTTGTGACATATATATTATTAATCAATATCTTTATTTATTACCACGTTCCTCCGTCAATAGTATCTATACTCATTGCAATTGCAACATTACCCGATCCGTCAAAACTTCCACCTGTTGAACTTATACCTGTTCCGCTTATTGTTAATGTTCTTGCGGTCTGTAACTTTGTCGCTGTTGAAGAATTACCACTTAACGCCGCTGTAATTGTACCCGCTGAAAAGTTTCCCGATCCATCACGTGCGACAATTGTTGACGCTGTATTTGCGTTCGTTGCGTTACTTGTTATTGTGTACGCTGTTCCCTCACCCGCAACACCTGTAAGACTTAATCCCGTACCGCTCACCGCAATAGTACCCGCGTAGTTTCCTGTTGTATCTGTTCCCAACACAACCGAGTTAGCCGCAATAGTTGTTGCGATACTTACCGCACCGCTTAAGTCTGTACTTACTGAACCTGTAATGTCGCCAGTTAATGAGATAGTTTTACTAGAACTTAACTTAGTTGCCGTGTCAGCATTACCAACCAAATTTCCTCTAAAGTTTGTTGCTTGAAAGTCTCCAAGTGTTCCGCTAAATACTTCTGAACTGTTCGTCGCGTCAGGAATAAAACTTAAATAACCTGTTGAAGAATCAACACCGAAAAATCCTGTCTTTCCTGTCGTTCCGTTGTGCCATTTATACTCAATACCTCTGTCTTTACCGTCGTTTGTCGTTGGTAATGTGTCACCACCTAGAGTAATAACAGGATCATCTAGAGTCGTTACAGTTGAATTAATTGTTGTAGTAGAACCGTTTAGAGTTAAGTTTCCTGTTACTGTTAAATTACCGCTAATAGTACCGCCCGCTAATGGTAACGCGTCAGTGATTCCATAACCCGCTAAAGTTGAAGGATTACTTCCACCTGTTACACGTCCTTTTGCGTCTACTGTAACACTCTTATAAGTTCCCGCACTTACACCTGTGTTTGAAAGTGTTGTTGTTATTCCTGTAGTTCCTGAACCTGTAATATCTCCCGACAATGTTACTGTTTGATTTCCTGTAATATATTGACTATGTGTGTGACTTGTAATGTTCCCTGTCAATACACCTTCAACTTGTGATTTTGTGATAGCGGTTAAGAACGCACTGTCATTTGTTAGTTGAGATACTTTACTAGGAATTGGAACGGTAACATTTGCGGAACCGTCATAAGTTGAAGTATTATATCCACTAAAAGATAATGTGTAAGGATTCTTTCTTTAATCTGTTAATCTACTATCACCTTCAAGTATAGCGGTAGACGCTTTTGTTATGTTTAATGTTGAACCCGATTTGCTGATATTAGTTACTACATTTCCTGTTCCTGTTGAACTTATACTTGTTGCTGATCCACCTTCAAGACTTGATATTCTTTGTAATGAAGAATTTAAGTCATTATTAATCTTATTGATAGTGTACGCGTTAAAGGTATTTGAGTAGTCAGTGTCTAAGTATGTCCCGCCTAAACCTGTCGAGTCGAAAACAGTAGAAATTAATCCACCACCTCCGCCCGTTCCTGTTCCCGAACCGTAAGCGGACACTTCACCTGTACTGTAAATATCTCCATCGACTTTCAATCTACCGTTTGAATCAATAGACAAAGTGACTGTATTAGTTCCGTTACTTAATACAACTCCATCGACATTTTGAAAGACTTTTTTACCTGTAAAAGTTTGTGCCGTGTCTAGTGTTGCGAGATTTGGTTTGTTTAATATTTTAGACCATTCATTTATTGCCCCTATTGTACCATCACTATTTTTAAATACAATTTTTTCAGATCCTGATTTATACATAACCCCTAATTCACCGTATTCTAAGGAAGAAGGAAGCGTTGTACCTGAAGAACTTTTTAGTTTAATTACTTGTGCCATTTATGTTATAATTTTTATATTATATAAATAGTTCAATAATTAAGAATATCTAGTATTTTTAACAAAAAACTAAAAAACCAAAAGTTTGAAAAATTCTCCGTGTGTGACACTTGATCTTGGGTGTGGTTCAAACACTTTGTTTTGTAAAATATTATGTACCCCTACCCATATAACAAAAAAATGAGAACTAAATAATTAATCCTCATTTCAATATATTGTTTATTATTATTACTCGTTCCAACTTTGTCTGAATTGACATTCTTTATTCGAACAACACAAAGAAGATAGTTTAGAGTATTTCATTTGTGACTCGTATAATTGTTTCTGTAATTCAACTATCTTATTCCTTAACTCTGATAATTGATTGATATAATCGTTTAATTCTTTTTGTTTGTCGGTTAAGTTAGTTTGTAGTTCCGCAATCTGTTTCATACAAAACTCTAGTTGATTCTCATAGACATTATTTGTTTGTTCCTTTATCTCAATGAGTTCTTTACTTGAATCAATGTTTTCTTTATCCTGTTCTTTCTTTCTGTTCTTTATCCATTCGTACGCCTTTACAATGTATGGTACAACAAACTTCTTACTAACTATCCAACCACCGACACTACTTATTGCGGTAACTATTGTTTCTATATCTATTGTCATAATAATTCTTTAATATATAAATATTCCCAAATCTTAAAATGTTAATGTCAATTCAGATTATATAAGTAAAAAAGAAGAAACATTATACTATCTGAATTGACATCTTTATTGTTAGAGTCTTAAGTCCAATCCAGATTGTATATATAATAACAACAAAACAATATACCATCTGAAATGGACTTAAGGAATGTTAGAACGTACCTCCATCAATTACACTATGTAACATATTTGAATATATAATATCTGAATCAGGTTTAATGTTTAAGATAAGTGTAGAACCTTTGTACAATGTTATATTCAACATATTAGAATCATATACATTTCCATTATTCTCTATCTTAAATTTATTCCTCAATGTAATTGTATTAGAAGTATTATTGCGTATATAAACAACTACTAACTTACTAACTGTGTTATTCAATACTATATCACATTGAGTAATACTATTATCAGTTATATATAAGTAATTAGAACTCATTATATCTATCTGTGTATATCCTGATAATACAGTAGTAGTTGAATCTATATTCTTATAACTCAATGTAGTATCTGAAGTACTAGAACTATTAGAAGTACTGTAAGAAGATGTTACAGTATTACTATAGTTCTTTACTACATTTTTATAGTATTTACTTCTCGCTGTATGAGGTATTAATGTTGTTTGTATTTGAATCATTTGTCTTTATATTTAATCTATATATAAATAGTTAGAATTGTGTCAATTTAACACTAACAGAATCATTATTTAAGTCATAAGATAAAGAATCAATCAACATATTATTAGATACTTCATTCACTGATATTATACTCAAAGGTGTTATATTATCATTGTTGATATTATTTGAATATATAAATTTTGGTGTTGAATAATAGTTATAGTACTTATTAATAATATTCTGTTCTTGTATAACGTCTACATTTTCCGCTACTGAATGAATAGTGTTTAAGTAATCATATTTATTGTCATTCTTAATTATTACATTACTATATGATGAACACTTTGAAGTGAATGTATTTACTTTTAGTGTTATATCGTCTAAATCAGTTATAAAGTCTTCGTTAATAACATTAGTATATTTAGTATCTGTATCTAAGTCTTCACTGTTGAATATATCTACCTTATATTTACTGTTAGTATATGATAATGATAAGTCTTTAATGTGACAATATCGTGCTAGTGTTGCGTTAGTTTCTAGATTACTTTGATAACATTGTTCTAATCCCAACGTGTCAGGACACGACAATTCAAATTCTAAACGACCTTGTAAGATCATATTAGAAGGAACAGGTATTGCGACACCTTCCGACGCATCTACTAAGTTCATTTTATACGATACTTTATTGTCTAGTGTCTTCCAATCATTTAATATACTATCTCCGTTCTTATTTGTATGAATAACCCAAAATTTATCTTTAAGATTGATCTTATTGTACTCTGTCTCACTTATATATGTCTTTGAATTATCTATATTGGATATATAAAATTTCTTTACTCCGTTTATTACTTCTGTCGCTGTTATTTGACTATAATAAGTTAAGTTATTTGTGTACGCACTGTATTGTGTCCATTCTTCACCGTTGTAATAATAGTCACCAATTTTTAAACGACACGCAAATTTCGTTGGATATATACCCGCTGAATACTTAGAATTACTATAGTTTACCGTTGTTCCTGTCACGTCCAAATTATCGTCCGCAATGACTGTATTACTTAGTTTATAGTCCATATTAAGGATCAGATAACCACCTTTATAAATTATGTCTTCATATTTATTTACATATAAAAAACTGTCTTTAGGTTTATCGTCCGCAAATAAAGGAAGTTGAGAATTACACATTGTTAAATAATTAGTCCAATTTAAAGACGTTGGTTCATCCTCTGTATTCTTAAATGAATCATTTTTTTGAAAGAAAGAACCTAGTCCAATTGTTCCCATATTACTCTTAGATATTATTGGAATACTATCATATAAATTTGTCATCGTTGGTTTAGTAGTCCAATTTTGTTTAGAATTAAACCACGCAAGAAAATAGGTGTAAGTAGTACCCGAATAAATCTCATAATAATTAGTGTCTGTATTCTGATTTACTAAATCGTCAAAAAGTTCGGGAATTGGTGTACTTATCTTATTACTGTTTGATATAAGATTTATCTTATTGTACACGTTCTCTAGTGATATACTTGCGTTAGACTCATATATTCCAATTTGAGATAAATTTCTTACATCACTACTAAGTGTTATTATTCCATCATTTGAATAGTCATTTCTATTATAATGATAAAAATCATTATTACCGTTCTTTAAACACTCATAATCAATAATATAGTAAGAGTCTTTAAATTGAATTAAACTCATTCCAAGAAATTTAATTATATCCTCAATGACTTCTTTACAAGTCTGTGCCTCGTTTTCTTCGTCAAAGAAGTTCTTTTCTTGAATGTATAAATTATTCAATAAATCAAATGTATTATTAACTGAAAAACTCTTACTTACATATATATTACTAATTACTTTTTCAGGATCTATTATATTGAGTATCTTATTTATTATCTCATAAAATGATCTGATCTCTGATTTATTGTTAGTAGTATCTATATTCTTGTATTTGACATTATCCAATTGTGCAACTGTGTCGATAAACTCTAATGATAGTTTGTTTGTTTCGTCTGAAAAATCAGTAGTATAAACGTTCTGAGTTTCATAACCGAACCAAAACAACTCATTATTCTTAAATATTTTTATCAATATCTCATTTAGTTTACCTGTATAAAGATTTGATAGAATTGTTTTTGTCAATACATTTACTGTACAACTTGATTGTTTAAGAGTCTTGAAAATAGTATCTGAAGTATACTCAATAGTCACAGAATCAGAAGACAGTACGAGTTCTTTAGACTCAATATTATCTTCTGTATCTTTATATATTTCAATCCTTATGTTATTATCTTCTAGTGATTTGTAATTTGAATAATATAATAATTTGTACATAATTATCTTAGTTTGTTATATTTAGAATTATAGTTTTTCAAAACGCCTACTAGATCAGTTCCTTTAACTTTAAGTTGAATTTCTCCACTACTTGAATTATCGTAAGCCTTCGGTGAAATGCATCTTTTATCCAAATTTCTTTCTTTTTATTTTTGCCTAAAAACAAAGCATTATGATGACAAAAGAAGAAATAGCTTCCATAGTCCTTTATTGCAAAGATAATAATGT
>Ga0183095_10272_pt1 | contig 21921 bp, 17 predicted proteins | sample BioMet4_FD_130346 | JGI IMG/M metagenome (GOLD analysis project Ga0183095, IMG submission 130346) | Microbial communities from bioreactor (seeded with sewage sludge) at LBNL, California, USA - Biofuel metagenome 4 (v2) (version 3) | ecosystem: Engineered > Bioreactor > Anaerobic > Unclassified ...
TATATTATGGCATTTTTTAATAACGCAGTGACCGTTCTTCAGACCCTTGTTATCGCTCTTGGTGCTGGCCTTGGCATCTGGGGTGCAATCAACCTTTTGGAAGGTTACGGCAATGACAACCCCGGTGCGAAGTCCCAGGGCATGAAGCAGCTTATGGCGGGCGGCGGTGTCGCTCTCATCGGCACGACCCTTGTACCGTTGCTCTCTGGTTTGTTCGGTTAATCGTAAAGGAGGTATTTACCTTTGGACAGCATACTCCAACAGATAACAGACTGGCTGAAAGAAATGCTCGTCGCAGGCATCATGGGAAATCTGTCGGGGATGTTCGATTCCGTCAATAACCAGGTTGGCGAGATAGCAACTTCAGTTGGCATAACACCGGCGAACTTCTCGCCGGGTGTCTTTGCCATGATACGCAACATCTCCGAGTCAGTAATATTACCCATAGCAGGTTTGATACTAACCTTTATCGCCTGTTACGAGCTGATACAGCTCATTATCGACCACAATAATCTGGCAAATTTTGAAACCTGGATTTTCTTCAAGTGGATATTCAAAACCTTTATGGCTGTCATGCTCATTAGCAACACATTCAATATCACAATGGCGGTATTTGATGTGGCACAACACGTTGTAAACGCAAGTGCCGGTATCATATCGGCAGATACAGCGGTAGATGCGGCAGCACTCGAAACCATGCAGACAACGCTCGAAGCGATGGAGCTTGGGCCGCTGCTTGGTTTATTCTTGCAGTCACTTATTGTTCAAATCACAATGTCAGCTTTGGCAATCGTAATCTTCATCATTGTCTATGGACGAATGATTGAGATCTATTTGATGGTGAGCCTTGCCCCCATTCCGTTTGCTACATTCGGAAACCGTGAGCAGAGCCAGGTAGCACAAAACTATATGCGTTCTTTGTTTGCGATTGGTTTTCAGGGCTTTCTCATTATTATCTGTGTCGGCATCTATGCGGTGCTGTTACAGTCGGTTGCATTCAGCGATGACATCATAGCTTCAATCTGGGGTGTCATGGGTTATACAGTTCTTCTCTGTTTCACCCTATTCAAAACCGGAACACTCGCCAAGAGCGTGTTCAATTCACACTAAGCAAAAGGAGGAAATACCTTGGCAGCATATATCCCTGTTCCTCGTGATCTTACGAGGGTGAAATCAAAGGTGTTCTTCAACCTTACCAAACGACAGCTTCTTTGTTTTGGGGCGTCGGCACTCATTGGTGTGCCGTTTTTCTTTTTGGTAAAAGGCACAGGCAACACCAGTCTGGCGGCTATGAGCATGATTATTATAATGCTCCCGCTGTTCTTTCTGGCAATGTACGAAAAGGACGGTCAGCCTTTGGAAGTGGTAGCAAAGCACTTCATACAGACAAAATTCATTCGTCCGAAGATTCGACCTTATCGGACGGACAATTACTACAACGCATTGATGCGTCAGTATCAGCTTGAAAAGGAGGTAAAAGCAATTGTTTTTCAAGATATTCGACAAAATATTCAGAAAGAAAAAGCAGACACGAGAAGTAACCGTGCCGGCAAATCTCACAAAAAGACAGCAGAAAGAAATTGAAGCTGCCGTTGAGAGAGCGAGGAAAGACAACGGCACTCCGCAGACCGCACAGCAGTCCATTCCGTTTCAGCGAATGTTCCCTGATGGTATCTGCCGAGTGACGGATAACTACTACACCAAGACGATTTACTATCAGGACATCAATTATCAGCTTGCCCAGCAGGAAGATAAGACAGCGATTTTTGATGAATGGTGCAGCTTTCTGAATTTCTTCGACAGTTCTATCCACTTTGAGTTGTCCTTTATGAATATGAGTACCGATGCGGAGAGCTTCGAGAAAAGTATTCGTATTCCGTTCAGAAAAGATGATTTCAATCCCATTCGTGCCGAGTACAGCCAGATGCTCAAAAAGCAGTTGGCACAGGGCAACAATGGTCTGACAAAAACCAAGTATTTGACCTTTGGTATTGAAGCAGATTCCATGAAACAGGCAAAACCAAGGCTGAGTCATATTGAGAATGACTTGCTCAACAACTTCCGTCGTTTGGGCGTAAGTGCTATTTCATTGAATGGCAAGGAGCGACTGCATCTGATGCACTCCATGTTCCACATGGGTGATAATGACAAGTTCTTCTTTGACTGGAAATGGCTTGTGGAATCTGGTCTTTCCGTAAAAGACTTTATTGCGCCTACGACATTTGCCTTTCAGAAAAATCGTACTTTCCAGATGGGCGGGGTCTATGGTTCGATGTCTTACCTTGCAATCACAGCTTCGGATTTGAGTGACCGTATGTTGGCAGATTTTCTTGATATGGAATCCAGCCAGATTGTAACCATGCACATTCAATCTGTAGATCAGACAGCGGCAATTAAAACGATCAAACGCACCATTACCGAACTTGACCGCTCCAAAATCGAGGAACAGAAAAAAGCTGTTCGCTCCGGTTATGATATGGACATTATCCCGTCTGACCTTGCTACCTATGGCAAAGATGCAAAGGCACTCTTAAAAGAATTGCAAAGCCAGAATGAGAGAATGTTCATGGTAACGCTGCTTGTAATGAATGTTGGCAGAACCGAACAGGAGCTTGAAAACAATGTATTCCAGGCACAGAGTATTGCCCAAAAGCATAACTGCAATCTGCGCCGATTGGATTTCCAACAGGAAAGCGGCTTGATGAGCAGCCTTCCCCTGGCACACAGTTTGATTGATATTCACAGAGGACTGACTACCAGTTCCACGGCAATCTTTGTTCCGTTTACCACGCAGGAGCTTTTCCAAAACGTCGGTGAAACGCTGTACTATGGTTTGAATGCCCTGTCCAACAATCTGATTATGGTGGATAGGAAAAAGCTGAAGAACCCTAATGGTCTGATTCTTGGTACACCCGGTTCTGGTAAGTCCTTTAGTGCCAAGCGCGAGATTACCAATGCATTCCTTGTTACCGATGATGATGTAATTATCTGTGACCCGGAAGCGGAGTACACGGCTTTGGTGCATAAGTTCCATGGACAGGTTGTGAAAATCAGTTCTTCCAGCAGCAACTACATTAACCCAATGGACATCAATATCAACTACTCCGATGATGATACGCCGGTCACGCTGAAAGCTGATTTTATTCTTTCCTTGTGTGAGCTGATTGTCGGCAGTAAGGACGGTTTGCAGCCAGTTGAAAAGACAGTCATTGACCGTTGTGTGCATCACATTTATCAAAAATATCTTGATGACCCGAAACCCGAAAATATGCCGATTTTGGAGGACTTGTATAATGCGCTTTTGAAACAGGAGGAAAAAGAGGCCCGCCATGTGGCAACGGCACTTGAAATCTATGTTAAGGGTTCGCTGAACCTCTTTAACAACCGCACCAATGTAGATATTCATAATCGCTTGGTGTGTTACGACATCAAGGAGCTGGGCAATCAGCTCAAAAAGATCGGTATGCTCGTGGTGCAGGATCAGGTCTGGGGACGAGTTACCATTAACCGCAATTCCGGTAAATCCACCCGCTACTATATTGACGAGTTCCATTTGCTTCTCAAAGAGGAGCAGACAGCCACTTACAGCGTGGAAATCTGGAAACGATTCAGAAAATGGGGCGGTATCCCGACTGGTATCACGCAGAATGTAAAAGACCTTCTTCGTAGTCCCGAAATCGCAAATATCCTCGAAAACTCTGATTTTATCTATATGCTGAATCAGGCAAGTGAGGATAGAACCATTCTGTCACAGCGACTTAACATCTCTCCCCATCAGCTTTCATATGTTACGAACTCCGGTGAGGGCGAAGGTTTGCTGTTCTATGGAAATGTGATTTTGCCGTTTGTGGACAGATTCCCGAAGGATATTGAATTGTACCGCATTATGACCACCAAGTTGTCCGAGGTGTTGAAAGAAAAGGAGGCGTAACGCTTGGCGAAACAGCCTACTAAACTCCGATTCTCCGAAGATGATTTAGCAGACAGCAAGGTAAAAAAAGCTGCCGACCGTGCGGATAAAGTCGCTGACAAAGCAGAAAAAGCCGTGGATAAGGTCACACCCAAGAAACACAAAAAGCTGAAACAGGATGCAGACATTCATGCCGCAAGGCGTGAAAAGCTCCGTTTTGGTAAGAAAGAGATCAAAGAAGAAGTAGCAAAGCCGTCACGAGGAAAGCAGATACTCACCCGTTCTTCCGTTGCCGTAGTATCAAGCAAGGTGCATCGGGCTGTCGGAAAATATGAGGACGATAATGTTGGTGTTCAAGCTGTTCACGAAACCATGCAAACCGCTGAAACTTCTGCTTACGCAGTAGACCATGCAATTTACAGTCACAAGCTGAAAGCACATGATAAAGCGGATAAGCTGGTTAGAAAGTCGGATAAAGCTAATGTGAATGCCCTGTTTGAAAAGCACAAGAAAGATAATCCGACAGCTTCTTCCAATCCACTTTCAAGGTGGCGGCAGAAACAGGCAATCAAGAAAGAATATGCTGCGGCAAGAGCCGGTAAAGGTACAGCAAAAGGTTCGGCGGCTGCATCGAAAGGTGCAGCGAAAACTGCGGAAGGCGTAAAATCGCTGACGGAGAAAATTGTCGAATTTAGTGCAGCTCACTCTCATGCAATTATCATTGTGTTGATAGCCGCTTTACTGCTCATGGTTGTGGCTGGCGGTTTTTCTTCTTGTTCGGCTATGTTCCAGGGCGGTACACAAATTATGATAGGAACGTCGTTTACTGCCGATGAGGAGGACATCACCGGTGCGAATGATGATTACAGTGCATTGGAAAGTGGTCTGCGGAATCAGATTGCCAACATCGAAAGAACCCACCCCGGCTATGATGAATACCGCTACGACCTGGATGAAATCAATCACAATCCGTATGAGCTGACAGCCTATCTTACGGTTCTGTTTGAAAACTTCACCCGTGAGCAGGTGCAAGGCACTTTACAAAGTCTATACAATCAGCAATATGTGCTTACCCTTACAGAAATTGTGGAGATACGCACCAGAACAGAAACCCGAACCGGCAGCTCCACCAGTACCGACCCGGAAACAGGCGAAACCACGACTGACTATTATGAATATGAGGTTGAGGTGGAATATGAGTATTACATCTTGAATGTGAAGCTCACGAACAAAGGTCTTGGTGTAGTTATCGGCAATGCAGGTCTGTCCGAGGACGATATGGAACGCTATCGGGTATTGCTTGAAACACAGGGCAATAAGCCGGACATCTTCGGGGATGATATTTACGCAACCCCAGGCGGTGAATACACCGACTATGACATTCCGGGCGAAGCTCTGACGAATACTCGCTTTGCTAACATGATACGAGAGGCTGAGAAATATCTTGGTTATCCGTATGTGTGGGGAGGTGCATCGCCAAGCACCAGCTTTGACTGTTCTGGTTTTGTATCCTGGGTAATTAACCATTGTGGAAACGGCTGGAGCTATGGCAGGCTGACTGCCAACGGATTGAAAAACATCTGTGCTATTATTCCAAGAAGTGAAGCAAAACCCGGTGACTTAATCTTTTTCCAAGGTACTTATGATACTGCTGGTGCTTCTCATGTTGGAATCTATGTAGGAAATGGAATGATGATTCACTGTGGCAACCCCATTTCTTACGCTTCGATTGAAACAAGCTATTGGCAACAGCATTTCTATTGTTTCGGTCGTATCCCAAGTTAGGAGGTAAAACGATGGGAGTTAGATTAGACAAGATTGGCTCTGAACTCAAAAAGGCTCAGACAAAGCGTGCTGAGTGGGATGCCAAAGTAAAAGAGCTGGAACGAAAGTACCGTGAGGTGGAAAATTCTGAAATCCATGAAATGGTTCATGCAGCGAACCTCACCCCCGACCAGCTTTCCGAACTGCTTCGTATGTTTGCGGATGATGCCGCACCGAAGCCTGAAATAATCAAATCTATGAATGAGGAGGAAATTCAAAATGAAATTTAAGCATCTTACGGCCTGCCTTGCGGCGGCAATAATGAGCCTGTGCCTGTTTTCCACAACTGCCTTTGCCTATGTGGATGAAAGTGCCACAGCAGAAACTGCGGTGGAAGAAACTGAGGTCGTGGAGAAAACGGTGGAAGAACCGATGAACCCACTCACACCCGATGGAAATCTTACTCTGGTGGACGATGAAGGAGCAAAAAGCGGTGTCGGCAAACAGTTTGTGACTGTCGTAACCAAGGCTGGCAATTACTTTTATCTGGTTATCGACCGTGATGATAAGGGAGAGAAGACTGTCCACTTCTTGAATCAGGTGGATGAAGCTGACTTGCTTGCGCTTATGGACGATGAAGAAGCACAGAAATACATCTCTGTTGTGGAAGAACCAGAAACGGAAGTTGCAGAACTGGAGAAAGAAGAAACCCCTGTTGAGGTCGAGCCAGTCAAAGAAAAAAAGCCTAATATGCTCCCGGCGATTGCAACGATTGTTCTTCTGATTGCGGGTGGAGGTATTTTTACGGCTATGAAGCTGAAAGAAAAGAAGAAAAAAGAGGAACAGGCAAAGCCTGATCCAGATGCAGACTATACCGAAGAAGATGATTATGGCTATGATGAATCAGAAGATACCGACGATGGCAGTCCCGATGAGGAGGATGAAAGCTACGATGAGGACGAAGAAACCGTATAACCCATAACAGGCATAGTCCTTGAGGGCAGTCATTTGGCTGCCCTGTTACATAGCCAGAATTGCATAGAAATTTCATGGCTGGCATGGTATAATTTGATGGAGCTTAGAGGGCGACAAATAAGAATTTGATTTGGAGATTGCTTATATAGTGAGGAAGGAGAATATGCCATGGAAATTGGAGTAGTAGTTGCTGTTGTGTTTGTTTTATGCGTTGCTGTCTATGCATCTAAGAAAAAGAAAAAGTGAAATTCTAAGTATAAACTCACCTTGACAGCTCCGAGTTTGTGGAGCTGAATAAAATTGAATCCGAACCTTACATAGCAGTTTTGCATTACGGTGCAGAGCTGCTTTTTTTATGCAGAAAGGAGCAGAAAAAACATGAAATTAGTATTAGCGGAGAAGCCATCGGTTGCCCAGAGTATTGCAAAGGTGATCGGCGCAACAAAGCGTGGAGATGGTTTCCTTGAAGGAAATGGATATGTGGTAAGTTGGTGTGTTGGGCATTTGGTGGAGCTTGCACCACCGGAAGCTTATGAAGAAAAGTGGAGCAAGTGGGTGTATGCTGGCCTCCCTATTTTCCCTGCGGATTGGCAGTATGAAGTATCGGTATCCACCAAAAAGCAGTTTGGTATTTTGAAAAAGCTCATGGCAAGGGACGATGTTACAAGCCTTGTGTGCGCAACGGATGCCGGGCGTGAGGGAGAGCTTATCTTCCGATTGGTCTATCACAAGTGCAATTGCAAAAAGCCTTTTGAACGGTTATGGATTTCTTCTATGGAGGATTCTGCAATTAAAGACGGTTTTACAGAATTAAAATCCGGAACAAAATATGATGCTTTGTATGAAGCTGCCCTTTGTCGAGAGCGAGCCGACTGGTTAGTTGGTATCAATGCTACTCGACTTTTTTCATGCCTTTATGGGCAGACATTGAATGTTGGGCGTGTTATGACCCCGACGCTTTCTATGACAGTTATGCGTGAAGCTGCTATCTCGGCTTTCACAGCAGAGCCGTTCTATACAGTTCAGCTTGGCTTAAATGGTTTTACTGCGTCAAGTGAGCGTTTCAAAGAAAAGGTGAAAGCTGTCAATATTTGCGATCAATGCACAGGAGAAAACGCAACCGTAACCAAGTCAGAGAAAAAAGAAAAGTCCGAAAATCCACCGGCGTTATACGACCTGACAAGCTTGCAGCGAGATGCCAACCGTGTGCTTGGTTTTACCGCACAGCAGACCTTGAACTATATGCAGACCCTTTATGAAAAAAAGCTGGTGACTTATCCCCGTACCGACAGCAGATTCCTCACAGATGATATGGCAGATATGCTCCCAAACTTGGTGCAGACCATTTTCAAGGCACTTTCGATTGATGGAATTACGGATGTTCCTATCAATGCAAAACAGGTTATCAATAGCAAAAAGGTCAGCGACCACCATGCGATTATCCCAACCAAGGAATTGCAAAAATGCAATTTGGGTGAACTCCCAAAGGGCGAACTTGCAATTCTGCAACTGATAGCCACCCGCCTTTTCTGTGCTGTTGGAGAGCCGTACCGCTATGCAGAAATGGTCATTGAGCTGGACTGTGAAAACACTTCTTTTTCAGCCAAGGGAAAAACAGTTATCAGCAATGGTTGGAGAGGATTAGATCGGAAATCGACCGCAAAATCTGACAAGGAAATCAAAGAGCTACCTTTGGTGGCTGTGGGTGATGTTCTTGCCATAACAGGCACAGAATTGAAAGAAGGCAAAACAAGTCCACCGAAGCATTACACCGAAGACACCTTATTGTCGGCTATGGAAACAGCCGGTGCAGAGGAAATGCCCGATGATGTAGAACGCAAAGGACTTGGCACACCGGCAACAAGAGCCGGCATCATCGAAAAGCTGGTACGCATTGGATTTTTGGAGCGTAAAGGCGACAAAAAAACCAAATATCTGATTCCTACCCACAAAGGCACCGCCTTGGTGACAGTTATGCCGGAGCAGATTCAATCCCCAACCATGACAGCCGATTGGGAGGAAAAATTGCTTCTTGTTGAGCGAAAGGAATATTCGGGAAACGAGTTTATGACAGAAATCAAAAATGTGGTTTCATCCCTTATCAAGACCTATGAGGTTATTCAGGATGCAGAAGTCCTGATGAAAAAAGGCGGCGATGTGATTGGTAAATGCCCTGTCTGCGGCAGTTCCGTTGAGGAACGGCAGAAAGGCTTTTTTTGTTCCGATAAAAGCTGCAAGTTTGCTCTTTGGAAAAACAACCGTTACTTCGAGAGCATTGGCAAAAGTATGAACACTTCCACGGCACAAAAGCTGCTGGCAAGCGGCAAGGTCAAGCTGAAGAACTGTAAATCAGCCAAGACCGGCAAGAGCTTTGATGCAACGGTGCTGTTGTCTGTTTCGGATGATTGCAGGACACAGTTTTCTATGGAATTTGAAAATAACGGAGGTAAAAGATAATGAAAAATGATCGTAACCCTAAGGATAAGGATATTCGATTTATCGACAGCCATTACAAGGATTTGTTCCGTATCCCCGATGGCGATTATGTGAAGCTGACTTATTCTGATGGTGAAACAGCATCAAAGAAATGCCAGTTTATCGACGAATACCACACCCAGATCGGTTTCAATGTATTTCACATCTGTCAGTTTGCAGAGATTATGGAGCATAACGGGACAAAATATCAGGCTGAACCGGAGATTACTTCGGAACAGGCTGCATGGAAGGTAGGCAAAGACCGTTTCCTTGCCATTCAGACCTGTGATGATGGCTATGACTTCACCCTGTATGATGATAAGCTGGCTGAAATTGATAGTGGTCAGCTTGATAACCCCGAAATGAGCATGAAGGAGATTCGTGCAGAGATTTTGGAGGATTTCAAACTGGATAAGCGTGATTTGGTGGAAACCGATTATGATGAACTGACGGATCGGGCGATGGAACTGGAAATGCAGAATGTGCGTATTCAGACCCAAGCGCAGACCGTAGACACCAACATGGGCAAGATGCCCATTGAGGATTATCGAGAGATTGTAGCCACCCAGAACGGGTTTGACTGTTATGCGGATATGTATTCCCAGGGGATTCGCCTTGGTAATGGCATGGATAAAGACCCTTCGGCAGAGCCAAAGAAATCTTCTGTAATGGAACAGCTCTCCAAGACTGCTGAAAAATCTGCACCGAAAGCAACCCATAAACCCAAGGAACAGGAAAGATAAAGGAGAATTTTTATGTCACAGGAAAAGATTGAACGCTGGGATGCCGTGAACGGCAATGATGCACCACAGGATAAATTAACGGCATTTTTCGACAGCGGCACAGATGCTTATGCTATTTTGCAGCTCCGTCGCACCGATGAAACCGCAATGGAACGCTTTGAATCGCTCGCTTCTCTCAGCCGCATGGGGAAAGAACCTGAACTTGACCATTATGAAGTGGTTTATACCGCAGCACTTCCTCCCTATAAAGACCAGAGCATGATGCTTGAGGGATTGTATGAGAAATTCAATCTCGATCACCCGTCAGATTTCCGTGGACACAGCCTGTCCGTCAGCGACATCGTGGCAATTAAGACCGATGGCATGGTATCTTCTCATTATGTTGATTCTATTGGTTTTGCCGAACTGCCTGGATTTATGAAACCGGAAAATTATCTAAAAAACGCTGAAATGGCTATGGAAGATGATTATGGCATGATTGATGGGATTCTCAACAATGGTAAAAAAGAAACCGATATTGAGCGACCTTCTGTGTTAGAACAGCTCAAACAGCAGCAGGAACAGGACGCACCGAGAAAATCTCTCTGCAGAAAGGCGGAAAGGAATATGGAATGAGTAAATTCTCCTCGGAAGAACAACTTGTAATCATGCTGTATAGCCCTGGCACTCGCCAGGGCCTTACGACAGAACTGATTGAAATGAAAAATCAGCTTACTACCTCGGAAAGAAAATTAAGGAACTTGGCAGACAGTATCCTTGAAAAGCTGGATACCGTGACTGACCAGGAGTTTGAGAGCCTTGATTTCTTCCCTTGATAAATACAGAAAGATTGGAGGCAAACAATGTTTGGAAAAACAGCATATTATGCGGCTATGGCAGAAGAAGCCGCAAAGCAAGTAACCGGCAGTAAAGAACGCTGGACTTCTTTTTTGACGACTTCTGCAAGGCTCTATAAATATCCGTACAATGAGCAGTTGATGATTCATGCACAGCGCCCGGATGCGACTGCCTGTGCGGAATACGACCTCTGGAACGATAAAATGCACCGCTATATCAAGCGTGGCTCAAAAGGTATTGCCCTGATTGACAATGACGGTGACAGACCACGCATTCGCTATGTGTTTGATGTTTCAGACACCGGCACACGAAGAAATTCCCGCCCGGTACAGCTTTGGAAGATGGAGGACGATTACCGTCAGCCGGTACAGGACGCACTTGCAAAAGCCTATGGTATTTCCGCAGAGCATGGCTTGGAAACACAGATTGATGAAGTGGCAAAGGTACTTGCAACAGAATACTGGAATGAGCACGGGAAGCAGTTCCTCGACATCATTGATGATTCTTACCTTGAGAGTTATGATAAGTTCAACATCGAGGTGGCTTTTAGAAATGCAATGAGTGTCAGCACCGCTTACGCACTCTATACCCGCTGCGTAGACAACCCCGATGATTATTTTGAACACGAGGATTTCTTGGATATTTTCGATTTCAATACAAGGCAGACCGCAAATGCCCTTGGTAGTGCAGTCAGCGAAATATCCTCACAGGTATTCAGGCAAATCGAAGTAGCAATTAAAAATTGTGAGCGTATCAAACAAGCAGAAAGGAGCCAGCACTATGATGAACGAAATGACATACAGCCAGGTTGGGGATTATCAGATCCCGAACATCGCACTGAGCCAGACCGAGGAGAAACCATTGGGCAAGTACGGGAGAATGAGAAGAACTTTCCTCAAGGAGAACAATCCGATGCTTTACAACGACCTGTGCCTGAGCGAGAAGTTATTCCCACACCTGTGGGAGATCGAGGAAACAGCGAATCGGAGAATGGAACTGCTGATGAGCCAGTACCTTCGGCAGAATCCCGCACCGGACAAAGCGACACAGCAGATGGCGTGGGTGCAGCACATGGAAACTTTGAAAGCACAAGCCGAGGAAGTAGTGATGTCGGAACTTATCAACAGCTAAATATGTTCTCTATCCCTTCCGAGGGAGAACAAATCAGAATGATAGATGAAGCAGTGAGTGTAACGCTCCCTGCTTTTTCTTTTGCTCAAAATGAGATTGACCATGTGCTTCAGCTTGGCAGTAACGAGGATAATGGTCGCATGATTGTGATTGCCGATTATCTGAAAGAAAAGCCTGTGGAGGATATAGTTGAAACCTTAAAGCGTGTTTATCGTGGTGGTTTTGGTATCAAGGAGGATAAGCGAAACATTGCTGCTTGGTATGGTGAAGATGGTATCCGCCTTGCATCGGGCAACCATGCACAGTACCGCAGAGAAGCGCAGATTATCTCTTGGGAAGATGCCGCAAAGCGTATTGGCGAACTGCTTGAAGCCGGTGAATACGCAACCAATGTGGAGCTTGTAGAAGCACCTGGTTTCGAGCGTACAAAGCTTGCGGAGTCCCTTTGGTATCTCTACCGTGACTTTTCCAATGAAGCCAGAGAACAGGGCTTCTTTTTTACTTTGGAGAGTTTGGAAACAAGTGGTTTCCCAGACCAGACCGCAGAGCTTGCCGATAAGCTCCAGGATGCAGAGTTTCTGTCTGCTCTCAAAGAGGAATACAAGAACTTTCTTGAAGCTCATGCAGAGAATCGTTCTCTCCTTCGATTCCATTATCATAAGCTGGACGGCATTGAAAAGCGTTTGAATGAGCTTGATATGCATACAAGAGAATATCAGTCCGATTGGACGATGATGCCCATTTATCGCCAGTTTATTACCGATGATGAAATCAATGCAGCACTTTCCGGTGGCAGTGGTTTCTCTGGTGGAAAACGCCGTATTACAGAATATTGGGAAGGCAGTCATTCCACCAAGGAAAAGGCTGACTTTCTGAAAAATGAATATGGTACAGGCGGTCGTTCTCACGCATTGTCCGGGGCATCTGGCAGCAGCGAGGATCACGATGCCAAGGGCGTTAAATATGATAAGCGTGGCTGCGATGATGTGATGATGTCCTGGACACAGGTGGCAAACCATATTGACAGCTTGGTACGCAATGACCGTTATCTGTCTGGACAGGATAAGGCAGAGCGTGAAGCACTTCTGAATGCCCATTTTGAACCCGAAGCACCTACGGTGGAAGTCACAGACCGGGAGCGTGTGCAGCAGGAAATGTCTGACCGTGGTTTTGGCGTGTCCGATGAACTGATTGAAAACGGCTTGGAAGAATATTACTCTCGTGGCGGTCGTGGTGACTATCAGGATATGGCTGACTTCATTGAGGACAATTATCTGGAAGATGAAGATATTTACGAATGGCACTACAAGGTTGGCGATAATGCCTATCTTGACGATAAGGCTTTCATTATAGAAGAAGTCCGTGAGCATGAGGTACAACTTCGTGACCCCACCCTGATCTATCCAATTTTCCGTGCAGAAAGCCGTGATAATTTCGAGCGCTTGCTTGCACAGGACGAAAGAAACAATGAGTTAAGGCATGGTATTGGTGATGCTGAACAGCCTATCACAGAGGAAGAAACCGCCGATATTGCTCTCGAAACCGAACAGCAGACAGATACTGAACAGTTCTATGCTATTGAAACAACCGTAAAAGCAGAAGAACCGGATGCGTTCCCTCCGCTGAACTTCCACATTACTAATGCACAGCTTGGTGAAGGTGGGCCGAAGGAAAAATTCAACCGTAATATTGATGCAATCCGCACCTTGTTTCAGTTGGAAGAAGAAAAAAGAAACGCCACACCAGAAGAACAAGAAATTTTGTCGAAGTATGTCGGCTGGGGCGGTCTTGCAGATGCCTTTGATGATGATAAAAGTAGTTGGTCGCAGGAATATGTAACGCTGAAAGGTTTACTGTCTGAGGAGGAATATGCGGCGGCAAGAGCTTCCACCTTAAATGCCCATTACACCAGCCCTACTGTTATCCAGGCAATTTATGATGGTGTCCAGCAGATGGGATTTGAAGCAGGCAATATCTTAGAGCCGTCTATGGGCGTGGGCAATTTCTTTGGGATGCTTCCGCCGGAGATGCAGAACAGCCGCCTGTATGGTGTGGAGCTTGATTCCATTACCGGGCGTATCGCACAGAAACTTTATCCCAACGCAGAAATTAAAGTGGCAGGCTTTGAAACAACTGACCGCAGAGATTTTTATGACCTTGCCGTTGGCAATGTCCCATTTGGTAATTACAAGGTATCGGATAAGCCGTATGACAAATTTGGCTTTTCTATTCACAATTATTTCTTTGCCAAGGCTCTGGATCAGGTTCGCCCTGGTGGAGTGGTTGCCTTTGTGACCAGTCGCTTTACGATGGATTCCAAGAACTCTGATGCCAGAAGATATATGGCGCAGAGAGCAGAACTGCTTGGTGCAATCCGTCTGCCGAATGATGCGTTTAAGAAAAACGCCGGTGCAGAAGTGGTATCAGATATTCTCTTCTTGCAAAAGCGTGATCACCCCATTGACATTGTTCCGGATTGGGTGGACTTGAACACAACCCCTGATGGCTACACCATGAATAGCTACTTTGTGGAACACCCGGAAATGATTATGGGTGAGCTTGCGATGCAAAGCACTCCCTATGGCAAGGACGATATGACCGTTGTTCCCCGTGAGGGCGTGGACCTTGCAGACCAGTTAAAAGAAGCTGTGAATCATATCGAAGGTTCCTATACTGCGGTGCAACTACCCGAAGTGGATGACATTGGTATGCAGCCGAAAACTATCCCGGCAGACCCGAATGTAAAGAACTTCTCCTATGCTGTGGTGGATGGCGATGTGTATTTCCGTGAAAACTCAATTATGCGTCAAGTGGAACTCAATGACAAAGCAAAAGAGCGTGTCATTGGCATGGTGGGGCTGCGTCAGATTGTCAACGAGCTGATTGAGTATCAGTTGGAAGATTATCCCGATGAAATGATTGCCGGCAAGCAAGCTGAACTGAATCAGGCATACGACAGCTTTAACCAAAAGAATGGTCTTATCAATGCCCGTGCCAATGGACAGGCTTTTTCGGACGATAGCTCTTATTACTTGCTTTGCTCTCTGGAAAATGTAGATGAGGACGGAAACCTTAAAAGCAAGGCTGATATGTTCACCAAACGCACCATAAAGCCAGAACGCAGAGTAACGAGTGTAGATACCCCTTCGGAAGCTCTTGCAATTTCGATTGGTGAGCGTGGTAAGGTGGACTTGCCCTATATGGCAAATTTGCTTGGTAAACCCGATAATTTTGACAGCATTACCGCAGAACTGCGTGGCGTTATCTTCAAAGACCCAATGGCTCCTGAAGGAGTGGAAAGTGGCTGGCAGACTGCCGACGATTATCTGTCCGGCGATGTAAGAAGCAAGCTGCGTGTGGCACAGATGGCGGCACAGCATAACCCGGAATATGCAATCAATGTGGAAGCCTTGCAAAAGGCACAGCCAAAAGACCTGGAAGCATCTGAAATTGATGTTCGCCTTGGTGCAACTTGGATTGGCACAGACCATATCCAGGAGTTTATGGAAGAAACTTTTGACCCTCCGTATTATCTACGCCGCAACATTGAAGTGAAATACTCTGATATTACAGCTGAGTGGCGTATTACCGGCAAGAGCGCACCGAACTCCAATGATGTTGCTGCCTATGTGACATACGGAACAGACCGTGCCAATGCGTACCGTATCTTGGAAGAAACCTTGAATCTGAAAGATATTCGTATCTATGACACCATCGAAGATGCGGACGGGAAACAGAAACGAGTGCTGAACAAAAAAGAAACCACCTTGGCACAGCAGAAACAGCAGGCTATCAAAGATGCGTTCCGCGATTGGGTTTGGAAAGACCCGCACCGCCGTGAAGAACTGGTAACGAAATACAATGAACTATTTAACAGTACCCGTCCCCGTGAGTATGATGGCAGCCACATTCGTTTTAGTGGTATGAACCCGGATATTAACCTGAGAGAACACCAAAAAAATGCCATTGCTCATGTACTTTATGGCGGTAATACCTTGCTTGCACACGAAGTTGGTGCAGGCAAAACTTTTGAAATGGCAGCTTCTGCAATGGAAAGCAAACGACTTGGATTGGCACAGAAATCTATGTTTGTTGTGCCAAATCACTTGACCCTTCAATGGGCAAATGAGTTTTTGCACCTTTATCCAAGTGCCAAGCTCCTTGTAGCAACGAAGAAAGATTTTGAAACTGCCAATCGAAAGAAATTCTGTGCGAGAATTGCAACAGGAGATTATGATGCTGTTATCATCGGTCACAGTCAGTTTGAGAAAATCCCTCTTTCCCCGGAAAGACAGGAACGACAGCTCCGTGAGCAGATTGATGAAATTGAACACGCTTTGGAAGAACTGAAATTCTCCAGGGGTGAAAACTTTTCCATTAAACAGATGGAGAAAACAAGAAAATCTTTGCAGACAAGGCTTGATAAATTGCTTGCCACAGACCGCAAGGACGATGTAGTAACCTTTGAGCAGCTTGGCGTGGATCGGCTGTTTGTAGATGAAAGCCATGCGTTCAAAAATCTGTTTTTATACACAAAAATGAGAAATGTCGCTGGGTTATCCACATCAGAGGCGCAAAAATCTTCGGATATGTTTATGAAGTGCCGTTATATGGACGAGCTGACTGGCGGTCGTGGTGTGATTTTTGCGACGGGTACTCCCGTGAGCAATTCCATGACGGAGCTTTACACGGTGATGCGATACCTCCAGTACGGCACACTCCAGAAGAAAGGCTTAACACATTTTGACTGCTGGGCTTCGACCTTTGGAGAAACCTCAACTGCTATTGAGCTTGCACCGGAGGGAACAGGCTATCGAGCAAGAACCCGTTTTGCGAAATTCTTCAATCTTCCAGAGCTTATGAATATGTTTAAGGAAGTGGCGGACATTAAGACCTCCGACCAGTTAAACCTCCCTGTTCCCGAAGCAAAGTTTGAAACCGTTGTGGTGCAACCGTCTGAACATCAGCAGGATATGGTTTCCAGCCTTTCTGAGCGAGCAGCAGCCGTACATTCCGGTATTATCGACCCTACGGAAGATAATATGTTGAAGATTACCTCGGATGGACGAAAGCTCGGTTTGGATCAGCGATTGATGAACCCACTATTGCCCGATGACCCTGACAGCAAGCTCAATGCCTGCGTGGGAAATGTACTTCGCATCTGGCAGGATGGACAGGAAGAAAAACTCACACAGTTATTGTTCTGCGACCTTTCCACTCCGAAAAATGACGGAACTTTTAATGTCTATGATGATATTCGCACAAAGCTGATTGCAAATGGTGTGCCGGAAACGGAAATCGCCTTTATCCATGATGCAGATACCGAAGCAAGGAAGAAAGAACTTTTTGCCAAGGTTCGCACCGGACAGGTGCGAGTGCTGCTTGGCAGTACGCAGAAAATGGGAGCCGGTACAAATGTCCAGGACAAGCTCGTTGCCGTGCATCACCTTGATGTAGGCTGGCGACCTTCTGATATGACACAGAGAAATGGTCGTATCATTCGCCAGGGAAACCAGAACAAAGAAGTCCAGGTGTTTCAATATGTTACCGAGGGAACTTTCGATGCCTATCTTTATCAGACCTTGGAGAACAAGCAGAAATTCATCAGTCAGATTATGACCTCAAAATCTCCGGTGCGTTCCTGTGATGATGTGGATGAACAGGCACTTTCTTATGCAGAGATTAAAGCTTTGTGCGCCGGTAATCCCTTAATTAAAGAAAAGATGGACTTGGATATTGATGTGGCTCGTCTGAAAGTGCTGAAAGCTGACCATCAAAGTCAGCAGTATCGTATGGAGGATAAGCTGCTGAAATACTTCCCGGCAGAGATTGAAAAGACCACAGGCTTCATTCAGGGTTTTGAAAAAGATATTCAGACCGTAGTTGCCCATCCTCAGATAGAAGAAGGCTTCTGCGGTATGGAGATTAACGGCAAGACCTACACCGAAAAAGCAGATGCCGGTGAAATCCTATTGGCTGTCTGCAAGGAAATGAAAGGGACTGACCCTGTGGCAATCGGACATTATCGTGGATTTCAGATGGAGCTTTCTTTTGATGGTTTTCGACGAGAATTTGATATTGTTCTCAAAGGCTCTATGAGCCACCGTGTCGCACTTGGTACGGATGCCAGGGGAAATCTCACACGATTGGATAATGTCCTTGCAGGCGTTCCTGAACGGCTTGAAAAGGCAAAGGAACAGCTTGAGAACCTCTATGCACAGCAAGAAGCCACCAAGGGAGAAATCGGCAAGCCGTTCCCTCAGGAAGCTGAACTGACACAGAAGTGTATGAGATTGGCTGAACTGGATTCGGCTCTGAACATGGAGGATACCGTGGAATCCCGTGAGGAAAAAGGTAGCGAGCGTTCTTCTGTGCTTGCTGATCTCAAATCTAAATCTGAGCATATCCCACCATTCAAGCGTACCGATGGGCATGAGGAGGTGCTCTAATGGCAAAGCGTGACCAGGATGTTCACTTTCTTGCGTCTAAGGAGGAAGTTGACCGTATCCATCAGAAAATGGATGAAATGTGTATCCGCAGTATGGGAGCATATCTTCGCAAGATGGCTCTCGACGGATACTGTATCAACCTTGATTTACAGGGCGTGAAAGAACTGGTCTATCTTCTGCGTATGTGCAGTAACAACTTAAATCAATATGCCAAACGAGCCAATGAAACCGGTAGTATTTATGGTGCAGACATTCAAGATTTGCAGAAGCGTTTGGAGGAAGTCTGGACGGATATGAAACAGGTGCTTGTGCATCTGTCCAGTATCCAGTAATCATCGAAAGATGAGGGTTGCGGCGATTTTGCCGCAGTCTTACATATTGACATCATTGCGATGTTGGCTGTTCTTTAGTAAAATAAAGGTAGAAAGAAACGAAGAATGTGAGGTACACCTTATGAGAATGATTTTGAAAATATTTGCCCTTCCGCTTTTTATCATCGTGAAGGTGCTTTGTTTGATAGGTAATGGCATGATAAACATTTCGTCTTATGTGATAGGTTTGCTCTTATTGGTGATTGCCGGTTGTGGTATCTACTGTGTAGTGACTGCTAACTGGCAAAGTCTTACAATACTGGCTGTTATGGGAGTAGGCGTGTTTTTTGTTCTTTTCCTTGCGGTATGGGCCGTGATGAAGGTTGATGGTATCAGCAGCAGTTTGGGAGAATTTATTAAATCGTAAATAGTATTCTGATAAGGTCGCTTTCGAGCGATCTTATTATTTTTACTCGTTTTGAATTATGCGGTACATTTTTCTTGACAAAGCGACTTCCGAGAGTTACACTGAACTCATAAAGAGGCTTGCGGTACAAATTGAAAGGAGAATGTTTTATGGGAAGACCAGGTTATATGTCACTTTACGCTGATGAAAGAACACAGCAGATTTTTGATGAGTTTGTAAAAATTAAAGGAATCACAAAGTCAACAGCACTGTCTGAAATGCTTGAAATCTATATGCTATGCCAGGATGAAAAATTGTATCTTGAATTAAAGAAAGAGCATTTAGGTGTGGAAACTGCGAAACAAGCACTCTTACAACGAACAGATATAAAGGCAATCAATGACTATATTTTTATCAAGCTGGGAACTTCTTATGATTTGGATGGCAATCCACTTGATGGTGATGAAACAATAAATACCTACATGAGAACCATTGAGGAAAATGGTTTGGGCTATACTTGGTTTTCTACCCAATCACTTCACTTTGGTATGGCAAAAAAGAAAGTTGCTTACTACAATCAGTTGATCAAAAATGGCGAGAATGTACAGATGCTATTTGCAGTTGGTGGGGATAAAAATGATATTTCTTATGTAGCAACTGTCAAAGAAATTGCGTCAAGCAAAGACCAAATGACCTGCCCCGGTGAAGTAGGGAGTGTGCCTGAAGAATTTGGCGATGATGAAGAAGCAAAAATCTGGATTAAGATTTCCAATATTCAACCAGAAGATACACTGCAAGCAGCAATGCTTAAAGTGCGCAGTACGGATGCAAATTTGAAGCAGGTTATATCAAATTCACAGTTCCACTTCGGATATGTATATATTCCGCAGAAGGAGGATGAATAATGCTATATTCTATTGATTCAGGAAAATATGTCACAAAGCTACCACATAAAAAGGATTACGATAAGTGGAGAAGTCATATTTCTGATGCGGATTACGCAAAAATTATTGATGGGCTGTGCAAGAAGATTGATTCACAAGAAATCAACACAGCTGGTTGGATACCTGGTCATGATTGGACAGGCACAGTGTACGAACCGATATTTTATGCCTGCGGTCGAAACAAGGTGCAATCGGGTATGTTCTTCGGTCTGATTGTATTCGACTATCTCATGAATCGTTCCGATAAAGTTTGGGGATTTGGTCGATTTGAAAAGAATGGCGTTCCTATTGAAAGCACAACATACTTTGAGTTGGAAAACCCGCCGACAATGGAATAATGTGATAACAAGGCATCCGTCAAATGACGGGTGCCTTGTTTAACTAACAGAAAGGACGGTGATGAAATGGCAGCAACACGATTGATAGTACTTCATGTAAACAAAGGTAAATCTGTGGCACAATGTCTTGCAGACCGTACCGACTATTCTCAAAATGCAGCAAAGACCAATGATGGCGAATTTATCAGCTCCTATGAATGTGACGCAAAGACCGCTGACGAGGAATTTCTTTTATCCAAGCGGCAGTATCAGCATATCACCGGCAGACAACAGAAGAACAATATTATTGCCTATCAGATCAGGCAGTCCTTTAAGCCGGGTGAATTAACTCCCGAAGAAGCGAATCAGGTCGGCTATGAGCTGGCCATGCGTTTTACCAAGGGCAAACACGCTTTTATTGTTGCCACACACATTGACCGTGCTCATGTCCATAACCATATTATTTATAACTCGACCTCTCTGGACTGCACACGAAAGTTCAAGAATTTCTTTCTGCCCGGTCTTGCGGTTCAGCGAGTGAGTGACCTTGTATGTGCGGAACATGGTTTGTCGATTATTACTCCAAAGCCGTATCGGGAACGGGCAAAAAGAACTACCTACCCGAAGAAAGCAAGCCAGCGTGACGAGCTGTGTGCAGTGATCGACCACGTGCTTCGAGAAAAACCAAAGGACTTTGCTACATTCCTTCAGCTTATGGCGGACAAGGGCTATGAGTTCAAGGACGGCAAGCAGATGGCTTTCCGTGGAAAGGATGGGAAACGGTTTGTTCGGCTTCGTTCTCTTGGATCAGGATACAGTGAAGAAGAAATCAAGGCGGTTATTGGTGGTAAAGCACTTCATAAAGCGAAGAATACCAGCCATCAGATGCATGAGCAGAAGCAGTTCCACTTGCTCATTGATATTCAAGAAAAAATGGCAGAAGGTAAAACCGGCGGCTATGAGCGTTGGGCAAAGAAGTATAACCGAAAAGAAGCGGCAAAAACAGTTTGCCTGTTAAAAGAAAAAGGCGTTGATAGCTACGATGAACTATCGGCATTAACCACAAAGCTGTCAGCACGATTTGATGAACTGTCCGATTCAATCAAGGCTGCGGAAAAGCGTATGACGGAGATTGGAGCGTTACAAACGCACCTCAACAATTACTCTAAAACCCGGAGCGTTTATGAGGAATATCGCAAGTCCGGATACAGCAAAAACTTCTTCGAGGAACATCGTGATGCACTTTTATTACACAAGGCCGCAAAAGAAGCATTTGATAAGTTGGAAGTCAAGAAACTTCCCTCACGAAAGGAACTGAGCATTGAGTTCAATGAATTGCTGGTACAGAAAAAGAAAGCCTATGCAGAATATCGCCAGGTTAAACAGGATATGAAAGAATATCTGATTGCCAAGCAAACGGTTGAAACAATTTTAGGTATTGACCGCAAGCGTGAGGAAGAAAAGAAAGAAAAGCAAAAAGAACACCGGGTATAAGCAAAGCCAGAGTTCTGCTCCAGAAGTGGAGTGTAGACTGTGGCCTCTTTTTATTTGAGTTAGAGACCCAGCAGAATTTTGTGTAAAAGTGAATAGAAGGCTTCCTCTGTGTTCGTCAAGTAAAAATGTTAGCAAAAGGTCCCCGAAACGGTTAGCACCTTGGAG
>Ga0183095_10993_pt1 | contig 21823 bp, 19 predicted proteins | sample BioMet4_FD_130346 | JGI IMG/M metagenome (GOLD analysis project Ga0183095, IMG submission 130346) | Microbial communities from bioreactor (seeded with sewage sludge) at LBNL, California, USA - Biofuel metagenome 4 (v2) (version 3) | ecosystem: Engineered > Bioreactor > Anaerobic > Unclassified ...
CCATCCCGTAGACGGAAGCGAAGTGCTGCGTTTTGTAAAGGTATTTCTTGTTGCGGCGCAGCGCCTTGAGAAACACGATGCTCAGGCCGATAAAAAGCAGGTAGGTGCCGGCGATGACAAACAGCACCGCCACAAAAAACAGCGACAGGGCGCCTATCGCCGTTCTGGTCATAATGGACAGAGCATAGCCCGTGACAAGGCACACCATTCCCAGCACAGCCAGGACCCATTTGGATTTTGGCTCGCGCTCGCCCTCGCTGGAGCCGTGCAGCAGCTCCACCGGCTTGGCAAACTGAATGATCCGCACGGTGTTGAGGTAGATCAGAAAGAAAATGACCGCAAACAGAAGAGCCGTCATCCCGATGGCGGCAGGATCGATCCGCAGGGCGAAGTCGGCCGTGATCTTCAGCATTTTCAGCAATATCAGCTGCAGCAGTTTGGAAAAAACAAAGCTGGCCAACAGCCCGCCCGCCAGTGCCATCAACGCCGTGTAAATGCTTTCATACAGCAAAACCCGGCCGATATGCTGTTTTTCCATGCCCAGTATGTTGTAAAGGCCGAATTCTCTTTTCCGCTGTTTGGTCAAAACGCTGCTGGTATAAAAGAGGATGACGGCGGAGAAAATGCCCACCACCGCGGCTCCCAGCTGCAGCATCGCACGGATGCTGTCCCGCTTGTCCAGCGCCGGATCGTTCATCAGCGTCAAAAGCACGCAGAACATCATGACCGTCCCTGTGCAGGCCAGAAGATACGGCAGATAAAAACGCTTGTTCTGCTTCAGATTGTTCCACGCCAAACGCGGGTAGAGAAGACTTTTATGCATGTTCTTCACCGCCCATACCCTTTGCGGAAGTGGCCAGCATGGTCAGCGTATCGGAAATCTTCTGGTAGAGTTCTTCGTCCGTACCGCCGCCGCGGTAGAGCTGATGAAACACCTCGCCGTCCTTGATAAAAAGAACGCGGCCGGCGTGGCTGGCGGCTTTGACGGAATGCGTCACCATCAGGATCGTCTGCCCGTCCCGGTTGATCTCTTCAAAAAGACGCAGCAGCTCGTCCGTGGAACGGGAATCCAGCGCGCCGGTGGGTTCATCCGCCAGCACCAGTTGCGGCTTCGTGATCAGTGCCCGCGCCACAGCGGCGCGCTGCTTTTGCCCGCCGGATACCTCGTAGGGATATTTGGCCAGAAGATCGCCGATCCCCAGCTTGCCGGCAATGGGACGGAGCTTTTCCTGCATCTCGTCATAAGACTTTCCCGCCAGCACCAGCGGCAGAAAAATGTTGTCCTGCAGAGAAAAGGTGTCCAGCAGATTGAAGTCCTGGAACACAAACCCCAGATGGTCGCGCCGGAATGCGGCGATCTCCGACTCGCGGATGGAGCTCAGTGCCCGGCCGTCCAGCAGCACTTCCCCCGAGGTGGGTCTGTCCAGCGCCGCCAGAATGTTCAGCAGCGTGGTCTTTCCGGACCCCGACTCGCCCATGATGGCGACATATTCGCCGTCTTCCACCGTAAAATTGACATCGGACAGAGCCTGTACCTTGTTGCCGCCAAAGCGGGTGGTATAGATTTTCTTCACATGATTGACTTCCAAAATAGACATCGCACATTCCTCCTATGCTTTAACAGGCTCTATTATAGAAGGCCGGAAAGATGTATGCCTTAGATCTGGCTTACATTTTTCCGGCCATTCCTTACAAATCGGTAAGATGCTATTCCACTTTCAGCGCGTCCCGGCAAAGGCGCAGGCGCACCGTCGTTCCCTCACGCAGTCTGGATTCGACGGAAATGCCGTGGCCCAGCTTGTTCATGATGCGCCGGCACAGATACAGGCCGATCCCCGTGGCCCGCTGCTGCACCCGTCCGTTGTAGCCCGTAAAGCCTTTTTCAAAAACACGCGGCAGATCCTCCGGCGCGATGCCGATGCCCGTATCGCGGATGCAAAGCGTCTTTTCCGGCTCCAGCGTGATGGAGATCGTGCCGGCGCGGGTATACTTCAGCGCGTTGGTCAGCACCTGCTCAATTACGAACAGCAGCCACTTCTCATCCGTCAGCACATGGCAGTTCAGCGGTTCGTACACGAGCCGTATCCTGCGGCGGATAAACTGATTGGCGTACTTGCGCACCGCCTGACGCACGATGCCGTCCAGATCGTACTCCCGGATCACATAGTCGCTCTCTCCGCTGTCCAGCCGCAGATAGCACAAAACCATCTCCACATACTGCTCAATCCGCTGCAGTTCACTCTGCAGTTCCTTTGCCTGCGGCACGTCTTCCTCCTGCAGCAGCAGATTCATGGCGGCAATGGGCGTCTTGATCTGATGGGCCCAAAGGGTGTAATACTCCACCAGATCCGTGTAACGCTGCGCCGTTTCCCGCTCCAGCTGCTGCCGCTCGCGGTACAGCTCCCACAAAACGTCCTGATAGTCCGCTTCCGTCAGCGACGCGGGTTTCGGCAGACTGTCCAGCGTGACGGTCACTTCCCTGTAGACCTGCTGCAGACGCCGGTGCCGCCGGCAAAAAGCGCGGTAGTCAAAAATAAAAAACAGCAGGCCGAAAAACGCGCAGATCAGCGCGGCATAGCGCACCGCGCCGGCCGGCAGATCGTACAGCGTGAAAACAACGGCAAAAGTCGCGCTGAACAGGAAAAAAATCCCCACGCCCCGCCAGTGGCCCCTGATATACTCACGCAGCACGGCCGCGCCTCCCTTCCCGTTCACTCCACAAGATAGCCCATGCCCTTTTTTGTCACGATAAAATCCTTCAATCCCAGCGTATCCAGTTTTTTGCGCAGTCTTGCGATATTCACCGTCAGCGTGTTCTCGTCCACAAAGCAGTCTGTTTCCCAGAGCTTCTCCATCAGCGTATCGCGGCTGACGACCTGGCCCTTGTCCTGCATCAGCGTCAGCAAAATGCGGTAGTCGTTTTTGGTCAGTTCGACCCGCTCGCCCGCAAAGGTCAGACTGGCATCCGCCATATTCAGCACGGCGCCGCGGTGCTCCAGCACGCGGGTCTGACCGCCAAAATCGTAAGTGCGGCGAAGGATCGCCTGTATCTTTGCCATCAGCACATTGAAATCAAAGGGCTTGGCAATGAAATCGTCGCCGCCCATATTCATGGCCATGACGATGTTCATATTGTCCGACACGGAAGAGAGAAACACCACCGGCACCTTGGACACCCGGCGGATCTCCCGGCACCAGTGGTACCCGTCGTAAAAAGGCAGGGAGATGTCCAGCAGCACCAGCTGCGGATCAAAAGCGGCAAACTCGCCCAGCACGTTCTGAAAGTCCTCCGCACAGCGGGCCTCCAATCCCCAGGCATTCAGATGCCTGCTCACTGCCGAGGCAATGGTCAGGTCGTCCTCCACGATCAGGATCTTATGCATACGCTCTCTCCTTTTGGCACTTGATGGGATCTATTATACCGTTTTTTCGCCTTCATTGCAATTCCCGGGCGCAAAAAAGGAAACGTTCCCCGAGGAACGTTTCCTTTTGCCGTTTTTTTGCCGTTTTTTTACGGTTCCGCTTCCATCAGCGCGTATTTCCGGGCGTAGGCGTTGTAGCGCTCCATAAACTCCGGACTTCCGGTCTTGATCCCGGTGAGATACCTGTGCAGATCCAGACTCTCATGTGAGGTTTCGATCACACAGCCGGCAATGTTGGAACAGTGATCCGCCACACGCTCCAGATTGGTCAGCAGGTCGGACCAGACAAAACCCGCTTCAATGGAGCAGTTTCCCTTTTGCAGGCGCAGAATGTGACGGGAACGCAGCTGATCCTTCAGCGTATCCACCACTTGCTCCAGCGGTTCAACCAGCGCGGCCGTCCTGACATCGTTGTGCAGAAAAGCGGTCAGCGACAGGTCCAGGATCTCTTCCACCGCCGCCGTGATGACCGACAGTTCGCGCCACGCCGCATCCGAAAAACGGATCTCCTTTTCCCGTATCTCCTCGGCGGACTCCAGAAGGTTCACCGCATGGTCGGAGATCCGCTCCAGATCGCCGATCATATGCAGCAGCTCGGCAGACTCCGTACTGTCCTTCTCCGTCATGTCATGGGCACTGAGCTTTACAAGATAGGTGCCCAGCACATCCTCATACTGATCCGCGTCACGCTCGCACTGCCGGATCGCCGCAGCGTCCTGCTCGCTGAAGGACTGCAGATTTTTCAGAGCACTTTGAATAGCATGGAACGAGGTGGCTGCCATAGCTTCCGTCAGCACGCGGCAGCGCTCCATCGCAATGGCGGGCGTCGCCATCAGGCGCTCGTCCAGCATGGGAATTGTTTCCGCTTCCTTCCCGTCGGGCACAATCCGGCGGGACAGCTTTTCCAGCTGCGACGTCATGGGCAGCAGCAGCGCCGTACACAGCAGGTTAAAAGTGGTATGCACAATGGCAATGCCCACCTGGGAAATGCTCTCATGGACAAAGGAAAACCTGAAAACAGCGTTGGCAATGCAGAATATCGACAGCCACACCAGCGTGCCGATGACGTTGAAGCTCAGATGCACCACCGCGGCCCGCTTTGCATTTTTGCTGGTACCTACCGAGGAGAGCAGCGCCGTGACGCAGGTGCCGATGTTTTGCCCCATGATGATGGGAATGGCGCTGCCGAAGGTAACCTGACCGGTCGTTGCCACCGCCTGCAATATGCCCACCGAGGCGGAGGACGACTGGATGATGGCCGTCAGAACAGCGCCGGCCAGCACGCCCAGAACGGGGTTGGAGAACAGCAGCAGCAAATTCTGGAATTCCGGCACGTCACGCAGACCCGATACGGCGGCGGACATGGCATCCATACCGAACATCAGCATGGAAAAACCCAGCAGGATCAGACCCGTGTCCTTTCTCTTCCCGCTTTTGCTCATCATATAGAAAATGATTCCGATCAGCGCCAGAATGGGCGTAAAGGAGGAGGGCTTGAGCAGCTCTATCCATATATTTTCACTGGAAATACCCGTCAGGCTCAGAATCCAGGCGGTGACGGTGGTGCCGATATTGGCGCCCATGATCACGTTGATGGCCTGCTGCAGCGTCATGAGGCCGGAGTTGACGAAGCCCACCACCATCACGGTAGTGGCTGACGAGGACTGGATCACGGACGTGACGGCAAGGCCTGTGAGAAGGCCCGTCAGCTTGCCGGTGGTCAGTCGGCTGAGAATCGTCTTGAGGCCGCTGCCGGCCCGTTTTTCAAGGCCCGTTCCCATGAGGCTCATACCGAACAGGAACAGGCAAAGGCCGCCCAGCAGCGACAGGGCATTGAAAATGGTCATACGCAATTCCTCACTTGTCGAACAGTTCCGAATGGATGATATAGTCGGCCGTGGAGCGGTTGTTGGCCATGGGAATATCGCACACCTGCGTGATGCGGAACAGTGCCTTCACGTCGGGATCGTGAGGCTGCGCGGTGAGCGGATCGGAGAAAAAGATCACAATATCGATCTTCCCTTCCGTGATCCCTGCACCGATCTCAAGATCGCCGCCCAACGGTCCGCTGTGATACCCTTTGACGGGCAGGCCCGTGGCTTCCTGCACCAGTCCGGCGGTGGTACCGGTGCCGCAGAGTGTATGCCGGGAGAGCGCCTCTTTGTTCTCCAGACACCACTCGATCAGTTTTGGCTTCATGTTATCATGCGCAATGAGTGCAATCCGTTTTTTATTTTTCATTCTTCCCCACTCCTTTTTACAGTATCCTGATTTTACTATCATGACCTTAAATCCACGATCAGATGAATGTTAAATACAGGTAAAATTTAAGTGACTTTCCGGTCTGTTCCGGCTCACATGCAAACGGCTGCGAATACAAGAAGCGCCCCCGAAGCTGCCGCGGCAGCTTCAGGGACGCTTGTCAGATGTTTCAGGGAAAAATCAGGGAAATGACCGTTCCCTTTCCCGGCGTGCTGTGCAGTTCAATCCGGGCGCCGTGGTACTGTGCGCCGTGCTTGACAATGGAAAGACCCAGTCCGGTGCCGCCGACGGCCCGGCTGTGACTTTTGTCCACCCGGTAAAACCGCTCAAAGACACGGCTCTGTGCGGCATAGGGAATGCCCACGCCCGTGTCCGCCACGGACAGCCGCGTTTCGCTGCCCCGCGACTCCAGCAGCACCGTCACGCTGCCGCCGTCGCGGTTGTACTTCACGGCGTTGTCGCAGAGATTGAAAATCATCTCCTGCAGAATCTGATAGACGCCGCCGACGCTCAGATGCTCCCCTGCCAGATGCAGCGACACCTGCTTCTTCTCCGCCTGAGGCCGCAGTCCCTGCAGCACATCCTCCGAGAGAGCATAAAGATCCACCGACTCCTTCTCAAGGGACTCCGGCGCTTCATCCAGCCGCGACAGATTGATGATGTCGTTGACAAGATCGATCAGGCGCAGCGTTTCCCGCCAGATATCGCCGGAAAATTCGGGTATCTTCTCCGGCGGTACCAGGCCTTCTTTCATCAGCTCGGCAAAGCCGGAGATGGACGTCAGCGGCGTTTTCAGTTCGTGGGACACATTGGCAGAAAATTCACGCCGCAGCATTTCCCGCATTTCCCGCTCCGTCACGTCCACCAGGATCACCACAGCGCCCGTCACCTGCCCCTCCGACTGGACGGGACTGACAATAAGCTGCCAGGAAGCATCCTCCTCCGTGAGCATCGCCTCGGCCCGCTCCCCTGCCAGCGCCCGGTCCACCGCCCGGCAAAAGACGGGGGCGCAGTTCGCCTCCCGGATATTTCTGGCGTCCTCCACCCGCAGCAGCTGGCGGGCGCTGTGGTTGCCCGAGAGGATGTTCTTCTTCTGATCCAAAAGCAGAAAACCTTCGCCCATATTCTCCGTGATGGCGGAAAATTCCCGCTGGCGCAGGCTCAGCTCCTCCATCTGCCGGCGAATGGTGCGGTTTTGTTCCTGCAGACGCACCGCAAGCGGCTGCAGTTCGGGATAGGCAGGCCGGATCTCCGGCGCGTCCAGATCCATGGCGTTGATGGGCCGCGTGATCTGACGCGCCAGCCCATAGGCCAGAAGCGCCGACAGGAGCACCACCAGCACCACCGCCCAGGTGATCGTCCCCGCCATCCGCAGCAGCAGCGCGCCCACCGTCCGCTGTGTGCAGGACACACGCAGCACCGTTCCGTCGGAGAGAAGCACGGCGTCGTACAGCGTTTTTTGCATCATTGTATCGGAAAAATGGGCGCTCTGCCCGCTGCCGCTTTCCAGCGCCTCCCGGATCTCCTCCCTGTTCAGGTGGTTTTCCATGGCCGATGCCTGCGCCGCGCTGTCGTACAGCACCCGCCCGTCCGAGGCTACCCACGTCACCCGGTCCGGCGAGGTGAATCCGTCAAAGTAGCTTTCGCCTGCCGACACAAGCCCCTGCCCCACATACGCCGCCTCGGCAGACAGACTGTTGAAGATCTGGCGTTCATAATACTGATACAGAGCCGCAGAAAAAAGCGCAACGCACAGCACCAGGATCACAAGACCCGTCAGGAACGTATAGCGAAAGATTTTCCCTTTCATGGGTTTCCTCCGATTTTATACCCGATGCCCCGCACCGTTTCAATATAGCTCCCTGCCTCTCCCAGCTTGGCCCGCAGCGTCCGGATATGTACATCCAGCGTGCGGTTCTCCCGGTCGATCTCCATGCCCCACACCTGATCCATCAGTGTGTTCCGGCTCAGCACCAGCCCCTGGTTCTCCAGAAGCAGACACAGAATCTGAAACTCCTTATAGGTGAGCGTCACCTCGCGTCCCTCTACCGACACCGTGTGCCGGGCCGGACAGACCCGCAGACAGCCCACCAGATATTCCTTCCCCTGTTCCTCCGGCATCGCCCGGCGCAGCACGGCCCGCACACGAGCCACCAGCTCCATCATACCAAAGGGTTTGGAAATAAAATCGTCCGCCCCGTTATCAAGGCCGATCACGCGGTCATACTCCGTATTCTTGGCAGTCAGCATGACGACCGGGGTCTTCCTCGTCTGCGGCGACAGACGCAGCTTCTTCAGCACCGAAAGCCCGTCCTCCTCCGGCAGGGAAATATCCAGCAGCACCAGCTCCGGCACCGCCTGCTGCAGCGCCTTCCAGAAAGCCGACGGCGCCGCAAAGCCCCGCGCCTCATAGCCCTGGCTCTGCAGGCCGTAAACCACCAGCTTGCGAATGCTGTCGTCGTCTTCGAGCAAATAGATCACGGAATTTTCCCCCTTCGCTTTACCTTTTCTTCACTTCTCTTTTACCTTGAGTATACCGGGCAGATGTAAAATGGAAAAGCGGTTAAATGTTAAATCCATGTTAAATCAACTGGCAGTCAGCCGCGGAAGCCGTCTGTGTCGGGCGCTGCCGGTCAGAAATCTGCTCAGACGCGTCAGCACACCTTTCGACACGCCTGAGCAAATTTATTCTCTTTCATGAATGCCGGAAAATTTCAGGAACGCCTCCTGTTCCAGCGGTCTGGAAAAGAAGTAGCCCTGCAGGTAATCCACGCCCCAGCTTTTGACCATCTTTATCTGTGAAGGCAGCTCAATCCCCTCGCAAACCACCTTGATCCCATAGTCATGCAGCGGGTCAATCATTCCCTTAACCAGGCCGCCACGATCAGCGCCCTCTGCCAGATCCAAGATGGATTTATCCAGCTTCACCGTACTGAACGGCAGCGTTATCAGGTTGGAAATGCCCGCATAACCGGTGCCGTAATCGTCCAGATGAAATGAAAAGCCGTGCGTCCGCATCTGCTCCATCCGTTCCGCCAGAGGACCTGTGGAGGAAATGGCCGCGGTTTCCGTGATTTCAAGCGCCATGAGGCCCGGTTCCAGCCCCGCGCGCTCCGCTTCTCCGGCGATGCTGTTCATCACGGCCTGCTGGGCACACTCCACCGCCGAAAGGTTGACGGAAATATGATCCAGCCCGGCGGATCGGATATCGTACTTTTTCAGAAGGCTCCACACAATGCTCCTGACGGCGGCGCCCAACTGGAGAATCAGCCCGCTGCTCTCCGCCACCGGAATGAATTCGGCGGGAGAAACAGGACCCAGCTCCGGGTCGGTCAGACGGCACAAAGCCTCCGCCGCCACAACACGGCCGGTGGCGGCCTCCAGGATAGGCTGGTAGACCACCGTCACGCGATTTTCCGCCAGCGCATTGCCCACCGCCTCGCGCACGCGTTCCCGGCGGTAATACTGAGTCTTGAACTGCTGATTCATCAAAAGGGCTTTTTGCGTTCCGGACTTCTGCGCCATGCGGAACGCAAAATCCAGCAGCTCCATGATCTCCATCTGTGAGGAGAAATCCGCGCTGCGCAGCAGCACGCGGTTCACATCGAACACGACCTCACAGTCCCCCGCCTGCCAGACGGTGGGAATCCGCGCCGCGCGCACCGCCGCGTCTTCCGGCGTGATCTTCCCGTCCAGCAGCACGCAGAATTCACCGCCGTAGACGCGGGCCACCATGCCGCCCACCGTTTCCTGAAGCGATTCGGCCACATAACACAAGAGGCCATTGCCGTACGCGTCGCCGTACAGCTCGTTGATGCGCCGCAGGCCGCCGACCTCGTAACCCAGCAAAAGGAACGGATGCTTCTCTTCATACCGGCCCGCCAGAAGCGCATTCAGCGCCACATTGTTGTACACCTGTGTCAGCGGGTCCGTAAACTCTCCTGAGGACTGGAAGGTAATATACATGATGAGAATGGACAGCGCCGACGCCAGGTCCACCAGAAGATACCGCGGATTGCCATACTGCAGGATCACCGCTGCCAACTGAAGCACCATAAAGAAGCCGATGGTCCATTTTTTCCGGTGCGGCAGGTATTTTTTGGACCTGAGCAGAAACACCAGCGACACAAAGGTGTAAAACAGCGTGCCGGCATAAAACGCCGCAAAGCAGGGCCCATGGTCAAAGACCCTGCGTTCTGCCCAAAAGGACAGGCCAGCCAGCGACGACGTGACCAGCAGCAGGATCTCACATGCATAGGGAAGCAGCAGCAGCCCCGTCTGCCCCTTGTGCAGACGCCGCCCCGTCAGGAGCGCCATATACATACACATCAGCGGCGGCAGCGTATGCAGCATCAGCAGGTATACCAGATGGACCATCCCCACGGCCGCGTCCGGCAGGCGGCCGTATGTCAGTACCGTCAGCAGATTCAAGCTGCTCGCCAGCAGAATCAGGCATCCCGCGGCGCCAAACAGTCTGTCCGCCCGGTTATTGAGCCGGGGACTTCCAAAGAAGTAACCCATTGTAATGGCTGACACCAAAACGGCGCAGACATTATAGTCGATCACATATTGCATACTGCCCTCCGAAATAATGATATCCCAATAGACGCATCAAACCGTGCATCGGGAAAACACACGTTCATTTCCGTTCCGCCGTAAAACCGGGTCACCTGGGAAGCAGATCCTCCATACAGGCCAGCACGGTTTCCGGCGTCACCGGTTTGCGGATAAAACGGTTCATGCCGCTGTCACGCGCCAGTTCTCCGCTTTCCTGCTCTGAGTCGGACGTCACCGCCACGATGGGCATGGTCTTTACATCCCGGCGCTGCAACAGGCGAATTCGTTTCACCGCCGTATAGCCGTCCATGTCCGGCATATTGATGTCGGTAAAGATCATGTCGAAATACCCCTCCCGGGACGACGCCACCATCTCAATGGCGGAAAGTCCGCTGTCCGCGGGGATCGCCGCAGCGCCCAGCGTCCGCACCATGTGGCACAGGATCTCCCGGTTGACATCCACATCGTCCACAATCAGGATCCGACGATCATAGAGCTTCATCGTATGCTGCAGCCAGCACTTCTCCTCAATGCTCCGACCTGCGCCCTGTCGGGCCAGCGCTTCAAACGTCTTGCGCCGGTGTGTAAAGCACCGGATGATTTTGGGATTGAAAATGCCGCACTGGCCTGTGCAGATCATTCGGAAAGCCTCCTCCGGCGAATAGGCAGCCTTGTAGACCCGCTTGTTGATCAGCGCGTCGTACACGTCCGCCAGCGAAACGATCTGCGCCGAAATGGGAATGTCGTCGCCCTGCAGACCGTCCGGATAGCCGCCGCCGTCATACCGCTCGTGGTGATAACGGGCGATATCAAAGCAGTACGCCGTGTACTCCGCATCCTGTATGCCCGAAATGCGGCGAATGATCTCACCGCCGCGGACGGAATGCTTTTTCATCATTTCAAATTCTTCCGGCGTCAGGCGGCCCGGCTTGAGCAGGATCTGATCCGGAACGGCAATCTTCCCGATATCGTGCAGGGCGGCCGCCGACACAATATGGCTGAGCTTCTCCTGCGTCAGATCGTATTCGGGGCATTCCTGCATCACGGCTTCCGCCAGAAGCCGCGTATACCCTTTGATCCGCTTGATATGCTCACCGGACTCCATGTCGCGGTACTCCACAATGGCCGCCAGCGCATCCATCAGCTCTTCGCTGACATTGTGGCTCATGCGCAGCCGGGAATACTCAAGCTCCGTGTCCTGCCGGCGCTTTTCGTTCTCCAGTGCCTCCGCCGTGTCCCTGAGGTTGCGGTCGATCAGGTAGGCATGACGGTGTCCGCCGGCATAGGTGAAAAAGATCAGTGTTTCCACCGTTACCCACTGACCGGCCCGGCGAACCCTGTATCGCTGGCTGATGCGCTTCTGACCCGACTGGAAGCAGGTGCGCAGCATATCGGCGTTCTCCAGCGCAAACACACCCGCGCGGTCATCCGGATGGACCTCCTCCTGCAGATAGCGGTTCACTTCATCGGCAAACTCCACGCCCTCCTCCGACGACATCTGCTGCGCGGCATTGTAGCGGTACGCTTTGTAGTGGCAGTTGTCCAGATCAAGATCAATAATGACGTCCACAAAGGTGGAGAGAATCTCGCGGAAGATGGGATCGGCATTCGAGCCGCGGTCCACGTCCGCCTCTTCACCGCCGATCCGTTCCACATTTGTCCGCATGACAAGACCCGCCATGCGGACAAAGGGCTTCAGCTGGCTGTCGATATTTCGCAGCAGCTCCTCCATTTCCTCGAACCGGTAGGTCATCAGCAGGAATTCATTCCGGCTGTACCAGCTGAAAACGCCGCCGTAATTGTTGAGCCGGATATATTCCGTCAGCTTCTCAGTGATCGGACGCAGCACGCCGTCGTCGATCTGCCCGTGCTCCGCGCCGCAGTCAAAGGTGACCAGCGCCGCTGTCGTCTGGGAGTAGCCTGCGCAGTAGAAGTTGTTCCAGATCATGTGGAACTGGTTGTACCGCACCCAGAACTGCTTCTGTTCGCCCCGGCGGCCCGCCAGCATATGCTCCAGACTGGAATAGGTGCATTCGTCACGTCCCTTGGCCTCTTCCTGCAGATCGTCCTGCGGTTCAAACAGGCGGCAGGCGGCCCGCCCGTGATTTTTCACATAGAGCACGGCATAGTCGGCCAGATTATAGAGCGCCGTGGTTTCCCGGGCCTGTGACGGATACAGGGCGATCCCGATGGAGGCCGAGAGCATCCGCGTCAGATCCGGGACGGTCAAATCGCGCTGGATCACAGCCAGCAGTTGCTTACCCGTTGACAGCGCCTGCTGCGGATCATCTGTTTCCGGTACAAATACGGCAAATTCATCGCCGCTGAGATGCGAAATGACGGCGTTTCCCGTGAAATACTCACTGAGGATCGAACCGAATTTTTTTATGACCGAGTCGCCCGCCATGTGACCCAGCGAATCGTTCACCGACTTCATTCCGTCAATATCCAGCATGTAGAACGCGCCGCATGCATATTTCTCCATGGCCACTTTGACCGTGGCCAAAAAGGCCTTTTTATTCAAAAGGCCTGTCATATAATCATAATTCACCTGCTGACGGAACTGATCAAGCTGCGCGCTCTGATCCGCGATCATCGCCGCGATCCGAACCCGGCGAATCACCAGATTTCTGTCGAACGGCTTTTGAATCACATCGGAAGCACCCATGGAAAACGCCCGGTCCCTGACCTGCCGCGATTCTTCCCCGGTAATGATAATGACCGGCGTCCTGCTCAGAAAGCCCCGGCCGTTCATATACGTCAGCACGTCGAAACCGTCTTTTTCTGGCATATGGATGTCCAGCAGCAGACAGGAGTACGCCGTTCCCTCCAGCAGATCGATGGCCTGCCGGCCGTTGGCAGCCAGATCCGTTTCCCAGCGGTCCGCTGTCAGGATTGCTTCCAGCATGGAACGGCTGATGGCGTCGTCATCCGCAATCAGAATCTTGTTCGTTCGGCTCCCCTCCTCCCGGTATCGTAATGGCCCGCGGGGCAGCAGCCGGGGCATTCCCCGCCGGTGCCGCCGGTGCCGCCGGTGCCGCTGAACGAGCAGGTAAAATGCCCGCTGTCCTTCCGGATCAAAGTAATCCTGCATTGTACCCATCGAATCGTGAAGTCATTTTAGCATAAAATGCCGGCATACACAACGGGCACGGTATGTTTCTTCACCTTTTTTCGCCGGGCCGCAACAAAAAACACCTCCGGCCGCAAAAGCGGTCAGAGGTGTCCGGATTTAAAGGATACCGACGGTCAGGAAAGGGAGCGGATCAGGAAAACGATGCGGTCGTATTCTTCCTTGAGTTTCTGATAGTTTGCCTCCGCATCCTCCACGCCGCCGCGGCGGCTTTCCTCCACCAGCGGCGTATTCCTTTGTATCAGCGGCGTCAGCCCCAAATTGGCAAACATTCCCTTCAGCGCGTGGCTCGCTTCAAATATTTCCCGGGAATCACGGTTTTCCACCGCCAGGCGGAGCCGCTCCATCTGCTTGTCGTCTGCCAGCATTTTCAGCATTCTGACATAGAAGTCTTCCCTATCCATGCAGATCGCCAACGCGCTGTCCACGTCGCAGCCTTCCTGCCGCAGGCTTTCAATCAACTGATTCATATCGTCCGCTTTCCTCTCCGTTTCTGCCGCGCGCCGCCCTTCGCCGGGTCAAAAAGACCGGTGCGCCGTTCCGACAGGCCGAATCTTCGTCTGTCGATAGGAATGTATTATACCACCTGCTGTTCCGTTTTTCAATCAGAAGCATGCCGCCAACAGATCTCACAGACCGGCAAGCCGGCGGCCTTCATGACGGAGGGATAGTCCCGCGGACGGACGGCGGGCCGCTTTCTGACGGGCAAAGGCATCCAGGGCGCGGCGGGACGGGAGGAGATTGATCAGCGGTCTGGCACAGTACCAGCCCGCAAGACCGCCCAGCGTATTGAGCATCAGGTCGTCCACGTCAAAAATCCGATAGCCGCGGGCATAGAGGAAATAGAGGCCGGTCAGCTGCGTCAATTCAAAAAACAGACTGAGCAAAAAGCTGAACAGCACCGTCTTTTTTTTGTCCGTTCCCAGATAATACCGCAAAAAGGCGCCAAACGGCAGCAGAAGTAAAATGTTATAGACCGGCACCAGCACGGTGGCGTCCGTAAGGCCGGAAAGCCAGGTCGACGGCTGTAAAAACCGGAAGGGTGTTTTTGTCGCTATGTCCCAAAGAAAGCGAAACGGTACCAGCTGTGTTTCGCTGTCCGTCAGAGCGGCCACCGCCTCCGGATCAGGCAGAGGCAGGATCACCAGACAATAAGCGCAAACCATGTAGAATAAAAATATGTATAGTATTATCGCTTTACGGATTGAAGCGAAGCCGCAGCGGTGATTTTCAATCCATATGTAGGGTCCTGCCAACAGAAGTGCCAGCAGCGGCGCAGCCAGCAAAGCCATCTGAAGGGGCTCTTTGTAATCTGCCATGTTGATTCGACCTTTCCGGCGGCCCCGGGCCGCCCCGTGTTATCCTGTACGATTTATTATGGGACAAGTATCCGCCCGCTGCCTTAATTCAGCCTTACAAAATGGCAAAACGCACTTACATTTTTGTAAGCGCGCTTTGTCATGGGAAAAACAGGACGGCGGAGCTCTTCCAAAGAAAAGCCCCGCCGTTCAGACAGATCCATATTCTTTTCGTGCCGGTCAGTCCTGATACGGATTCTTCCCCCGACGGAACCGGTCAATATCACAGATCAGACACACGCCGGCCAAAACCGCCGTCACAGACAATAAAACAATGCTGTAAACCCAATCCACCTTACTCAGCAGAGCCAGAACCGCCAAAGCCGTTCCGGAAATGCCAAACAGGAGCTGCGCCCATGACATCCACCTTCTTGCTTTTAACATGACAGTTCTCCTTTTCTTTTTTAAGCGAACAAATAGCACCTGTTAAAAGTTCTATCCAGTTCTTTTATACGCCTTTTTTCAATCTTTGTAAATCTTTTTTTACAATTTACTTTCTTTTTCCGTATTATGCTCCGTCGCCCGCACCGCGCCAAGTTAACGAAACGCCGCCGTAATTGATCTGGCTGCTGCCGATGCTATACTCTCCTTCGTACAGGCAGCCTGTCTGATCATAGACCGACACCTCGCAGGATACGTCGTTGAAATACGCGCGGTTGACCGATACAGCCAGCTTCCCCTGCCCGAATCCGAAGGCGGTATTCATGGTACTGGAAGCAGCATCTTTGTTCCGGCAAACGCCGGTAAAGGCCAGCTCGTAACCGGTTTCGGCCAAGGTCAGAACGGTGAAGGCTCCGTCAAGGTCCATGACCACAAGGAAATCATCTCCGTCAAAAATCTGAGGGCAGTCGTATATCCGGTCGGAGTCCATGAGAGCAAGCCGCTGTACCGCTTGGCCGGAGCCTGCGTCAAGGACGTTGATCCACTGACGATTTTCCTCTCTTGTCAGCACCAGCAGCTTCTTCCCACTGTCCGCGAGCGCTATTTTTTCGATTTTTTCCCGGAAAATGTCCACCGGACAGATATTTCTGATCACGGTCCCGGCCGCCTGGGGATGTTCCCTGTCAAAGTCGAAATACCAGACCCCGTACCCGCCGGGCGTCCCGCTGAAATCCAGCATTCGCCCGTCCATGGTGGGCCCCGCGGTGAAATAGCAGCGGTCCTCCGACACCACGCTCTCCGATAGGATGCCGCTCTCCGACCGGGCTCCCGGTTCGCTGAGCGCATAGACTTCGCAGTTCGTCACCGTGCCGGCGGCGTTTTTCTGCAAGGTCACCTTGATCTGATGCCCTTCCGCCACCGGGATCTGAAAGTTACTCCGGATGAGTTTGTCCCAGTCGTTATTGTCCTGCGTGGTCCCATCCTGAAACAGCTCTCCTCTCCAATACCAGCAGTTGGGAAGGTTCACTGACACCGCCAGGGGATAGGTGTCGTAATAATCCGCCAGGGACACTGTTTCCGTATGCGTCTTCCCTGCCGGTGTGCGGCTTTCCACATCCTGCAGCAGGCGATAGAGGCCGTAATCTTCTTCCGGCAGGCTGCCGACAACACGGGTGATGTTGTCCAGCTGCAGGCCGTTGCAGACGGTGGGCTGCCTGTTCCGCCGGCTTTGCGGCGTATAGGAGAAATCTGTCCGGGCCTCGTCTTTCTGATCCGCCGGGAAAACGGTATTCCAATGAAGGCCGTCATTTAACTCCCCGCTGCACACCGAAATCTCCAGTCCTGCCGCGGCGGATCCGTTCCCTGAGCGTGTGGTTCCCGTCACCTCCACCCGGTTTCGGAGGGCATACACCGAGCGCCAGCCCACCGCCAGCACCGCGTTGCGCACCAGGCGCGTCGCCTCCGACAGCGGCAGCAGGCTGTGGGCAAAGCCGTTCAGGTAAAAGTAAATAAACGCCTCCTGATCGGAAAGCCCGGCACCCTCCGTCTGCCGGGTCAGATACCAGAAAAACAGCAAAAGTCCCAGCTGCGCGCCCCAGGCGATGAGCAGGCACACCGCATTGTAAGCGCCCTGCCACAGTGTCACCGTCCGCTCTGTGACGGACAGCCGCTGCAGCGTATACCGCGTCTTGCTGCCAAAGGAGCCTGTCAGCGTCAAAACGGCGCACAGACCCACAAAGCCGATGCCGGCCATCAGCGGCAGCCTGCTGCCGTACAGAAATAGATACCGCTCCTCCGCTGCCGCGGTGAAAAAGAGCGCTGCCTCCACAGCCGCCGCAGCCGTCAGCAGACCGATCACCGGCACAAGGGTGCTTCCCGCCAGAAGCATACCTACCGACAGATGTTTTCTCACTGCTCTCCCTCCTTCCACAGCCGCTCCACCAGTAAGAGCGCCTCCTCACGGGTCATTCCCATGCGCTTCATGGCCGCCACAGCCGAAAGCGCCTCCCCTTCAAAAAGCTGGCGCCGGATGGCCTCCGTCTGTTCCGCATCCACGCTGATGCAGCTTTTCGCCCCTGTCCGGGAGGTCACGATCCCCTCTTCTTCCAAAAAGTGATAGGCTTTTTGCACCGTGGCCGGATTTACCCCCAGCAGCGCCGACAGTACCCGCCGGGAGGGCATTTCATCCCCGTCGCCCATGGTCCCGGCGGCAATCCCCTGTTTGACAAAGCGCAGGATCTGCCCGTAAATGGGACTTCCGTCCTCCATGACAAAGCTCTCAAAAGACACCACCGGCGTTTCACCACCTTTCCCATAAAAAACCGTATCACCCATATAACACAGTTTAACTGTATTATATGAGTGATACGGTTGTATGTCAACAGTTATTTTCGGTTATTCGCCGGCTGACACCTGATTGACGGAAACCGCCACGGTGTGAGCGATGGGCTGCCACTGGAATTTGCAGAAAACGGCGCACACAGCCACCGGCACGAAGGTCATCATAAACACCGGGAAGGTGAAGAGGTACAGGATCTTCTGCCGCGGGGCGGCATTGATCTTCTTCCACTCCGTGACAGTGGTCAGAAAACCCACCAGGAACATGGAACCGTACATCCACAGCATTGCCTTGAGCAAGAACAGAAAGACACCGGGCCACTGGCCGGAAAGCGCCGTGGTGATTATGGCAAAGCCCATGATCAGGGCAGAAGCGCCGTACCCCCAAAGGGACAGCGTGGCCATTTCAAAGCTGGCGTAACTGATGCGGCCGCCCTTGAAAAGACCGCGGAGCAGTTCTCCGGCATATCGCACGGACACCTGAATACCGCCCTGAATCCAGCGGGTACGCTGACGCCAGGAGTTGCCGAAGGTGGTAGGCTGCTCGTCGTAGAGCATGGCGGCGGGGCAAAAGCCGATGCGGACGCCGTGGGTGGCGCACCAGGTGTCGAATTCGATATCCTCGGTAAGCGTGAAGAAGTTCCAGCCGCCGCAGGATTCCAGCGTCCGGCGGGTGAAGCCGAAGCCGGTGCCGCTGACGGCGCAGGTGGTGCCCACCAGCATCCGGGACTGGTTAAGATGCACGGAGTCGTGCAAAAACCAGAGGGCGTAGCCGGCGGAGATCCAGTTGTCAGCATAGTTTTTGGAATTGCGGTAGCCGCAGAACGCCTCAAAACCATCGGAGCAGGTCTTGTTCATCTCCGTGATGTAATTGGGCGTGAGCAGATTGTCGGCGTCAAAGACCAGAAATGCGTCATATGTATCCAGCTTTCCGTCCTCTTTCATGCGCCCCAGCAGATAATTGAGAGCATAGCCCTTGCCCACCTGCCTTTTGTTGAAGCGCTGATACACAGTGGCGCCGTGCTGCGCGGCCCGCTCCGCTGTTTCGTCCGTGCAGTTGTCTGCCACCACATAGACATCCACCAGTTCTTTGGGGTAGTCCTGTGCCTCAATGCTGTCCAGCAAATAGGGCAGCACGTTTTCTTCGTTCCGGGCCGCCACCAGCACCGCGTAACGGTGAAGGACAGTTTCTGCGTGTGCTTTGCGCCTGAGGAAAAACGGCACAAACAGATAGACAAACTGATAGAGATAGCATATGCTCAGCATGACAGACAAAACAATACTAATCAGTTTCAGTACTCGAATGATTTCCATGACTCCCCTGCCTTCTACAAATAATCCGATACGTCAGCAACCCTGTGATGCTGACCGCCGCCGTCACCGCAAATACGGCGACTGCAAACCAATTATGTTTCATCCCCAGCGCCGCGCCGCCTACCGTAGACGTCACGATGGAGGGAATCCTTCCCAATGAACAGATCAGCAGCCATACGGGCCACTTCATGTCGGTCAGCCCTGCAAAGTAGCAGAGCAGATCCTTGGGTGTGCCCGGTACCGCGAAGAGGAAGAGAAACAAGACGTTCCGTTTGGGGGAACTCTGCAAAAAACGCAGCGACCGGATCTTTTCCGGCGGGAAAAAAATCTCCACCGCCCGTACGCCGAACCGGCGCACAAAGGCAAATACCAGCACGCTGCCCAGCGTCGCACCCAGCATGCAAAGAAGTGTTCCTTCCACCGGGCCAAAAGCATATCCCCCGCCGATCTCCAACGGTTCACCGGGGATCATCGCCACGAATACCTGCAGCAGCACCATGCCCACATAGGCGGCCCGACCCCAGAATCCATGGGCGTTCACCCACAGCCGAAATTCCTCCGGCTGCGACGCAAGGCGCATCATAGGACGTCCCACAAACCAGATCACCAGCACGGTCAGCACCGCAAAAATCACAACGGCGGCCGCGGCGGCGGTTTTTCTTTGCCGCTGCGTCAGTTCTTTTTTTATGTTCTTTTGCTTCATTTGATTGCTTCTCGCTTTCTCTGCTGACATCTATATCATAAGGATTTGCAGATTAAGAAACAATCAGTCAAATTTATAAGAATTGATTAAGACGGACGGACGGGAAAAGAGCAAACCCCCTGTTACACTTTGATTATATCTGCCGGACCGTTTTCATGCCTTAATCCACCCTTACATTTTTTGCCGGCAACCTTACATTTTTGCAAGACAGGCTCACTTCCGGGACCTGCGCCGGCAGGCGACCGCAGGTCCGTGCGAACAGGCTGTGAACAAGGTGTTAAATGACCGCCGCCGCCCTTGCATTTCCAAATGTTACATGTTATAATCACCTAACATTAGAAAATACTTCATTTAAAAATGAACGGAGGAGCATACAATGACGATTCAATACAAATGCAAGGTCTGCGGCATCACTTTCGAAGTGGAGGAAGGCCAGGAGCCTGTTTGTCCCAAGTGCCACGCCAAGGGCGACAAGCTGGAAAAGCTGGAGGGCAACCCTGTAAAGGCCACCAAATATGCGGGCACCCAGACCGAGAAAAACCTGAAGGCCGCTTTTTCCGGCGAGTCCGAAGCACGCAACAAATACACCTATTTTGCCAGCACTGCCAAGAAACAGGGCTTTGAGCAGATCTCTGCGCTGTTCCTCAAGACCGCCGAAAATGAGAAGGAACACGCCAAGCTCTGGTTCAAGGAGCTCAACGACATCGGCGATACCGCCGAGAATTTGGCCGCGGCCGCCGCAGGTGAAAACTATGAGTGGACTGATATGTACGCCGGTTTTGCCGAAACTGCCGATAAAGAGGGTTTCCCGGAGCTGGCCGCCAAGTTCCGCGGCGTTGCGGCCATTGAAAAGACCCACGAGGAGCGCTATCGCGCACTGCTGAAGAACGTGCAGACCGCACAGGTCTTTGAAAAGAGCGAGGTTAAGGTTTGGGAATGCCGGAACTGCGGCCATATCGTGGTGGGCACCAAGGCGCCTGACGTCTGCCCCGTCTGCAATCACCCCCAGAGTTACTTTGAACTACACGCCGCCAACTATTGACCGTTCTTGCTTCTATGACGCCTTTGCCCACCTCTTCGTGACGGCAAAGCGCATATCTTTTCAAATAAGACAGGGAGGGCTTGCCTTCCCTGTCTTTTTTACATCCAGTGTTTCTTTTTAAAGAACCATATGCAGATCAGTACGACCGCCAGGCACAGCGCAGCCACCGCCGGATAGCCGTACTCCCACGACAGCTCTGTCATCCCGGTGAAATTCATGCCGTACCAGCCGGTAATCAGCGTCAGCGGCAGGAAAATGGCGGACACCACCGTAAAAACCTTCATAATGCCGTTGAGGCGCAGATCGATGGTGGTCTGATACGCCTCCCACACCTCCGCCGATTCTTCTCTGAGTGTGGTGATATCATTGATCTGACGGGTCGCGCGGTCGGTCAGCAGACGCAAAAAGCGCATGTCGCTGCGCTCCGTGAGAACACCGTTTTCCGCCGCCTCCAGCTTTTCTGCCAGCAGGATCACCGTGTCGCAGAATGAATGGCGCTTCAAAAGCTGCCGTTTCACGCGCATCAGCCGCTGAGTGAACTTGTCCTCGATTTTTTCGCTCATGACCATGTCACCCAGAAGCTCAATCTGCTGCTCCAGCGCCTCCAGCGCCGCATCGCACCGGTCCAGCAGCACATTGAACAGCACATACAGCAGACGGCCCATGGTGGGATTCGACACCGGCACCCGACGCAGCAATTCTTCAAACCGCTCCGTCAGCTGTGTGCCGTTTCCGCCCGATTCCACCAGAATCAGGCAATCCTTCCGCAGATAAAGAGCCAGACTCCTCTCGCGTTCCTTTTCCTCTTTGGTTTCCGGCAGGCGAAAAGCAATAAAACTGTATGTTTCGCAATTCTCCACCCGGGTGTGAAAATGGCGGGTTTCATCGTCGTACCGTCCTACGGCGTCCTGCGGAAAGCCCAACGCCGCGCCGTTTTCCTTCCACTCCTCCGGCGTCATGCAGCCCGCCGTCAATTCACTTTCCTCACGCTGCTGCCCTTCAATGGCGTGCACACCGTTTTTGAAAGAATAATACATAGACCTTCCTCTTTCTGCGGCTATTCTACCGTACGTTGATTATACCTCCGATCACCGCCGGTGTGAAGCACGTTTTTGTGCGCCGGGAACAGGGACTATTACCATTTTCCCACGTTTTTTCCGACGCGTTCCAAACAATCCCGCCGCGCTGCACGGTGGGAAAAAAACAGATCAGACGGATGCGATTCACGTGCCTGTCTGATCTGCCGCTGTCTTATCGGGCTTCCTGCCGGGGGCCGGGCCGGAACCGTTCTTCCTTTACCGCCAGAGAAAGCGC
>Ga0183095_11307_pt1 | contig 21798 bp, 11 predicted proteins | sample BioMet4_FD_130346 | JGI IMG/M metagenome (GOLD analysis project Ga0183095, IMG submission 130346) | Microbial communities from bioreactor (seeded with sewage sludge) at LBNL, California, USA - Biofuel metagenome 4 (v2) (version 3) | ecosystem: Engineered > Bioreactor > Anaerobic > Unclassified ...
GGGCACGCGTCGCACGCACGGCAGGGCCACGGCTTCCGTTCAATGTCTTGAACTGCACTCCGCAAAGATCCGTGTTGAGCCCCATCTCACCGCCCAACACATCCAATTCATAGACCAGATGCGATTTTGCAAGTCCCCCGATAGAGGGATTGCAGGGCATTCGCGCGATCGCCGACATCAGGCCGGTAACTAAAAGCGTATGGCAACCCATTCTTGCAGCGACCAATGCGGCTTCAGTCCCAGCATGTCCTCCGCCGACAACGATAACATCCCATGGGTGATCCGATCCACCCGACCCGTTGTTCGTGAACTCGAAACTTGTCGTCTTCATGATCCGTCCTGTTTAACTCAATTGGCTATTTATTCTATCATGTGACGGGCTTGTCCGATAACTGTAATCGCACGCGTTATCGCCGGTTTATCAGCAATCACTCGATCCAAATGGAGCGACGATAAGGCGGGCTATTTACGATCCTCCGTGTGTAAAACGGAGCCCGTTTTCTCAAAAATAAAAAAACGATCAACAGGGGTTATTTTTAAAAATCGATATTAATGTATCGTTTAATTTTCCAAGCTTTTGTGTTGTAATTTGTTGCGCAAGAAAATGTTATGACATTAGCCCTGAACCGCAACACGCGATTACAAGAAAAAATCATAAACACTTATCAACGAGTTATGAACAGGGTCAAAAGCAAAAAGAAAAGCAAGTCTTTTCTATGTCATTTGAGAACCCCACGCGGCCCGATACGCCTCTACGAAAAAAGCGGATGCCTGTCCTAGGAACAGGTCATCCGCTTACAATCAAAAAGACCGGGTGAGAAACGTTTTACCCTTGGGTTCCGGCGGTTGGTTCCGGCGGTTCAACGGAGGTGGAGGCCTCGACGTCACAACCATCGAACAGGGTCTCATACGCCGACACCAAACAGCAGCAGGCCAAAGGATACGTAAACAGGACACCTATGCCGCACGCAATGGCTCCTGCCGAACTCAGCAAACTGACCAAGAGGCCAAAAACCAGCGGCATGATAAAGGTTCCGCTGGTCACCCCGTTTATCAGTTTCTTGAAAACATCGATCGCCTGCATTTTCTGATACGCGACAAACGTCACGCCCCACAGGATCAAAGACCCCGTGGCCAGAGAGATTACAAGACCGGCGAGTTGACCCAAAATCGGCACCATGTAAACAACAAGGGTGATGAAAATGGACACCAGCGAAAACAAAAAAACAAACAAGAACGATTGAAGAAAATAATCAAATCCCCTGAAAATGTCGCCCGCCTCCGGTTTTTCAGGATCGTTCTTCTGTAAACGGCGAATGATGATCAAAAGTCCCGCCAGCATGGGCCCGCTTAAAACGCCACAGGTCACCAGGCTGAGAATTCCGCCAATCAACCCCGCAAGAATCAAAAGCCCCATATTCGCCTGAAACAACTTCCATCCGCGGCTAAACTCGTTACCGATATCCAGTTTAATTTCAGCCATACTCGTTTCTCCTGTTTGGGAATGCACGATACTGTGATATAGAAGAGTGTAACCGTTTAACTAAACACTTATCAAATCAAAAAGATTGTCTTTGCGAGGCGTTTACTTTCCGACACAAAACCGGCTGAAAATCGTGTCCAAAAGATCGTCCGAATAAACGCGGCCGACAATCCGGCCGAGCCCCTCGGCCGCCGTGCGAAGCTCGTTGGCTGCAATGACCAACTGCTCGGATCCCGCTTTCAGCGCACGGTCTGCAGAAACCATACCGCGAATCGCATTCCTCAGTTCCGACACTTGCCGCAACGAGACCACCGAACAATCAGACGCGTCGGCGGCCAATCCCAACTTATCGGTGATCGCACGCCTGAGCACGTCCATTCCCTCGCCGCTTACAACAGAGAGCCGAATCCGCATGCTGCCTTCGGGCAGTTCCGGCTCGCCGCGAAAAGCCAGATCGCATTTTGTCAGACAGAACACCGTCGTGCTCGGGGAAAGCTGTTGCCATTCGCTTTTTTCGGCAGGGTTCCACGGAACCGAACAGTCGACCAAATAAATATTCAGGTCGGCCTGCCGGGCCCAGTCGCGCGCACGTTTGATTCCCTCGCGTTCAACCGCCAAGTCCGTCTCTCTCAACCCCGCCGTATCGACCATCCGAAGAGGAACGCCATTGATTGCGATCGACTCCTCAATAATGTCGCGCGTTGTGCCGGGCAGAGTGCTGACAATCGCGCGGTCCCATCCCAGCAGCGCATTCAGCAAAGAGGACTTGCCGGCGTTCGGACGCCCGCTGATCACAACCAGCGCGCCGTCCCGCAAGAGATGACCGTCGTTCCACGAATCGGAAAGCCGACTGAGCGAACGAATCAGCTCCGCAAGTTCGCCCTGCTTGTCCGTTAGAAAAGAGTCCGGCAACTCGCTTTCATCGAAATCCAAGAAATGCTCCACGTCGGCACACACCGATGTCGCCCGCTCATATAATCCGCGAATCTGATCGCCTAGCCAACCGTCGAGCTGTGAGCGTGCCACCGTTGCGGCCCGTTCGGTCTTCGACTGAATGAAATCGCACACCGCCTCGGCTTGCACAAGGTCAAGGCGACCGTTCAAAAAAGCCCGTCGCGTAAATTCACCCGCTTCCGCCAACCGCGCGCCAGCCGCCAAGACTGCTTCGAGTACGCGCCGCGGCGGAACGGCACCGCCGTGCCCTTGTATTTCCAGAGCTTCTTCGCCCGTATAGCTGTGCGGCGGACGGAAAACCAGTGCAACCGCATCGTCCACTGTTTTTCCCGTAATCGGATGAACGACGCGCGCATGAAAAAACGTCCCGCCTTCGCGCTGCGACGGCTTGGGATCGACACCGGGAAAGAGACGATCACCCAGTGCCAGCGACCCCGCTCCGGAAATGCGGACGACACCAAGTCCGGCCGGTCCGAGCGCCGTTGCGATCGCGGCGATAGGGGAGGGGTCCGCCGTTTCATTTTGGGATTCACTCTGATTCATCACATAATCCCCTTGCGCTGCGACCGCCCAGCAGAGGCAGAATCAAAGATTGGCAAACGGGTTAATCGAAAATCCGCTGCGCGATGAACGACTGTCTGAACGTCCTGAAGAGCGGCTCCCGCCGAAAGCGGATCGCTCTTCCGGACGACCGGAACTATTCTTCGAACTCAAAGCCGCACGCGCGCCCGAAGGCTGCTGACGCGCGCTGAGTGAAATGCGGCGTCTTGCTTTGTCCACGCTGAGCACACGGACCTTCAGCCGATCTCCCGTTTTAACAACCTCGGCCGGATCACGCACGAAGCGGTCGGAAAGTTCAGACACATGCACCAGCCCGTCCTGGTGGACACCGATGTCAACAAACGCACCGAACGCCGTTACATTGGTAACAACACCTTCGAGAACCATGCCCTCGCTGACGTGCTCAATGTCGGTTACGTCGTCTCTAAAATGAGGTTTCTCAAACGTGGCGCGCGGGTCGCGGCCAGGTTTTCTCAGCTCGGAGACGATGTCGCGCAACGTCGGTTCGCCCACCTCATCGGAAACATATTTCGCAAAAGGAATCTTGTCGACCAGCTCGCTGTTGCCGATCAAATGCGTCAGTTCGACTCCTAAATCAGCAGCCATTTTTTCGACAAGCCCATACCGTTCCGGATGAACCGCCGAAGCATCCAACGGATGGTCGCCTCCATGAATACGAAGAAAACCGGCCGCCTGCTCAAACGTCTTCGGACCCAAGCCGGGAACTTTTTGCAACTGTTTGCGGCTACTGAACGCACCGTTTTCATTGCGGTAGGCGACAATCTTTTTTGCCATCGTTGTTCCGATTCCAGATACGCGCGTCAACAGCGGCGCGCTGGCCGTATTGAGTTCAACACCCACGTGATTCACGCAACTGATTACGACTTCGTCAAGCTTGTCGACCAATAACGGTTGATGGACATCATGCTGATACTGTCCCACTCCAATGGCTTTCGGATCGATTTTCACAAGCTCGGCGAGCGGATCCTGCAGGCGGCGGCCGATAGAAATCGCTCCGCGGATCGTCAGGTCCAAATCAGGAAACTCGTCGCGCGCAACCTCGGAGGCACTGTAAACGGAAGCTCCGGATTCATTTACCGAAACAACGATCACATCTTTGACGTTCGCTTCTTTTAGTACGGACTTAACAAACGCTTCTGTTTCACGCCCGGCCGTCCCGTTGCCGATGGCAATGGCATACGGACGATATTTCGAAACCATTTTGCAAATGTCCACCTTGGCTTCGATTTCTTTGCGCTCACCCTGCGACGGATAAACTGTGCACGTTTCCAAAAATTTTCCCGTGGCGTCCAGCGCGACACATTTGCATCCCGTGCGAATGCCCGGATCAATCCCGATTACTTTTTTTTCGCCAAGAGGAGCCTGCAACAGAAGATTCCTCAAATTTAGAGCGAACACTTCTACGGCCGCACGGTCTGACTTCATTTTCAGCTCGACCGTCACGTCAATTTCGACACTGGGTGCTATCAGCCGTTTGTAGCTGTCCTCAATCGCCTGCTTCAAATGGGGGGCGAATGGGGAAGCCTCTTTTACGCCATACATTTCTCCGATCCTCAAAACCAAAGGCTCTGCTTCGCATGTCAGTCGGACACGAAGAATGCCTTCCGTTTGTCCGCGGCGAATGGCTAAAAAGCGATGGGAAGGAATAACGGAAAGTTTTTCTTTGAACTCATAATATTGTTCAAACTTAGTCGGCTCAGCCGGTTTCGGATCCACAACCTCAGACACGATTATCCCGTCCGCCGCAAAGGCTTGTCTCACCAACGCACGAACATCGGCATTTTCGGATACCGTTTCGGCGACAATGTCGCGCGCTCCGGCAAGAGCAGTTTCAACATCTTCAACGCCCTTGGTTGCATCGATGAACGCTTTTGCTTTTTCTTCGGGATTATCGGAACCCTGATCGAGCATATATTGCGCAAGAGGTTCCAACCCTTTCTCGCGCGCAATCATGGCGCGCGTGCGGCGTTTCGGTTTGTACGGCAAATACAAATCCTCCAACTCCGTTTTCGTTGTGCAATTCTCTATTTTCTTTTTCAGCTCGTCTGTTAGCTTTCCCTGTTCCTCAATCGAATTAAGAATGGTTGTCCGTCTTTCTTCAAGTTCCTTGTAATAGTTCAATCTTTCTTGAATCTTCGAAATCTGAACTTCGTCCAAATTGCCATGAACCTCTTTACGGTAGCGCGCAATAAACGGAATCGTGTTACCTTCCGACAACAGTCTGGCAACGGCCGATATTTGACGCGGAGTAATGGACAATTCCTCAACCAGTTTAGGAATAGATTCAAATCCAATGTCCGTATCGGGATGCGTCTCCGTCATACTTCAGCTCCTTGTGTCCTCAACAAAAGAAAAACCCGAAAAACCAACCATCGTTCGCAGTGGTTTTCCGGGCTTTCAAAGTGGTTGCCTCATTAGGATTTGAACCTAAACAAGCAGATCCAGAGTCTGCTGTGCTACCATTACACCATGAGGCAAAATAGAAGGTCTCTCAAAATCGAGACCAAATAATACTCAAAACGGCCCTTCGGAATCAATCCTGTTTTGCGCTTTTGTTTTAATTGATCCTAAGAGGCATAAGGACGTACAAGAACGGAATGCTGCACTTAAGAAGAGCCGGACTGTGCCCATCGTTCATTTCAATGAAAACTTCATCGTCCGTTATATTCTTAAGCGGATCCATCACGTATTCCGGATTGAAGATAATCGAAATTTCTTTTCCGACATACTTAACAGGGACCGTATCGCGTCCTTCGCCAACATCGGGCGTATTTGTCGTAATGGTCAACTGGTTGGCAGAAAACGTCAGACGCGTCGCATTTGACTTATCTGTCGTCACAACCGAGACGCGTCTCAAAGCTGCCAACAATTGTTCCCTCTCAATGGTCACACGCTCATCACAGCCGCTGGGAATCACCTGACGGTAATTCGGATAAACGCCATCGATGAGCTTGCTGCTTAAAATGGTCTTCTCAAGCTCAAAGATAACTTGGTTTTTTTGCGAATAAATCTTAAGGATACCTTCATTCGACAGTATTCTCATCAATTCACTCACGGCCTTTGTGGGCAGAATCATTTCAACTTCCGCTTCGGGAGGAAACTCAATCTCATGTTCCACTAAAGCCAACCGCCGTCCGTCCGTCGCAACCATCGTCAGTTTGTTCTCTTTAAAAGCCATCAAAACGCCGTTAAGCACGCGACGCGTTTCATCCTGAGACGCCGCATAACACGTTTTTCTCAACATCTCCCGAAACACACCCTGATCCGTACGATAGCAGAATTTTCCTTCGGCAACCGGCACAGGAGGAAAATCGCGTGTGGGCAAACCGATGATTTTAAAAAACGACGATCCGCACTGGACCGTAGCCACATCATCTTCGCCCACCTCAACCAAAATTTTGCCTTCATCCAATTCTCGAATAATGCTGGCCAAACGACGAATGGGAAGCGTGGTGCTTCCAGGCTGATCAACCTCACACTCAACAAAACATTTTTCGGATATATCAAGATCTGTCGTGGTCATGCACAACCGCGAATCTTCGGCTTGAATAAGGGCATTCGAAAGAATCTGTAAAGATCCTTTTGCAGAGACAACATTCTGAACCGTTTGCAGTCCGTCTAGAAACTTAGACCGAATAACGGAAAACTTCATTTTTAACTCCTCCTCCGAATGACTGACTCGTTCAACCTTAAGATCTAAATTGAAGGTTAAATTTTAGACGAATAAGGGTAATAAAGTAAAGAATGATTAGTCGTATTCGTATGCTTTCTCATTTTTGAAGATAACTTTGTATCTTGTTGATGTGATGGTAGTTAGGATTCATAAAAAGGGGATAATAGGATGTTGATAAGTTGACCGGAAACGTTCACAGAGAGAAATTGTTTTTTAAAGGTTGTTGATAACCGATGCAAAATCGAACACCTGTTAAAAAGCAATCACAAGCTTATGAACAGGTTGTAAAAAACTATAAATGAAAGGTTAGAGGATCACGTCCGAGTTTTCGTGTTATCTCGCGAACGGAGTCGCGCAAATCGGGCTCGACTTGAATCCGGTCTTGGATGGTTTTACACGCGTGAACAACAGTCGCGTGTGTCTTTCCGAATGAGTTCGCGATTTCCGGAAGCGATGAACGCGTTAGTTTTCGGCAAAGGAACATCGCGACTTGACGCGGGGCGGCAACGGAGCGTGGGCGACGTTTACTGGACATATCGGAAAGACGAAGGTCAAAATAATCGGCCACCATTCGTTGAATGTCGTCGAATGAAAGGTCTTTTTGGTGTTCGTCGCTCAACTGGTCTTTCAAAAGGTTTCGTAACATTTCGACGGTTACGGTCATTTGATTATTGAGAGACGCAAAGGAAATGGTCCGTGTCAGAGCACCCTCAAGACTTCGGACATTCGATTTGATGTTTTCGGCAATAAACGTGAGCGCATCGTCGGGCAGTTTCATCTTTGTGAGAGACTGCTTGTAGCGAAGGATGGCCAAACGGGTTTCAAAATCGGGAGATTCGATTTCTGTGACCAAGCCCCACTCAAAACGTGAAACCAAACGCGGCTCCAATCCTGAAAGTTCACGCGTGGGACGATCACTTGTCATGATAATCTGCTTGTGAGCGTCATACAAAGCGTTAAACGTGTGAAAAAACTCTTCCTGAATACGTTCGCGCCCGGCTAAAAATTGAATGTCATCGACCAGCAATACATCCGTGCTCCGGTATTTGTTCCGAAATTCAACGATCGAACGTTTTTGCAACGCTTCAATGTATTCGTTGAGAAGCGTCTCCGAGGAAACATAGCTGACCGTTGTTCCCGGAGATTGCAAAACGCGATGACCCACCGCTTGCATCAGATGCGTCTTTCCGAGTCCGGTCTGGCCATAAATAAAAAGCGGATTATAAGCCCGGCCGGGTGATTGAGAAACACCTAATGCGGCGGCATGCGCAAAGCTGTTCGAAGGCCCTGAAACAAAATTTTCGAACGTAAAACTCGGATTCAAAAGATTAGAATGATTACCGCCGTTTGTCTTATGGCGGCGTTTAACGGCAAGCGATTTTATTTCCTGCTGCTTCTGGCTGTCCGCTTCTTGTGCAACAGACTCTGCAGGAGCTTCCACCGCTTTTACGACAAACCGGATCCCCATCTCAGGGGGAGCTCCGGCCGAACGCAGTGCGTCGATAATGAAATTTTGGTAGTTGTCTTCAAGCCAAGTCTGACAAAAATCATTATCGACATTCAAAACAAGATGATTGTCTTGAATCGAAACGGGCTTGATAATTTCGATCCAGCGTGCATACACGTCGCTGTTCAAAACACTCTTCAAGTGTCCGCATGCTGTGGACCACAAATCCTGTGCATTCATAGAAAGTCACGAATCTCAACCGATAAAAGGCACATTTTTTAAGGCCTTAAAATCACAGTATTGTTGAACCACATTTTCTCATGCCCCTACAAGGGAAAAAGATAATCAATCTGTAAACAGGTTATTAACAGTTGGCGACAGGGGGCTTAACCGTCCGTTTTCTAAGGAGTTACACAAATAAAACTAACAAAAAATTAGCACTCTTTAAAAAATCGCCGGTCAACTATGAACAGGCAAAGAAGAAAAAGGACGAATAAAAAAACATGTAAAGAAAAAAAGGTAATAATTTATAACTCGTTTGTGATTAATAGGTTATGAATCACAAATGGAGATCGAAAAAAGAATGTTAAATGGGGCTAACTTCGAAAAAAGAAAAGTATCTGAGAAAAAGAATCTGGAAAAGGGGAGTGAAAAAAAGAAAACTGTTCAAGCGTAAAAGGTCGTGCTTTTTAAAGAAGATCGGCAAAAATATGAACATCCAGCAATAAAACCCCAAAAAGCTCGTTTCAAACTAAAGCGGCCGCACGATAAACCCACAGAGGAGAGATGACATGATCAACAAATACGCATACGGATTGATGTTCGCTGTTTTAACGGTTTCGTTTGCCTGCGGCCAACAAGTCGAAAAGGAAAACAATCGTCGGCCGCGCGCTGGCGCTGGCTTGACGCACGCGAATTGGATTGCCAACCGGATAGCATCAAAGGAATTTTTGGAAAAGGTTGGGATTCAGGGAGAACAAGCAGCAAAACTGAAAACCAGCATGGAAGCCATAGACAAACAATCGGCGAAACTAAATGAGCAAATCAAAATCGCTGCCGGACAACAGGCGCAAATCGCCAAGAAAGTCCTTGCCGAACCCGGCGCCAACGTCGGCGAAATTATGGCGATCATTGAAAAAATCGGAAAAATGCGCACAGAACAGGCCAAATTGGCTACGCAGCGGCTGGTTGTCATCCGCGACAATCTGACGGCTGAGCAGCGTGAGAAAGCCTCTGCGCTCTTAAGCGAAGAGCAGAAAAAATGGCGCGAAGATAAAGGGAAGGCGGCCAAAAACAATCGTCCGGATGCGCCAAAAGGGTGGTAAGCGGAACAAACGACAAGGTTTCCAAGAAGGACGGGCCTACCCAAGGACCGTCTTTTTTTTTGCTTAACCGCTATTTAAAGCTACGCGCACACGGTATAATGAACATCCGGCTATGATGATTCTTCACACATGCTGGAAAGACGGGCATCTGCACATCTGGGGGGAACAAAATGCGGAATCTTCATCCGCCGTCGCGTGTCAGTCTTCGAGCGGGCTTCTTTTATCGCCGTTTGATCCGGGAGAAAAAAAACTCGGCAGCGGGCTTGCCAAACTGTTTTTCGAAACCGAAGACACCGAAAAAAAGGCGTCCTACCTGCGGATAACATTGCCCTCCGTTTCGAACGGAAAATTTCTTTTTCCGGTGCCCTCGCAGAGTTTTCTGTTAACAGGCGAGATGAGACAGGCGCTGGGTCAAACCGCGCTTTTCTTAAAAGAATGGCGCGTCCGCACGGTTGTTCTCACGTGGAAACAGGCGTTTGCCTTCTTCGGGCAGATTCACGAAAAGCGCGTGGCTCCCGACCTGTTTGTCGCGGAGGACGTTTTGCGCTACGCGGAGCTTTTTTGCTTCGTCGGAGCGCTGGTGGCGCGCGGGCGTTTTCTGCCCGGCATCGTCCGGTCGGGCGAGGCTGTTTTTGAAAGCCGCTGGTGTCCTTATCTGGATCGGACGGACGCTGCGCGTTTCGAACGATTGGCCGCACGATTCTCACCGGCGGCGGCCGTGGGGCAGTTGCCGCAAAAGGTCGCGGAAACGTTTATCGCTGAAATAACGGATCGTCTCGTGCGGGTGAGCGTGGTGACCACGCTGTCGCGTGTGCAGGCGGAACGCGGTCGCTTTTACAGTGCGCACGACGCATGGTTTTCCGCGCTGCGCGGAGAAGCGCGCGCCATCCGCTGGGAAAACGCGGACGATCTCGAAACGCTGTCACATCAGCTGAAAGACTGGCGCCATCCGATCGAGCGCGGCTTTGGAGGTTCGCGCCATCTGGTTTTCTGTTTGAAAGCGCCGGATGATCCCTCGCATCCGTGGTTTCTGGAAGTCGCGCTGGGGAATGAAAAAGAAATCGTTTCTTTTACGTCCCCGGAAAACGGCACACAACGGCTGGACGCAAGCTTGCTTCAGGCTCTCGGCCAAGCCGCGCTCCTGTTTTCACCGCTTACGCAGTCCGCACAGACGCCGGGAGGCTTCGGTTGTCGCCTGACAACGCAGGATGCGCATGTCTTCCTGACGGTGTCGAACGCGTTGCTCACGGCTGCGGGCTATGAGGTCCGGTTGCCGCCAGGGTGGGACAAAAACGAGACGCAGACGCTGTCGCTGGCGGCCGACGCTTCGCCGTGCAACGCGACGGCGGAATCGGCGAACGTGCTGGATGAAAAAGTTCAGGTCGCGTGGACCGTTTTGCTGAACGGAGATCCCATCTCGTCCGAAGAGCTGAAAAACTTGCTGCAGTCACAATCGCCGCTGGTGTTTTTTCGCGGCCGTTGGATACAAATCGATATCAAACAGTTTCAAGATGCGATCCGCATCGCACAGCGCAAGAATCAAGACACACAGTCGGCAATGGATTTTGTCCGTTTGGCTTTGGGGATTAGCGCCGGGCGTTACGGGCTCAGCGTTTCGGCCATTCGCGGGGACGGTTGGCTGGAACCGCTCATTCAACAGCTCGACGGCCAATCGAATTTTGAACTTCTCGACTCCCCGGCGGATTTTTGCGGCGTTCTGCGGCCGTATCAGATTCGCGGTTTCAGCTGGCTGGTTTATCTGCGAAACCGCGGCTTCGGAGCGTGTCTGGCAGACGATATGGGCTTGGGAAAAACCATTCAGGCGCTGGCTTTTCTGTTGCACGAAAAGGAGCGTGGCGGAACGCGCCCCGTGCTTTTGGTTGGCCCAATGTCGGTATTGGGCAACTGGATGAGAGAAGCCCAGCGCTTTGCGCCCAGCCTCCGTTGTATGCTGCACCATGGTCCGCAGCGCTGGCACGGCGACTCGTTTGCGCGCGAAGCGGGGGAGGTGGACGTCGTGGTGACCAGCTACCACCTGCTCTACCGCGACTACAGCGATTTGCGCAAAGTGGCATGGTCGGGCATATTGCTGGACGAAGCTCAGAACATCAAGAATCCGGACACCCATCAGGCACAGGCGGCGCGGGCGTTGCGAGCCGATTACCGTTTGGCGCTGACGGGCACGCCCGTTGAAAACCACGTCGGCGACGTCTGGTCGCTCATGGATTTTCTGAATCCGGGTATTTTGGGTAAGAAAAGCATTTTTCGCGAACGGTTCTTCCGGCCCATTCAATCGGGTACCGATCCGGGGGCGCGCTCGCGCCTGCGGCGCGTCACAGCCCCCTTTATCCTGCGCCGTTTAAAGATCGACAAACAGATCATTGCGGACCTTCCCGAAAAAGTGGAGAGCAAGGTTTACTGTCCGCTCACACTTGAGCAGGCGCGGCTCTACCGGGGCGTGCTTGAGTCGTTCGACCGCGATGTCGGACAGGCCGAGGGCGCTTCGCGCCGCGGTCTGATTTTGGCCGTTCTGACGCACCTCAAACAAATCTGCAACCATCCCGTCAACTATTTGCGTCAAGGTGACGTTCTGGCGCGACGTTCTGGGAAACTGATCCGTCTGGAGGAAATGCTGGAAGAGATCTTCGCACACGGAGAGAGTGCGCTCGTTTTCACCCAATACGCCGAAATGGGGGCCTTGCTTCAGCGTTACCTGTGCGATGCGTTTGCGTGTGAAATGCCGTTTTTACACGGCGGTGTGCCGCGGCGCGACCGCGACCGCCTCGTGCAGGAATTTCAGGCGAACGAGCAGCCGCGCGCGTTTATTCTTTCGCTGAAGGCCGGCGGAACCGGCCTCAACCTCACCCGGGCCACGCATGTGTTTCACTACGACCGCTGGTGGAATCCGGCCGTGGAGAACCAGGCCACGGACCGCGCTTTCCGGCTGGGCCAAACGCGCAACGTGATGGTCCACAAATTCATTTGCGGCGGTACGCTGGAGGACCGGATCGATGCGATGATCGAAAGCAAAATCGCGTTGGCCGACGAGATCGTCACCAGCGGCGAAAGCTTCCTGACCGAGTTGTCCAACGAGGAGTTGCGCGACGTTCTGACGCTGTCCGATGCGGTCGTATCGGACGACGATGCGGAGGCCGAGCGTGAGTAAGAAAAAACAGTACACGCTTCGCATTCCGCTGGCGGTGAAAGGCGGTATCCGCGCACAGGGCGCGCGCGGAGGCCATGTACGCACGTGGTGGGGTATCCGGTGGATCGAGATGCTGGAGCGGTTTCGGCTCGGTGCGCGTTTGGGCCGCGGCCACAAGTATGCGCTTTCCGGGCAGGTCTCGTCGCTCGCGATTCGCGACGGGCGCGTGTCGGCCCGCGTGCAAGGTTCCAGCCGCGAGCCGTACGAAAGCGTCATTCAGTTTCCGTGCGTTCAGGGCGAGGCGAAAGCGCGTATCGTGAAAACCTTTTTGAGCGAGCCGATCCTGCTGGCCCAATTGATGGTGGGTGAATTGCCGCACGAAACCGAAACGATTTTTGCGGAGGAGGGGTGCCCGCTGTTTCCAACCCGCCCGAACGAATTGTCCAGCAGTTGCTCGTGTCCCGACTGGGCCAACCCGTGCAAACATCTGGCCGCCGTTTATTTCCTGCTGGGGGAGGCGATCATACGGAATCCGATGTTCCTGCTTGAGTTGCACGGTGTCCGCCGCGAAGACTTGGTCGAGGAGCCGCCCGCCGAAGAGGCGGATGTTCGCTCATCGCCGGACGAAATGCCAGCGCGCGCTCTAACGGCGGCGGCATTTTACGGCACCGAGCTGCCCGCGTTCACCGATTTTGGGGACGCGCCGAAAGCGATCACGCCCGCTCCGCTGATTCACCGGCTGGGGCCGGTTCCCTTCTGGCGCGGCCAAGAGCACTTTACCGATACGCTTGAGCATTTGTACGCGCGTGCGTCGGCTCGCGGCTGGACCGTCTGGACCGGCGAGCCGCTTGACCTGCGGCGGGAGGACGAAAAGGTCATCATCAAAGGCGCGAATCTGCGCCTCAACCAAAACAGATTGCGCGTGGACGAATCGTGGACGTGAACATTCGTCCCTCAAAAAGCTGTCTTTTCACTCGTTTGAAGCGCACCGCTTTGGTTAAATAGAAATTCTATGAAACCCTTTATACACGACGATTTTCTGTTGCAGAATCCGACGGCGTGCGAGCTGTATCACGGCTACGCCGAACAGATGCCCATCATCGATTATCACTGTCACTTGCCGCCATCCGAGATCGCCGAAGACAAGCGCTGGGAGAACATGACCCGCGTGTGGCTGGGAGGGGATCACTACAAATGGCGGGTGATGCGGTCCAACGGCGTTGACGAGCGTTTCATTACCGGCGATGCGCCCGACCGTGAAAAGTTTCAGAAATTCGCCGAAACCATGCCGTATCTGTTGCGCAACCCGATGTACGACTGGTCGCATTTGGAACTGGCGCGTTACTTCGACACGTTCGACCTGCTGTCGCCGGCGACGGCGGATAAGATTTGGGACGCGACCCGGGAGAAATTGGCGCAGCCGGGATTCAGCGCCCGCGGGTTCATGACGCGGAGCCAGGTGAAGCTGGTCTGCACAACCGACGACCCGGCCGATTCGCTGGAGCACCACGCAAAAATCGCGGGGGCCGGCTTCGGCACGCGCGTATTGCCGACCTGGCGGCCCGACAAGGCGATGGCGATGGACCGGCCGGTCTTTTGGAACGGGTGGCTCGACCGTCTGGTGACCGCAGCCGGCATCAAGATCGAAACCTGGGACGATCTGTTGGAGGCGCTGCACAAGCGCCACGTGTTCTTTGAAAAGAACGGCTGCCGCCTTTCCGATTACGGCGTGGACACCGTGTACGCGACGCCCTACACCGAAAACGAGATCCGCGCGCTCTTTACGCGCATGCGCCAGGGCGGCTCCGCCACGGCGGAGGAAATCGTCAAGTTCCGCTCGGCCGTGCTGTTCGAATGCCTGAGCATGGACGCGCGCACCGACTGGAGCGCTCAGATCCACTACGGGGCCATGCGCAACAACAACACCAAAATGTTTCAGAAACTGGGGCCCGACACCGGTTACGACAGCATCGGCGATTGGGACGTCGCCCGGCCGATGGCGCGCCTCTTCGACCGCCTGGAGCAGGCCGACGCCCTGCCGCGCGTCATCATCTACACGCTCAACCCGCGCGACAACGAGATGGTGGCGACCATGCTCGGCAACTTCCAGCGCGGTCCCGAGGCCGGGCGCATGCAGTTCGGCAGCGGCTGGTGGTTCAACGACCAGAAGGACGGGATGCTGCGCCAGATGGAGGCGCTCTCGCAGTTGGGGCTGCTGAGCCGCTTCGTCGGCATGCTGACCGACAGCCGCTCATTCCTGAGCTACACGCGCCACGAATATTTCCGGCGCATTCTTTGCAACATGCTGGGAACCGACATCGAAGCGGGCAAGATCCCGAACGATATCGCATGGACTGGCGAGATCGTGAAAGACATCTGCTACCGCAACGCGGTGCGCTACTTCGGCTTCAATCTCTAGTTATCGTTCGCATACTGTTAACACAGAGGAAAAAGGGGAGATTCCACATGCACATGAAAGCTGGCGGCGCCTGTCTGGCGGCGCTGATGGTTCTGTCTGGCGCGCTCGCGATGGCCGCCGATAACGATCTGGAGAAGGGTTTCGTCCAGCCGCCCGACTCGGCGCGGCCGCACACGTGGTGGCACTGGATGAATGGCAACATCACCAAGGAGGGCATCACGGCCGACTTGGAAGCCATGGCGCGCGTCGGCATCGGCGGCGCTCAGATCTTTAACGCGGCGGAGGGCATCCCGCACGGGCCCGTCCAGTTCGATAGCCCCGAGTGGATCGATCTGGTCAAGCATGCGGCGAAAGAGGCGAACCGGCTCGGCCTTGAGCTGTGCATCCATAACTGCGCCGGCTGGTCGAGCAGCGGCGGTCCATGGAACACGCCCGAACACGGCATGAAAATCGTCGTCACCAGCGAGACCCAGGCCAAGGGCCCCTCCGCCTTCGCGGGCAAGCTCGCCCAGCCGCCGGCCAAGCTGGACTTTTACCGCGACATCGCGGTGCTCGCTTTCCGCACGCCGGTCGGCGAGCGCGTGAAGATGCGCGACCTCGCGCCCGACGTGACGTGCAGCGGGACGAAGCAGGACGCCGCCAAAGTGATGGACGGCAACAACGGCACAACGGTGCGGCTGGCGCTTCCCAAGCCGAAGGAGCCCGCCTTTATCCGCTTCGACTTCGCGCAGCCCTATGCGGCGCGCATGCTGTCGATCATGCCCGGCCCCGGCATGCAGGGCTGCGGCGGCAAGATTGAGATCTCGGATGACGGCCAGACGTTCCGCGTGATCGATTCGTTCTCCATGCAGCGCGGAAGCGAGCTGCGCACCTACGCCTTCGCGCCGGTGACCGCCAAGCACTACCGCGTGCTCTTCACCAGCGTCAGCAGCAAGATGAAGCAGCTGTCCATCGCCGAAGTGGACTTCTCGGCCAAGGTCGGCATCGAGAACCTGGTCGGCAAGACCTTCCTCGACCGCACCGACGTCCGGAGCGAAGCCGCCAGCGCGGTCAAGCCCGACGAGGTCGTGCAGGGCGACGCGATCGTGAACCTGACGGCCCGGATGGGCACCGACGGGCAGCTTTCTTGGAACGTGCCGGAGGGCGAGTGGACGATCCTGCGCATCGGCTATACGGCCAACGGGCGCAACAACCACCCGGCGCCGGCCGAAGGCACCGGCCTCGAGTGCGACAAGCTGAGCAAAGAGGCCGCCCAGGCGCACTGGGACGGCTGCATGGGGAAGGTTCTGGCGGCGCTCGGGCCGCTCGCCGGCGATGTGAAGTCCGGCCTCAACAACGTGCTGATCGACAGCTACGAGGTCGGCACGCAGAATTGGACGCAGAATTTCAAAGAGGAGTTCCAGAAGCGCCGCGGCTACGACCTCACGCGCTTCCTGCCGGTCTTCACCGGCCGCGTGGTGGACAGCCCCGAGGTGACAGAGCGCTTCCTGTGGGATCTGCGCCGCACGATCGCCGACCTGTTCGCGGAGTATTACTCGGGACAGTTTAAGGAAATGGCGCACCGCGCCGGGCTGCTCTATTCCGTCGAGCCCTATGGCAACTGCCCGTCCGACGATCTGCAGTACGGCAGCTTCTGCGACATTCCGATGGGCGAGTTCTGGCCCGCGAGCGGCGCGAGCGTCAACATCGGCAACGCGAAGCTGCCGGCGTCGATCGCGCACATCTACGGCAAGAAATACGTCGGCGCGGAGTCCTTCACGGCCGAGCCGAGCGCCGGCAAGTGGCTGAAGGATCCCTATTCGATCAAGGCGCAGGGCGACGCGGTCTACTGCGGCGGCGTGAACCGCATCATCTACCACCGCTACGCGCACCAGCCGTGGACCAGCCCGACGCGCTATCCGGGCATGACCATGGGCCAGTGGGGCACGCACTTTGAGCGCACGCTGACGTGGTGGGAGCAGAGCAAGGACTGGCTCAAGTACCAGGCCCGCTGCCAGTTCATGCTCCAGTCCGGCCGGTTCGTGGCCGACGCCTGTTTCTACTGCGGCGAAGACGCGCCGAACAGCCTGCGCGGCGGCGGACTGCCCGCCGGCTACGATTACGATGGCTGCGACACGGCGGCACTCGCTCTGATGTCGGTGAAGGACGGGCGCATCGTCCTGCCCTCGGGCATGAGCTACCGTATGCTGGTTCTGCCGAACGAGAAGGCGATGTCGCCGGCCGTGCTGAAGACCGTCGAGAAGCTGGTGAAAGCCGGCGCGACGGTCGTCGGCCCGAAGCCCGAGAAAGCGAACGGCCTGCAGGGCTATCCCGCGAGCGACGCCGAGGTGAAACGCTTGGCCGACGCGCTGTGGAGCGGCGGGGTGCTGTCGCAGTCACCGGCCGACGTGCTCGCGTCGCTGCGCGTGAAACCGGACTTCGTCTGCACGAACAAAGGGGCGCACGTGAACTTCATCCACCGCGAGGCCGACGGCGCGGACTACTATTTCATCGCCAACGCCAAGACGATGGGCGAGGAGCTGACCTGCACGTTCCGCGTGAGCGGCAAGGTGCCCGAGCTGTGGCACCCCGACACCGGCGCGATCGAGAAGGCGCCGGTCTACACGGAGCAGGACGGCTGCACAACGGTGCCGATCCGCTTTGATCCGGCCGGTTCGGTGTTTGTCGTGTTCCGCCGCGCCGCCTCCGGCGACCACGCCGTGGCGGTCCGCCATGAATCGGCTAAGGAGCAGAAGGGACCGGTCGCCGAGCTGACCGTTCTGAAGGCCGAGTACGGCGTGTTCGGCGACAACATCGACTCCGACTGTGCGGATGTGACCGCAGCGGTGAAACAGGCAGTCAAAAACGGCAACCGCCGCGTCGCCGCCAGCAACGACTTGGGCGGCGATCCCGCGCCGATGTGCGAGAAAGAGCTGAAGCTCGACTACCTGGTCGGAAGCGAAAAGAAGAGCGTGCGGATCGAAGAGCACAAGAGCGTCGAACTGCCCGCGGGCGCGGAGGTCGTGCGCGCCGTCTACGGCCTGATCAGCGAGAAGCCCGAGCCGCAGAACCAGACGGTCGACGTGACGGCGAAGGTCGCCGCGCTCGTGAAGGACGGCACGCTGTCGGTCGAGGTCAACAACGATCTCGCCGGCAAGGACCCGGCCTACCTGACGGTCAAGCAGCTGCGCGTCGAGTACACCTATAAAGGCCAGCGCAAGGAGGCGCGCGCCCACGAGAATCAGATGCTCATGCTGCCGGAAACCGACGACCAGACAACGCCGCCGCCGGCGTTCGAGCTGGCCGCGCAGAAGAACGGGACGTACGCGTTCAGCGCGTGGAAGCCGGGAACGGTTGAGCTGACGACGGCCGCCGGCCGCACGCTGAAGGCCGCGGTCGAAAGCGTGCCCCAACCGGTTGAGATCACCGGTTCGTGGGAGCTCTCCTTCCCGCCGAACTGGGGCGCGCCCGCCAAGGTCACGCTCGACAAGCTCATCTCCTGGACCGACCATCTGGATAGCGGCGTGAAGTACTTCTCGGGCACGGCCACGTACCGGAAGACGTTCGCATGGGACGGGAAGAAGCAGAAGGGCGAGCGCTACATCCTCGATCTCGGCGACCTGAAAAACTTCGCCGAGGTGCAGCTCAACGGTCAGGCGCTGAACCTGCTGTGGAAGCCGCCGTACCGGCTCGACGTGACCGACACGCTCAAGTCCGGCCAGAACGCGCTGCAGATCAAGATCACCAATTTGTGGCCGAACCGGCTCATCGGCGACGAGCAGCTGCCCGAGGACCGCGAGTGGGACGGCAAGCATCTCAAAGCGTGGCCGCAGTGGGTGCTGGACGGCAAGCCGAGCCCCACGGGCCGCTTCACCTTCACCACGTGGCACCACTGGTACAAGGAGGATCAGCCGCTTCCTTCGGGCCTGTTCGGACCGGTCATGATCCGGACCGTCGAGACGGTGACCGCGAAGTAAACGTCCGTTTCAATTAACCTAGGCGGATTTCCGAAGTGCCGTATGACGCTTGGGAATCCGCCTTTATCGTCACTTGTTCTGATAATGCAGATGGTTTTCTAATGGGTTTCGGGTATCCGGTTGACAGTCGTAACGTGTCCGCTATACAGTGTTTACTACGTTGAGCACGATGTGGGACAGTAGGGACAAACGTTTGTTGAGGAGTCTCGGATATGACCTATGTTGAGCAAATAAATACGGAATTGGTCATACCTAAAAAGTTTGAGTTTGAAGCGATTGACCTGTTTGCCGGATGTGGCGGATTGTCGTTGGGGTTCGAAGCCTGTGGGATCCGAACGACGGGCTATGAAATGGAACCGGATTACGTCGCCACCTATCGCGCCAATCTCAAGGGGGATTGCCAGTGTGTCCGACTTGACGACAAACAAGAGTATCCGGAAGTCTCCGTAGTGATTGGAGGTCCTCCGTGCCAACCCTTCAGTGTCGGAGGCAAGCAGCTTGGACTAAAGGATTCGAGAGATGGGTTCCCCATTTTTATTGATGCTGTCGAAAAGACGAATCCAGATATTTGGGTGTTCGAGAACGTCCGCGGGCTTCTTTATCGGAACAAGAACTACTTCGACGAAGTGGTTGCGCGGCTGAAGAGCATGAGCTACATTGTCGAGTATCGGCTTTTTAACGTCGTCGACTTCGGAATACCACAAAATCGTGAACGGCTCATCGTGGTCGGACATCGAGGGACGTTTCACTTTCCCGGCGAGGCAAATCATAGGGTTACGGCCGGCGAGGCACTCGAAGAGCTTGCATTTTCAGTTCCTCCTGATGCCAAGTTTCTGACATCGAGCATGGATCGTTATGTAGCGAACTACGAGGCGGCTTCAAAGTGTGTCACACCACGTGACCTTCATTTAGACCGTCCCGCTCGAACGTTGACTTGCCGTAATTTAGCCGGCGCAACGGGCGACATGCAGAGGATACGCCTTTCCGATGGACGGCGGCGGCGCATATCTGTGCGGGAAGCCGCTCGGCTTCAAAGTTTTCCAGATGGTTTTAAATTCCAAGGGACAGAGACGAGTCAGTATTACCAGGTCGGCAACGCCGTGCCTCCTCTTTTCGCCAAACTGATTGCGACATCCGTCAAAGAATATCTTCACTCGAAAACGCGATACAGCAGTTCAGAAATTGTCTATCGGAACTTGCCTGAGCAAGCGGAGTTGTTTGTTTTTGAACCGCAAGAGGAGGTTAAGACTGTGCCAGATTTCATTCCCAGCAGCGACAAGAAGAAGCCTGTGAAGAAAGTCATCAACGAGGCTCTTTACATCCTAAACAGTTTTGGTATTCCGTTTGAAGGACTTTCTGAGCGAAGACTGGAAAAGATGGGGATGGCCTTTTTGGCAACTGCGGATGTTAAGTGCAGTAGCCAGTGGAATGAAGCAAAGCAGAGCGGCAATGGCTGGGCTCCACAAACTCGGCAGATCATTGATTACATCAATAAGAATTTTGGAGAGTCCATATCGAGCGGTTCCTATGACGATATTCGTCGGAAGGATCTCAAGTTATTGACCGTGGCTGGAATCGTCGAACGAAGCGCTAATAATCCAAATGCTGCTACAAACAACCCCACTAGAGGCTATGCGCTTAATCCTCTTTACGCCTCGGTCATTCGTGAGTTCGGCATAGAAGGGTGGGAGGATCAAGTTGATGAATTACTTGCTGAGACAGGGACCCTGCGTGATCGTCTTTCCGGACAAAGAGATATCTCGACCGTAGCGGTTACTCTCCCTGATGAGAAAAAACTGATATTCAGTGTGGGAGCGCATAACGAGCTACAAAAGGCGATCATTGAGGACTTTCTCCCACGTTTCGGATTTGGAGCTGACGTGCTTTATGTTGGAGATACGGCCAATAAGTTTCTATTGTGTGAGAAAGCGAAACTTGAAAAACTTTCGTTTTTTGAACTGAGTCATGACGAATTACCTGACATTGTTGCATATAGCAAAAAGAAAAACTGGTTGTTCCTTGTAGAGGCTGTTCATAGTTCAGGTGCGATTAATTCACTGCGGCTTGAAGAATTGAAACGGCTAACGAAATCTTGTACGGCAGATATCGTTTTCGTCACAGCATTCTTAGACCGAGGGACTTTCCGCAGCTATGCCCCCGAAATCGCATGGGAGACGGAGGTCTGGATTGCTGATGCGCCCGATCACCTAATCCATTTCAATGGCGACAAGTTCTTGGGGCCTTACAAGAAATGAGAACCTGTGACCGTTGGTTGCTGGTGTCCAAGAAATCAAGTGCGCGGATTTTTAAGTTCATGAGTTGCATTAGCCTATGAAACGACGTAAAGCAAGGAATCAATAGCCCTTCTGTAACGGCAGGCATAAGCATGGGTTTCTGATCCGTCCCAAGAGCGGCGGGCCGCATCTCATCGACGCCGATCAATTGACGGAAGACTGCGAATGGGACGACAAGCATCTGAAGGCTCGACCGGATGGACTTCTGTGTCTGCCATCTCAGCGTCCCCGGCGCCGGTCGCTTGAGGGCGGTGCGGGCGCTTCGTCTTCGGTCAGGTAGCCGTCGTGGTTGCGGTCGAGGATCGGGAACTGGTCGGCCGGGCCGTCAAACTCCTGCGGCGAAATGCGGCCGTCTCCGTCGCGGTCGAGTCGCTGCACGAAAGAGGGCCGCTGTCCGCCGGGGCCGCCGCGCATGCGGGGCCGATTGGACGACGCTTGAACGGCGGGTCCCGACGTCCGCGGCACCGCCATCCCGCCGCGCACGCAGCGCACGAAGTTGAGGACGCGGATCGCGTCGCCC
>Ga0183095_11309_pt1 | contig 21780 bp, 23 predicted proteins | sample BioMet4_FD_130346 | JGI IMG/M metagenome (GOLD analysis project Ga0183095, IMG submission 130346) | Microbial communities from bioreactor (seeded with sewage sludge) at LBNL, California, USA - Biofuel metagenome 4 (v2) (version 3) | ecosystem: Engineered > Bioreactor > Anaerobic > Unclassified ...
TCGATCTCCTTTTTCTCCCTGGCCTCCAGCTCGATGAGCTCGTTGTTGGCCTGCACCACGCCCATGGGCTCCACGAACAGCGTGGCGCCGGAGGAGGAGATGTCGTGAACCAGACCGGGCAGGTCGCCCTTGTGCTCGGACTTCACCGGCACCACGAACCGCCCGTCCCGCTGGGTGATGATGCTCTCCTGCAAAATTTTGGCGTAGCCCGGGGAGGAGATGATGCGCTGCAGGATCTGGCGGCTCTTGGCCTGCGCCGCCCGCATATGGCGGCGGATGTCCCCCAGCTCGGGGCTGGCGGTGTCGGCGATGGTGTTCTCGTCAAGGATGGCGGACTTGATGCGGTCCTCCAGGAAGCGGTTGCCGTGGAGGGACTGAAACAGGCGGTCGATGGCGGTGCTCTCGGCGGCGTCCGCGTTCCAGTAGTCCCGCGTCCGCCGGGCGCAGGACAGCAGGTCCGCCACGGTCAGCAGCTCGTGCGTGTTCAGCGCGCCGCCCCGGTCCGCCCGGTCCAGACTCTCCGCCACCGGCTTCAGCCCGGAAAAGGCCGGGCTGCCCCGCAGGCCGATCATGGTCCGGGCGGCGTCGGTCTGGTCCTGCAGCCGCAGGACCTCCTCCGGCTCCGTCTCCGGCCGGAGGGTCAGCGCGCGGCGCTTTGCCTCGTCGCTGACCGCCTGCTCCGCCAGCAGCTCCAGCACCCGCGGCAGCTCCAGCGTCCGGATGGATTTCTCAAATAATTCACTCATAAAAATATCCTCTTAGTATAATCCCGACAGAATTATACAAAATGTATGTAAGTTACGGCTCTTTCGACAGCTTTTCCGGGGGCTGCAGGCTCTTGTAAAAGTCCAGCGTCCGAAAGCCCCGCTCCAGCTGGGCGGCGGCAAAGGCCTCCGCCGCGCCGGACAGCCGGGCCAAAGCGGCGCCCTCCAGCCGGAAGGAATAGAGCCGCCGGGGGTCCCCGTAGAGAATGTAGCGCAGGGCGGACAGGGCCTCCGCGCCCAGCGGCATGGACAGCCCCCGCTCTCCGGCGCCGCAGCTCCCGCAGCGCACCACGCCCTGCACCACGTCCAGCATGGCGTTCTCCGGGTCGGGTCTGCCGCAGTCGGCGCAGGCGTCGGCCAGCGGTTCATAGCCCGCAAGACAGAGGAGCCGGAACTCAAAGGCCGCCTTTACCAGCGGCTCCGGCTTGTGCAGGGTGTCCAGCGCATACAGCCCGTTCAGCAGATGGGCCGTCAGGGCCGGAGCCGGCTCCCCCTCCGCCGTCACCGCCTCGGTGAGCTCCGCGAAGTAGCAGGCCAGCGCCAGCCGGCTCAGATCCCGGCGCAGGCCGTCGAACAGCTCCAGCGTGGCGCCCTCGTTGGCGTAATACCAGTCGCCCTTGCGGAAAAGCGTCCACTCCGACCAGGCCAGCGCCTGAGCGCAGGCGGCGAAGCGGCAGGTCCTGCGCCGGGCGCCCCGGGCGATGACGGAGAGCTTGCCGTGGTCGGGGGTCAGAAGGGTGAGGATCTTGTCCGCCTCCCTGGTCTCCGTCTCCCGCAGGACGATGCCCCGCGTGACCTGATACGATGCTGCGGACAAGCCCCTCACCTCCTTTCCGGCGGCCCCTATGCCGATTCCGCGGTATTTTCCGCCGCCGACTGCTCCGCGTACAGCAGATAGAAGGCCGGCGCGCCGGTCAGGCGGAACAGCTCCCAGCAGGCCTCTGCGCTCATGCGTCATCACCTCGGACTCAGCATGGCCGCTTTTTGTCGAATTATGGCTGGGAAATGCTGCTCATTCGTCGCGATAGCCGAAATTTTTCACGTACAGCTCATTTTCCCGCCAGTTCTCCTTGACCTTCACCCACGTCTGGAGAAAAACCTTGGTGCCCATGAACTTCTCCATGTCCTGCCGGGCCAGCGTGCTGATCTTTTTCAGCATGGCGCCCTGCTTGCCGATGATGATGCCCTTGTGGCTGGTCTTTTCGCAGTAGATGGTGGCGTCCACGTCGATAACGCCGCTGTCCCGCTCGGAAAAGCGGGTGATCTCCACGGCGGTGCCGTGGGGGATCTCCTTGTCCAGACACAGCAGCAGCTTCTCCCGCAGCAGCTCGCCCATGACCTGCCGCTCCGGCTGGTCGCTGGTCTGGCCGTCGGGGAACAGCTGGGGGCCCTCCTGCGCGAAGCGGGACAGCTCGTGCATCAGGTCGTCCAGCCCGCTGCCCGTGTGGGCGGAGATGGGGATGATGGCCTCAAAGCCGTCCCAGAACTCGTTGTAGGCGGCGATGACGGGCAGCAGCTCGTCGGGCTTGACGGTGTCGATCTTGTTGATGCAGAGGATGGCGGGCAGATGCTCCTCCTGAATGCGGCGCACCAGCGCCTCCTCCGGCGCGCCCACATGGGCGATGGGCTCCACCAGCAGCAGGGCGCAGTCCACGTCGCTGAGGCTGGAGGTGACGACCTTCACCATGTAGTCGCCCAGCGCGGAGCGGGGCTTGTGCAGGCCCGGCGTATCCATCAGGACATACTGGGTGTCGCCCTTGGTGACGACGCCGCAGATGCGGTTGCGGGTGGTCTGGGCCTTGTTGGAGACGATGGCGACCTTCTCGCCCACCAGCGCGTTGGTCAGGCTGGATTTGCCCACGTTGGGCCGTCCGCAGACGGTAATCATGGCGGTTTTCGTAATGTTTGACATAGGTGATCCTCAACTTTCTTTTTTGAGCGTTTGTTTTATGGTACAGCGGCGCCGCGCCGCGGGGATGCGGTCTTATTCCTCCCGGACGATCAGATCCGCGGCAGTGCCCCGGACCAGCTCCAGCAGAGCCCTGGGCTCCACCTCCACCTGCGCGCCGATCTTTCCGCCGGAGACGAACACGGTGGGATAGTCCAGCACCGTCTCATGGAACACGGTGGGGTACTGCTTCTTCATGCCCACGGGGCTGCAGCCGCCGCGGATATAGCCGGTGACGGCGTTGATCTCGGACACGTGGAGCAGCTCCACGGACTTCTCCCCCACGGCTTTGGCGGCCTTTTTCAGGTCCAGATTCTCCGCCACGGGGATCTCGAACACGCAGACGCTCCCGGAGGCGCCCCGCGCCACCAGCGTCTTGAAGGCGCGGGCCGGGTCCTGCCCCAGCGCCCGCGCGATGTGGACGCCGTACTCGCTGGTGCCCTCCGGGCCCTCGGTCTCCTCGTAAAAATGGGCGGTGTAGGGGATTTTTTTCTGCGCCAGCGTCCGCATGACGTTGGTTTTGTTCTCTTTTTCTTTCATGGTTTGCTCCTCACTTGAGAATATACACGCCGGCAAGAATCAGGAGGACGCCGGCAAGCGTCATGGCCGTCAGGGACTCCCCGAAGGCCAGCACGCCCACCAGCGACGCCACCACCGGTTCGATGCTGGCCATAATGGAGGCCTTGCCCGGCTCCACCCGGGAGAGGCCCTTGGTGTAGAAAATATACGGCAGGACCGAGGACAGGACGATCATGCACGCGCTGAGCCACCAGACCCGCGGCTGGGAGAGGCCCGCGGCCAGCTCCGCCGGGCGGATCAGGAACAGCGCGCCCGCCGCGCCGAACACGTACGTCCAGTAGGTCACGGTCATGGGGCCGTAATGATCCAGCGCGAAGCGGCCGAACACGGTGTACAGCGCGTAGAAAAAGCCGGAGCCCAGTCCCAGCAGGATGCCCGCCGCCGTGACGGTCAGCCCGCCGCTGAAAACGCCGGTCACGCAGGCGCAGCCCAGAAAGGTCAGCACCAGCGCCGCGGCCTTCCGCCGCGTCACCCTCGTTTTCCAGATGAACGCGGACAGGATCACCACGATGGAGGGCGCGGTGTACAGCAGAATGGAGGCCACCGCCAGCGAGCAGATCTGCTGGCAGGAGAAATAGCACAGGGTAAAGAGCACCATGCTGACGATGCCGGTGCCGAAAAAGTACTTCAGATGCTCCTTTTTCACATGGAAAACACTGCGGTCTGTGATGGCGAAGAAAACCGTCAGCACCAGCAGCGCGCCGATGTTCCGCACCGGGACGATGGAGAAGGCGGTCATGCCCGCCGCCATCAGATTCCGGTTCCACAGGCCGATGACCCCCCACAGGGCCGCCGCCGTCAGAATACAGGCGGAGGCTCTGGCGGAGGACTTCCGCTCCGGCGCCTCCGGCTGGTGTGTTTCGTCTGTCATCACGCTGCCTCTCTTCCCCGGATGACGTCACCCGGTATCTGATTCATTCTGGATGCTCCGTTTTCCGGAGGGGCCGGAAGCCCCGCCGGCACGGAAACGATACATACGGGCAGCAGGACGGCGCCCTCCCGTCGTTTTCGGCGCTACTTCACGCCCTGCAGCTCGATGATGCGGTCGCGGAGGACGGCGGCATACTCGAATTCCAGCAGCTTGGCCGCCTCCTTCATCTCCTTCTCCAGCCGGGCGATCTCCGCCTCCCGCTCCTGATCGGTCATCCTGGTGCGGCGCTGGCGCTTCTTGCGCTCGTTTTCCTCGGACCTGGAGATTTCCAGCACGTCCCGAACCTCCTTGATGATGGTTTGGGGCACGATGCCATGGGCCTCGTTATACGCGTTCTGAATGGTGCGGCGGCGCTCGGTCTCGTCCATGGCGGCCCGCATGGCCGGAGTGACGGTGTCGGCGTACAGAATGACCATGCCCTCCGCGTTCCGGGCGGCGCGGCCGATGGTCTGGATCAGGGACGTCTCGGAGCGGAGGAAGCCCTCCTTGTCGGCGTCCAGCACCGCCACCAGCGACACCTCCGGCAGGTCCAGCCCCTCGCGCAGCAGGTTGATGCCCACCAGCACGTCGAACTCGCCCAGCCGCAGGTCGCGGATCAGCTCCATCCGTTCCAGCGTCACCACATCGCTGTGCATATACCGCACGCGGATACCGCGGTTTTTCAGATAGTCGGTGAGATCCTCCGCCATTTTCTTGGTCAGCGTGGTCACCAGCACCCGTTCGTTCCGCTCCGCCCGGGCGCGGATCTCATCCATCAGATCGTCGATCTGCCCGGTGACGGGCCGCACCTCCACCCTGGGGTCCAGCAGACCCGTGGGGCGGATCAGCTGCTCGGCGATCTGGTCGGCATTCTGCCGTTCGTATTCGCCCGGCGTGGCGGAAACGAACACCGCCTGATGAAAGCGCTCTTCAAATTCCTCAAATTTCAGCGGCCGGTTATCAAAGGCGCAGGGCAGGCGAAAACCGTACTGCACCAGCGATTCCTTTCGCGCGTGATCGCCGTTGTACATGGCGTGGACCTGGGGCAGCGTCACATGGGACTCGTCCACAAAGAGCAGAAAGTCGTCGGGAAAAAAGTCCAGCAGCGTCATGGGCGGGCTTCCCACAGGCCGGCCCGCAATGACGCGGGAATAGTTCTCGATACCGGAACAGTAGCCCAGTTCCGTCATCATCTCCATGTCGTATTCGGTGCGCTGGCGGATGCGCTGGGCTTCCACCAGCTGATTGTTGTCCGTAAAGACACGGACCTGCTCCTCCAGCTCCCGCTTGATCTCGCTGATGGCACGGTCCATTTTGTCCCTGGTGGTCACATAGTGGGACGCCGGATAAATCACCACATGGGAGAGCACTTTGCTGGCCACGCCTGTCACCGGATCGAACTCGCTGAGCCGGTCGATCTCGTCGCCGAAAAACTCGATGCGGACAGCCCGCCCCTTGTAGTAGGCAGGATAGACCTCCACCGTGTCGCCCCGCACCCGGAACATATTGCGCTCAAAGGCAACGTCGTTGCGCTCGTAGCGGCTCTCCACCAGCTTTTTGAGCAGCATCTCCCGGCTGTACTCCGTCCCCGTCCGCAGGGACACCGCCATCTTGGCAAAGTCCTCCGGCTCGCCCAGTCCGTAGATGCACGACACCGAGGCCACCACGATCACGTCCCGCCGCTCCAGCAGGGAGAAGGTGGCCGAAAGCCGCAGCCGGTCGATCTCCTCGTTGGTGGCGGCGTCCTTGGCGATGTAGGTGTCGGTGTGGGGAATATAGGCCTCCGGCTGATAGTAATCGTAGTATGAAACAAAATACTCCACCGCGTTGTCGGGGAAAAACTCCCGGAACTCGGCGCACAGCTGCGCCGCCAGGGTCTTGTTGTGGGCCAGCACCAGCGTGGGCCGCTGTACCCGCTCGATGACCTTGGCCATGGTGTAGGTCTTGCCGCTGCCGGTCACGCCCAACAGCACCTGTTCTCTCAATCCGTTTTCAATGCCGGACGCCAGTTTGTCGATGGCCTCCGGCTGGTCACCGGAGGGTTGATACGGCGACACCACTTTAAACGCTCCCATATCGTGCCTCCTTGGTGCGGTTCGAACTTCTGTTTGGAACATGTCATGTCAATCTTATATTTTACCATAAATCCAGAGGAAGTAAATATATGTTTCGACGTATTTTCCCCGGCGATTCTTCGGCCTGCGGCCGCACTTTCGACACAAAAGGGCACGGCGCGGAGCTTTTGCTCCGCGCCGCGCGTCCGAAGGTCGCCCCCGGTTCAAAAGACGGAATAGGTACGGCCGCTGTCCAGAAAAAGCGTGCCGTTGGCAGCCATGGAAACAAAATCGTTGTCGGCCACGATCACATGGTCGATGAGCTCCACATCCACCGTTTGCAGGGCGCTGCGCACCTGCAGCGTCATGGCCACGTCCTCCTGCGAAGGCAGGGCGATGCCGCTGGGATGGTTGTGGGACAGGATCACGCCGCTGGCGCCGCTGAAGATCGCGTTTTCCATGATCGTGCGGATATTGGTGCTGGCCTGGGCGACGCCGCCCTCCGACAGCTTCTTGCAGCACAAGACCCGGCCCTTTCTGTCCACGCAGGCCTGCAGCAGCATCTCTCTTGTGGCGCCCTGAAAAATGCGCAGGAAAAAACGGCCGGTATCTTCCACAGAATTGAGGATCTGTTCATCCTCTGCCGCCGCCTGACTGCGCCGGTAGATGGCGGGAACCAGCTTCAAAAGAGCGGCGGCGTTCTCTCCGATGGAAGGCCAGCGTTCCAGCTCCTCCGCCGGGGCCGAAAGCACCGCCCGCAGCGAGCCGAAATGCTCCAGCAGCCTGTGAGCCAGCTCGTTGGTGTCCCTGCGGGGTATGGCGTAAAACAGCAGCAGCTCCAGCGCCTCATGGTCGGCAAAATCATCCAGTCCGCTTTTCAGAAACTGCTCTCTTTTCCGCTGCCTGTGACCGTCATGTACACCCATGAATATAGCTTCATCCTTTCAAGGGCCGCCCCTGCTGCCGCCCATTGTCAGCCGGCCGTGAAAAAGGCGGTTGTTCTTCTCTCTTCACGGTTTTTTGTGGCTTTTCCACCATGGAATCGACTTGAAATTTATTTTATCATATTGAAGCTTTTTTGCAACGCTTATTTTCCTGCATTTTCTGCGGATGGAAAACACTGCCGGAAGAAGGTATTGACAGAACATGAATTTTATCTTAGTATAAAGAAAATATATATCCGGTAGGTAAGGCTACCGCAGGGATATGGACTGCTGCCGCAAAGTGGTGGAGACACCATGAGAGGGTTTGAACAGGCGATATCGAAACCAAGGTATCATCTAACGCAGTTTCACCGCCCAGCGATGCTAAAGCTTGTAACGGTGGCTGCAGCGATGCGGCCTTTCTCAACATTCCGCAAGGATGCCGCCGGTATCTGTTGCGGGATTTTTTTATAGGCGGAGGGGAGGCACGGCTTTTGTTCACATACGACGGAGAGATCGATCAGTATCTCCAAAAGATTACAGATCTGGTGACGCGGAAGCGATATGCCGAGCTGCGCGACCTGCTTTCCCCCATGCCCGGCGCCGACATTGCCTTTTTGCTTGAGGAACTGGGCGAGAAATATATGCCCGTGCTGTACCGTCTGCTGCCGAAGGAGCTGGCGGCCGAGGTATTTGTGGAGCTGGAGCCCGCCTCTCAGGAAATGCTCATCAACGGATTTTCCAACACGGAACTCAAGGAAGTGCTGGACGAGCTGTATCTGGACGACGCGGCGGATCTGGTGGAGGAGATGCCCGCCACCGTGGTGATCCGCATTCTGGACAAGGCGACGCCGGAAATGCGAAAGTCCATCAATGAGATCCTGAAATACCCCGAGGATTCCGCCGGCTCCATCATGACCATGGAGTTTCTGTCTTTGAAAAAAGACATGACCGTATCGGACGCTTTCAAGCGCATCCGGCGCGTGGGCGGCGACATGGAAACCATCAACATCCTCTATGTCACGGACAAGCAGCGGAAGCTGCTGGGTGTGCTGGCCATCCGGGATCTGCTCCTGGCAGACGAGGAGGATCGGATCGGGGACATCATGGATGCCAACGTGATCTCCGTCAGCACGCTGACGGATAAGGAGGATGCGGCGCAGGCTCTGGGCAAATACGACTTTATCGCCATCCCTGTGGTGGACATGGAAAACCGTCTGGTGGGCATCGTCACCGTGGATGACGCCATGGACGTCATGGAAGCCGAGGCCACCGAGGATATGGAGAAGATGGCCGCCATCTCTCCTTCCGGAAAGCCCTATCTGCGCTCCGGCGTGGTCGAAACCTGGAAAGCGCGGCTGCCGTGGCTGATGATCCTGATGCTCTCCGCCACCTTCACGGGCATGATCCTCAACCATTATGAAAACGCGCTTGCCGCATGTCTGGTGCTCAACGCCTATATCCCCATGCTCTCCGGCACCGGCGGCAACTCCGGCACGCAGGCCTCCGTGGCGGTGATCCGCGCGCTGTCGCTGGGCGAAGTGGACTTTTCGGACATTTTTCACGTCATATGGAAAGAGCTGCGTGTTTCGCTTTTGTGCGGTCTGTGCCTGGGCGGCGCCAATTTCCTGAAAATGATGTTTTTCGACCGTCTGGTGCTTGGCAACGCGGCCGTTACCCCGGTGGTGGGACTGGTGGTGTGCCTGACCATCGTTTTTGTGGTGGTCTTTGCCAAATTCGTGGGCTGCAGTCTGCCGCTGCTGGCGGAAAGGATCGGCCTTGACCCGGCGGTGATGGCCAGTCCCTTTATTTCCACCATCGTGGACGCCACCTCGCTTTTGATCTACTTCCGGTTCGCCGCCTGGTTTTTGGGCGTCTGACCGCGGGCAAACGGACAGGCTCTTTCCCGGCGCTTTTTTGAAACGATACAAATAGTTTCAAAAAGTGCCGGGTTTTTCATTTTTTGTAACCGGAACTGTGATCTCTTTGTAATTGACTGTCCCTCCGTTTCATAGTAATCTAATCATAGAAAGACAGTGATCTCTTCCCCCCGCGCGAAGCAACGGCAGCAAAGGAGTAAGAATCCGCCCGTGGTATTTTGTTCCTACCGGCCTGTGATGAAATAAGGAGGGCATACTATGTATATGAAAAATTGGTTATTTGTCGTCTTTAACGGGCTGTTTTGCTTTGTCGCGTGTCTGGGCGGTCTGGCGCTGAACCATCTGGTGCAGGGGCAGCAGCTGGTGCAGAACCTCTGGATCATTCTTTTGTCCTTCCTGGTTTCGGGCGTCTTTTGCTGCGGTGTGGCCGTTCTGGTCCTCCATCTGCTGAAAAAAACCGGACATGGGGGAAACGTACAGGGCAATCCGTAAAAAACGAAACAGCTGCCAAACAGACGGAAGCAATTCCGTCTGTTTTTTTGCATACTTATCCCGCCGCCGGGTAAACTACCTTCGGGCAAAGCCCATATGAATCATCGTACAGGAGGAATTCAATATGTCCAAAGGTTGTACCAACGACGGGTGCAGCTGCACACCCAACTCCGCTATCAAATGTGAAGTTACCAACTGCAGACACCATTGCCAGGACGACGGCTACTGCGGCCTTTCCAGCATTCAGGTAGGCACGCACGAGCAGAATCCCACGATGGATCAATGCACCGACTGCCAGAGCTTCCAGAAGGAGTAATTCTTTTCGGAAGCTCTGCCGCACCCTGCCGGCTTATTTCGCGGCAGGGTGCGCTACATAGAGGGGTGATGGCGTGAAAAACAGCAGCAAACTGGCACTGAGCGGGCTGGCGGCAGGGGCGGTCAACGGAGCCTTCGGCGGAGGCGGCGGTATGCCCCTGTTGCTGATGCTGAAGAACTGGTGCCATGCGGACACCAAAAAGGCCTACGCTTCCTGCGTGGCCGTCATTCTCCCCTTCTGCACGGTATCCGCCGCGGTATACGCTTTCCGGACAGAGCTGGATTGGCGGGCCGCGCTGCCCTATCTCGCAGGCGGCTTCATGGGAGGTCTGGTGGGCGGAAAAATCTTCACCCGGGTACCCAACGTGTGGCTGCGCCGGATCTTTGCCGCTTTTCTGCTCTACGGCGGCGTGCGGTACCTGCTGTGAAGATTTTTGTGCTGCCCCTGCTGATCGGCTTTGCCGCCGGGATCCTCTCCGCCTGGGGCGTGGGCGGCGGAACGCTGCTGCTCTTGTGCATGACGCTTTTTTTAGGTGTGGACCAGCGCACGGCCCAGGGCATCAACCTTCTCTATTTTCTCCCAACGGCGGGCGTTTCTCTCCTGTTCCACCAAAAAAACGGGCTGCTGGACAAGGAGATCCTGCGCCGGGCCATCCCCTGGGGCACCGCCGGCGCCATCGTCTGCTCCCTGCTGGCCACAGCGGCGGACACCGCTTTTCTGCGAAAGCCGTTCGGCCTCTTTCTGCTGTGTACCGGCTTGCTCACGCTCTTTCAGAAGCAGCAGGACCCTCTGGGGGAAAAAAGAAACGCACGCGGCAAATGATCTGCCGCGTGCGTTTTTTCACTGATGTGACATCCGCTTTTTACTTCTGCCCCTTCAGCAGTACGGAGAAATCCATCCGCTGTCCGTCGCGCATCACGGTCAGCGTCATGGTTTCGCCCACTACATGGGTACGCCGCACACGCATGAGATCCGCGGTGGTGACCACGTCCTCCCCGTCGACCGCCACGATCACATCGCCTTCCTGAATGCCGGCCTCTGCCGCACCGAAGCCGTCCTCTACCGTATAGACCTCCACATGAGTGGCGCCGGCGTCGGTGACGGTAATGATGGTAATGCCCACCGAGGGAATTCCGCGGAACTCACCGTAGGCGATGAGGTCGTTGACCACAAAGCAGGTGGTGCTGATAGGCAGGGCGAAACCAAGACCCTCCACCGTGGCGGATTCCTCGCTGGACTGAGAGCTCATCTTCAGCGTGTTGATCCCGATGATCTGACCGTAGGCATTGATGAGCGGGCCGCCGGAGTTTCCGTTGTTCAGCGCCGCGTTGGTCTGGATCAGCGTCATGGTCTTGCCGTCCACCTTCACGTCGCGGTTGATGGCGGAGATAATGCCGTTGGTCAGCGTCCCCCGCAGCTCCACGCCCAGAGGATTGCCGATGGCGTACACGGTGTCGCCCACCACAGCCTGATCGGAGTCGCCGAATTCGGCGGCAGGCAGTCCGTTGGCGTCGATCTTCAGCACGGCCACGTCCCGGTCCGTGTCATAGCCCACCAGTTCCGCCGTGTAGGTGGCCCCGTTGGCCAGCGCCACCATGCAGGACTTGCCGCCGGAGATGACATGGGCGTTGGTGACGATATAGCCGTCGGCCGTCATGATGATGCCGGTGCCCACCGAAGCGCCGGTATTCTGCTCCGCCACAACGGTGACCACCGAGGGATTCACCTTGGCATAGACCTCCTGAATGGTCAACTCATCACCGTGGCTCACCGCACAGGTAAGGCGCACCGACGGATCACCCGCACAGGTGGGAATGGTGGTGTCCGTGTCGGACGGGGTAATCTGAATGATGCTGCTGGCGCCGCCGCTGTCGGTGCTGGCGTCGCTCTTGTTTTTGTCGGGAAAAACGTCGAACAAAAACCCGCCGCCGATCACGACGCCGATGAGCACCGCAACGCAGGCGACAAAGATCCACACCCATTTCCGGCTGTGCTTCTTCTCTGCCGCCGCCGCCTGCTGCCAGACGTCGGCAGAATAGGGCGCCCGGAGCGGAGGAACGGTTCCATCCTGGTGGGGAATGTACCAGGAAACCACCTCTTCGGGTTCTTCTTTGTTCTCACTGCCGGCAGCCTCTGCGGGAGTCCGGTTCTCCCTTTCCTTGTTATCTTCCAAAATAAGCTCCTTATTCTCTCTGGGATTGGTGTGCAATCTGAATGGTAAAGCTGAAGGAGGTCACACCGTTTTCGCTGGTGACGGTGATCTGTTCCTTGTGCTGGGTCAGAATGGTTTTGACCACATAGAGCCCCAGCCCGTAACCGTCCTTGTCCTCGCTGCGGGACTTGTCCGACTTGTGAAACCGCTCAAAAAGAAGAGGTATCTCCTCGGCGGGAATGGTCTGCCCCTGATTGCGGACAGTGACCAGCGCCTTTTCTCCGTTGACCGTCAGGCCCAGATACAGCGTCGAACCGACAGTGGCAAACTTGGTGGCGTTTTCCAGCAGGTTGTAAATCACCTGCGTAATGAGTACGTTGTCGCCCTCCACATACACAGAGTCCTCGGGAATGTCGGCGTCCACGTCCAGCGAGCGGTCGTTGATCTTCTGTTCCATGGACAAAAGGGCCAGGCGCATACTCTCGCAGATGTCGAACTCCGCCTTTTTCATCTCCTGGGACTGGATCTGGGAGATGTCCAGCATCCGCCGCACCAGGCGGGACAGACGCCGGCTCTCGTCGGAGATGATCTGAAGATAATGGCGCTCATTTTCCGGCGGGATGGTCCCGTCGAGAATACCGTCGGTATAGCCGGCGATGGAGGTCATGGGCGTTTTCAGCTCATGGGAGATGTTGGCGATGAAATCCCGCCGCTGCCGTTCCGTTTCCGCCAGCGAATCGGCCATGGCGTTGAACGAGGTGGCCAGCTCGCCGATCTCGTCGCCGCGGCCCACGTCCCGCATTCGCACGTCGAAATTACCGGCGGCGTAAGCGCGGGTGGCCTGCACCATCTCGCGGATGGGCCGGATCTGACGCATGGTGGTCACAGAGCTTGCCACCGAAGCGATCAGAAGAACCGTCACCGCCGTCAGGAAAAAGAGGGCGATGAACGAGCGCCACATCTCCGTCAGATCAGTGGTATCGGTGACAGCCAGCACCATCCCCACAATGGTATTGGCCGTTTCGTCGATCACGGGCACGCCCACGATAAACTGTTTTTTCTCGTAGCTGCCGTTCAGGCTGCTTCTTCCTTTATAAAAATGGTCGCTGCCCGCCACGATGTCCTGCACGATCTCGTCGGGCGCTATGACCACCCGGCCCACCAGGACCTTGTCGGAGGTCAGGAGCACATTGCCGTTCACATTGCAGATCAGAAAGTTCACGTTGGAAACCGAGGCGGCCACGCCTGCCAGATCCCGCAGATTTTCATCCTGTGCGGCGCTGCCCTCCTCCAGATAGTACACGGACAGTCTTGCCACCAGCTCCGCCTTGTTGCGCATCTCGTTGCGCTTCTCCGACACCGTGTAGCTGTAACTCAGGGCGTAGAAGGACACGCCCAGCAGCAGCAGCGTCAGCAGTACAAGGCCCGTGCTGAGAAAGAATTGGTGCCAGTAAAGTCCCCGGAATTTTGATTTCAGCTTTTCCACCATGCGGTCCCTTACTTCACTTCAAATTTATAACCGACGCCCCACACGGTCTTGAGCGCCCACTGATCGGACACGTTTTCCACCTTTTCGCGCAGGCGCTTGATGTGGACGTCCACCGTCCGGGAATCGCCGAAATAGTCGAAACCCCACACCTCGTCAAGCAGCTGGTTGCGGGTATAGACCCGGTTGGGCGTGGAGGCCAGGTGGTAGAGCAGCTCCAGCTCTTTGGGCGGCGTGTCGATCTTCTTGCCGTCCACCAAAAGCTCGTAGCTGTCCAGATTGATGACCAGCTTGTCAAAAACCAGCCGCTTTTTGGTATCGTCGGGGATCTCGCTGCGGCGCAGCACCGCGTTGATGCGGGCCATCAGCTCCTTCATTTCAAAGGGCTTGACCAGATAGTCGTCGGCGCCCATTTCAAGGCCGGTGATCCGATCGGTGACCTCGCTTTTCGCCGTCAGCATGATGATGGGCGTTTTGGACGTTTCACGAATCTTGGCGCAGACTGCCCAGCCGTCCATCACAGGCAGCATGATGTCCAGCAGCACCAGGTCGGGGGTCTTTTTTTCAAACTCTTCCACGGCTTTGCCGCCATCCAGTGCCAGACGGACCTCAAAGCCCTCCTTTTCCAGATACATGCGAATAAGGTCAGAGATGTTGTGATCGTCCTCCACCACCAGAATATTGCGAGCCATAGGTGTTCCTCCCCATTCTTTTGTTAATCCTATCATATCCGCTTTCCCGCGGTTTTCCTGAACATTTTGTAAATTCCGTCAGGAATGAATTATTTTAGCATATTTTTCCGCATTTGTATAGCTGAAATTCGAGTTTACGGCTGATAGAGCTGTATGGTAATACCCGCGTAGTACCACGTCAGGATCTCCTGCCAGGTTTTCCCCTCCCGCGCCAGCTCGTTGGCGCCGTACTGGCTCATGCCCACGCCGTGGCCGTAACCGGTGACATGAAACGTCACGGTATCCCCGTCTGTTTCCACCGTAAAGCTGGCGGAGCGCAGCTTCAGAAGCGTCCGCAGTTCCACGCCCGTCACCGTGACGCCCCCCACCGTGATCTTTTCCACCCGGTCGGAGCCGTTTCTGACCAGGTCGCCGAACCAGGTGCCTGGCGCGCCGGAGAGATCCGCCGCGGGGTAGGCGGCCAGGAACACGGCCTTAAAGTCGGCGGCGGCAAAAGCGGCCGTGCTGTCATAATTGGGAACAGTGTCGGCGTTTTCCGGGCTGGTGACGCCCACCAGATAGGGCAGGTCGGAGGCCCATACGTCACCGGAGGACTCCGTCATGCCGGCGGAAGAGGAGTGGAACACCGCCAGGATCGGCTGATCCTCGTACAGGGCCGCATAGCCGTCGGTGTCCTGTACCGCCTTTTGGATTTTTGCCTCGTTGCCCGCCGCCGCTTCGCCCCAGTTTTGAGCGGCTTTTTCCGCGCTGACATAGGCGCTGCAGCACTTGGGATCCATGCATACGTCCGCCGTTGGATGGTTCTCCTTGGGGCCGTGGGCCACCTGGTAGAGGATATAACTGCGCTCCGCCACCGCCTGCGCCTTGAGAGCTTCTTCTTCAAAGGAAGCGGGCATCTCACCCCGCACCACGCCCGTCAGGTATTCCGCCATGGTCATCTCCTGCACCTCGGCGCCGTTCCAGACCTTCAGGCGGACGGCGCCGTCCCTTGTTTCCGCGGCTGCTGCGCCTTCCGGCTCGGTCTGCGCCGTCGGAGCAGACGCCGTTCCGGCAGACGCCGCGGCCTCCTTTGCCGTCAGCCATGGGATGCCGAAAAGCAGCGTCAGCGCAAAAAGCGCCGCCGTGAGGCTCTCTTTCATACACGCTTCCTCCGTTCATCGCCGGGCGCATTTTTTCTTCTCCGCGCCCGCCGGTTTTGGTTTACTGTATGCACGGCCTGTCCGAAACATACCCTCCCGCCCCGCAGCGCCAAACGGGCAAAAAAGAAGCGCGGCCCTGCCGCGCCTGATACCGCCCGCAAGGGCGGCCGAAGCACCCGCCGTCCAAAACGGCGGAAAAGTTCTCCTGAAAAGGCTCAAAGAGGGAAACCGTAAACGGTTTCCCTCTTTCAGTTTGGTAGGAAGATGGATGAAAAAAGTCTCTTGTCTCTTGCATTGTTAGAATAACAAAAGGTTGTTAACAAAGTTCGTAAGAAGTCATTAAAAAAGTGTTAAATTTAATCTAATTTTCGCAGCGTTTGAAAAAACGCCGACAGTTCCGCCCGGCATTCGGCCTCCAGTATGCCGCCCACCAGTGCCGGAGAATGGGGGAAGTCCTCCATAAAGAGGTTCATCACGCCGCCGCAGGCACCCATGCGGTCGTCCCGGGCGCCGTAAAACACACGGGCGATCCGGGCGTTGAGGATGGCGCCGGCGCACATGGGACAGGGCTCCAGCGTCACATACAGCGACGCGCCGTCCAGCCGCCAGGAGCCCACCGCCGCGTTGGCCCGGGCGATGGCCTCCATCTCCGCATGGGAAAAAGCCGCCTGCTTCTCCTCCCGGCGGTTCCGCCCCCGGCCGATCACCGCGCCGTCTTTGACAATGACGCACCCCACCGGCACCTCGCCCGCCGCCGCCGCTTCCCGGGCCAGCGCCAGTGCCTGGCGCATATATTCCTGGTGTTCCATTGTTTCTCCTCCCCTGCGCTTTTGTAAAATTATTCCTGTCCTTCCGTTTAGAAAGCGGCATAATCGGCCAAACTGTCAGTAAACATATGAAGGTAGCACCGTGTGCCAGGAGGGACTGCTATGGAAAAAATCATGACCGGAGATACCGTCTTTACACCCGAGGACGCAGAGGATCTCATTGCCGAGCTGCGCCGGACGCGACAGGCGCTGGCGCAGGCCTATGACAAATTTGACTTCGTTTCCGACCCGGAAATGGTGGAGTCGTGCATCTACGAGATCAACTCGCTCAAGGCCAAGTGCAACTATCTCATCCGCAAGATCAAGGAATGCGCTCCGGAGTGCGCTGCCGCCGGAGCGCTGAAAGGGGGACGCCTTTGTCAACTATAGAAAAAGTGTCGCTGGGCCTGGTCATCCTCTTTTTGGCGGTGGCCTGCATCCGGCTCTTCTCCGCGCCGCTGAAGCTGGCGCTGCGGGTACTGTTCAATTCGCTGCTGGGGTTTGCCGCGCTGTGGCTGCTGAACCTCACCGCGGGTCTGACGGGGATCTCGCTGGGCCTGAATATCTTCAACGCGCTGGTCATCGGTGTGCTGGGCGTGCCGGGCTTCGGTCTTCTTCTGCTGCTGCAGTGGGTCGTCTGACTTACATAGGGGCCGACATCAGAAGCGCAGCTTCGCCGCCAGAGCCCGAAACCGCTCCACGTCCGCCTTGCACTCGCGCCGGTCGAATGTCACAAGACCGTTGACTTCATCCTCCACGTCGCTGAGCTGGGTATAGACTGCCGCCGACAGTCCCCTCTCTGCGATGAGGGGGATGATCTCCTTTTCATAGAGCTGTTCCACCGCCGCCGTCCAGCTCTCCCGATCCTCATACGGCCGGTAGCCAAAGCGCCGGTCGGTGGCGCAGTGCCCCGGCAGGGGCAGGCTGTACCCGCCGAACTCGGTCAGCGCCAGCACACGGCGGCCGTCGTTTTTCAGCTTCACGGGCCGGTAGTAGATGTGGCGGCTTTTGAGGTCGCCGCCTCCCTGATCGTGCCAGCCGCTGGCGTGGTCGATGACGCGGGTGGGGTCCAGCGCCCGGATGCGGTCCGAAAGGCGCAGGGCGTCGAACTGGCCCCAGCCCTCGTTGAAGGGCGTCCACAGTGCCAGCGACGTGCAGTTGTAGAGCAGACGCACGGTGTCCGTCAGGTCCTTTTCAAACTGCGCCCGGCCGGCGGGATCGCCCCGGCCCAGACGGGAAGAGGGACTGTCCTTCACATGGACGCCCGCGAAGGGCAGCGCCTGGGTATAGAGCGGGTGAAATTCATCCCCGCCGGACACCAGGTCCTGCCACACGATCATGCCCAGCCGGTCGCAGTGGTAGTACCACCGCAGCGGCTCAATTTTGATGTGCTTGCGGAGCATGTTGAAGCCCAGCGCTTTGGCGGTCTGTATATCCCAGATCATGGCCGCGTCGGAGGGCGGGGTATAAAGACCGTCGGACCAGTAACCCTGGTCCAGCAGGCCATGGTGAAAACAGGGGCGGCCGTTGAGCGCCATCACCCGGCGGCCCTGCCACTCCACGGTGGAAAACTTCCGCATGCCGAAGTAGCTCTCCACCCGGTCATCGCCCGCCGTCACCGTCAGATCGTATAAAAAGGGGTCTTCCGGGCTCCAGGAACGAAAATCCGGCAGGGACAGACGGCACGCGCCGGCAGCGCTCAGCGGCGCCCGGGCCGCCACCGTATCCCCGCAGTGCACGATGGCCTCCCCCGCCGCCGGAGCGGACAGGTGCGCCCGCACCTCCACGGCGCCCTCGTCGAAAAGAGGCGTGATCTTCAGCCCGCGGATATAGGTCTGCGGCACAGACTCCAGCCACACGGTCTGCCAGATGCCGCTTTGCGCCGTGTACCAGATGCCGCCGCGTTTGAGCTTCTGTTTGCCGTAGGCATGAGGGCCCTCGTCGGTGCGGTCGGTGACCGCCACCGTCAGACGGTTGACGCCCGGGCGCAGCGCGGCGGTGACGTCCAGCGTAAAGGGCAGATAGCCGCCCTCATGGCCGCCCACGGGGCAGTCGTTCACCAGCACCCGGGCAGACTGATCCACCGCCCCGAAGTGCAGCAGCACCCGCTCTTTCACAAAACCCTCAGGCAGCGTGAAGGAGCGCTCGTACCACAGCGTTTCTCCCGGCTGAAGCTGAAAGCCGCAGCCGGAGAGCAGGCTCTCGGGGGAAAAAGGCACCACGATCTTTCCCGTGTTCCGGCGGGAATATTCCTCGCTGTCGCAGACGGTGTAGTCCCACACGCCGTTGAGATTCATATAGCTCTCCCGCCGCAGCTGGGGGCGGGGATATTCCGGCAGGGGGGCGGTGCGGTCAAGCGCCTCGCCCCAGGGGGTATAGAGAGGCATCATCGTTTTTGCTCCTTTTTGAGGAAATGGACAGGCACCGCCAGCAGCAGCAAAACCGCCGCCGCCGCCAGAAAGATCTCGGCGGTGGGCACCTGTTTCACAAGACCCAGCTCTGTATAGGTGCGGCCGGTGTTGCGGATGACGGCCACGCCGATGTAGGGGCCCGTCACCATAGGGAGCAGTACCTGAAAAATCATGCGGATGCCCTGGAACAGGCCCGCTTTATCCGGAGGCGTATAGTCCCGGATAAGGCCGTTGCAGCACGCCGCCACCAGCATACCGCCGCCCAGCATCACGGTGCCCGCCAGCAGCACTGCCCAGGAGGACCGGGCCGCAAACATCAGCACAAGCCCCGCCAAAGCCGCCGCACCCGCCGGCGGCAGGCATTTCAGCTTGCCCAGCCGGTCAATGGTCCGGCCGAAGGCCACCGAGATCACGGATCCCGCGATCAGCACGCCCGCCAGAAGAAACGTATAGTTGGTGATCCCCAGAAACCGCTGGATGTAAATAATGAGGTAGGGCATATACACCTGCTGGGACATGCAGTACACGCCCAGCGCCAAAAGCGACAGATACAGCGCGCGGTTCTCCCGGATGACGGAAGGCCGCAGGCCGTAAAGAATATTGGAAAAGTAGGTCCCCCCGTCACGCCGAAGCTGCGCCGGTTCCCGAAGGAAAAAGCAGCCCAAAAAGCCGCCCAGCATGATAAGGCCGCCCACAATGAGAAAGAAGATGCTCCATTTTCCCTTCTGCGTCAGGCTGTCCAGGCCGCCGAACACCGCCAGCATGGCCACAAGCGGCATGACTGCCAGCACCGTTTCCACCCGACCCCGGTTGCGGACCTCCGTCACGTCCGTGACCCAGGCGTTGAAGGCGGCGTCGTTGGCAGTGGAGCCGAAGAAGGTCATCACGCAGTCCATGACGACCACGGCCAGCGCGGCGGCGTACGACGCCCGGGCCACCGGGACGAACCGCTCCATGCGCGCCGTGGAAATCCAGGCGAAGGCCGCCACGGAGAGCCCCCAGAGCAGATAGCCCCCCACAATAAAAATCTTGCGCTTCCCCACCTTGTCCGACAGCGCACCCATGAAGAGCGTGGTCACCGTGGCGGTGACGGCGCTGGCGGCCACCATCGCCGCGATCATGGCGGTGTCGCCGGAGATGGTGTTATAGAGGAAAACGTTGAAATACATATTCTCGATGACCCACGCGATCTGGCCGAAGAGCCCAAAGGTCAGGAGCGCCGCCCAGGTGCGGCGGCCCAGCCGGGGCTGCGTTCTTACTTGTTCCTCCACAGAGCGTTCCTCCTTGCTTTACTGTTCCGGATGATCCAGGTCCCAGCCGTAGAGCGGGTAGCGCTGTACGGCGCCGAAGAGCTTTTGCTTCAGGTCGGGATAACGCTCTTCCAGTCCTCCGATCAGTTCCTTGACCTCCTGCCGGCGGCTGTAACCGTTGGCGGGGCATGGATTTTCCACCACCGGCAGCGCCAGGCGCTCCGCCACCCGGCGGATCTGCTCTTCCCGGCAGTAAAGCAGGGGGCGGATCTGGGTGATGCCGGTGCGGTCCAGATAGGTCACCGGCTGAAAGCAGCCGATGCGGCCTTCAAAAAGCAGGTTCATCATCAGCGTTTCAATGGCGTCGTCAAAGTGATGACCCAACGCGATCTTGTGAATGTCCCGCTCCACCAGGGCGGAATTGAGGCTGCCCCGGCGCAGTTTGGCGCAGAGGGAACAGGGATTTTTCTCCTTGCGCTCCTCAAAGACGATCTGATAGACCGGCACCCGGAGGCGGGTGTAGGGCACGCCCAGTTCCCGGCAGTAATCCGCCACGGCGTCAAAGTTCATCCCCGGCGTCCCGGTTTCCAGCGTAATAGCCTCCACCGTAAAGGGCAGCGGATAAAATTCCCGCAGACGCACCAGCGCCGTCAGCGTCAGCAGGCTGTCCTTGCCCCCGGAAACGCCCACGGCAATGCGATCGCCCGCCGAAATCATGTGATAATCCTCCACGCAGCGGCGTGCCAGTCCCAGAATCTGCTGCATATATCCTCCCATCCCGTCGGAATTCCGCGGGTAAATTTAAATTTGCGATTTGCGAAAACAAGAGATAATCAAAGAATTCAAGAGAAAACACGAGATGTTTATATCTTAAATCAAATCGTCATTGACAAGCGGCAGCGGATATGTTATAAATATCCTTGCGCTGTTTGGCGAATCACTTTCTCCCGTCACCGATTGTAGCAAGTGACGGCCCAAAAGTAAAGCAAATATACATTATCATCACAAACTGGAGGAAATCACAATGTCCACTTTTATGGCTAACAAGGGCAATATCGTCCGCAAGTGGTACGTCGTTGATGCAGCCGGCAAGCCCATGGGCAAAACCGCTGTCATCGTGGCGGATCTGCTGCGCGGAAAGGGCAAGACCACTTATACCCCTCATGCCGACTGCGGTGACAACGTGGTGGTCATCAACGCCGCCAAAGCTGTCCTCACCGGCAACAAAATGGAGCAGAAGTATTATCGCACGCATTCCGGCTGGATCGGCGGTCTGAAAGAAACCAAGTACCGCATTCTGATGAAGGAGCAGCCTGAACTGGCTATGCGTATCGCCGTCCGCGGCATGATGCCCCGCAACACCGTGACCAAGGATTCTCTGAAGCGCCTGCACATTTATGCTGACGAAAACTATGAACAGCAGGCTCAGAAGCCCGAACTGGTGAAATAAGGAGGAATAGAAGAATGTATCAGTCCAAGAAGCCCTATATGTACGGTACCGGCAGAAGAAAGTCTTCTGTTTCCCGCGTTCATCTGTTCCCCAACGGCACAGGCTCCATCACCATCAACGGCCGCGACATCGACGAGTATTTCGGCCTTGATACGCTGAAGATGCTGGTCCGTCAGCCCCTGGTGTCCACCGACACGCTGGGCAAGGTGGACATCGTTGCCACCGTGGAAGGCGGCGGCGTGTCCGGTCAGGCCGGCGCTCTGCGTCACGGCATTGCCCGTGCGCTTCTGTCCGTGAATCCCGACTATCGCCTGATTCTGAAGAAGGCCGGGTTCCTGACCCGCGACCCCAGAATGAAGGAAAGAAAGAAGTACGGCCTCAAGGCTGCACGTCGCGCACCTCAGTTCAGCAAGCGTTAACAACCCACAAAAAACCCGAAAAACCCCGAAGCCATGCGGCTTTCGGGGTTTTTCCTTTTGATGGGGTTTGACAGAGGCTGTCCCAATTTGACGTGCTTTTTATGGGCTA
>Ga0183095_10940_pt1 | contig 21733 bp, 17 predicted proteins | sample BioMet4_FD_130346 | JGI IMG/M metagenome (GOLD analysis project Ga0183095, IMG submission 130346) | Microbial communities from bioreactor (seeded with sewage sludge) at LBNL, California, USA - Biofuel metagenome 4 (v2) (version 3) | ecosystem: Engineered > Bioreactor > Anaerobic > Unclassified ...
CGCCAACAGGTATGCCTTAGATTTATCGAAAACTTGTAGTAATTTCGCCCAGATGAAATAAGGAAATTTCTAATCCCTAGACATAATAAGTGGTAAAATTCATTACATAATGGAAAACAAGATACCAGAGGCCTGGAATAAGTTTATTCTGAAGGATGTGACCTTCATGAACTTGATGATGCGCCGCATTTATAACGTACTCATTGTAGCCAATCCTTACGACGCTTTCATGCTTGAAGACGATGGCCGCGTGGAGGAAAAAATATACAATGAATATATGGAATTGGGGTTACGGTACCCTCCAACCTTCACACAAGTATCAACAATAGAGGAAGCAGAACGGGTCTTGGGTACCATGCAAATAGACCTTGTTATTTGTATGCCAGGCAATGCAGACAACGATGCCTTTACTGTAGCACGGGCGATTAAAAGCGTTTTCCCAGACATTCACTATATCGTTTTAACCCCTTTTTCTCATGGCATTACAAATCGAATGCAAGATGAAGATCTTAGCATATTCGATTACGTGTTCTGTTGGTTAGGTAACACCAACCTCATCTTATCCATCATAAAGCTTATGGAGGACAAGATGAACCTTGAGCATGACGTACAAGAAGCGGGAGTCCAGATGATTCTTCTAGTTGAAGACTCTATACGTTTCTACAGTTCGATTCTAACGAATCTATATAGCTTCATTCTTCAACAGAGCAAGAACTTTGCCACTGAGGCGCTTAACCCCCATTCAGCAACATTACGCATGCGCGGTCGGCCTAAAGTGGTTTTGGCACGCACATATGAAGAGGCCATGCTCATATATGAACGTTACAAGAATAATTGTCTTGGTGTTATTAGTGATGTACGCTTCCCCATAAAATCCACACGCCAATCGGACATCGTCGGAGCTGGTGCCTCATCGGTGGAAAAGGATCCCGAGGCTGGCTTCAAGCTTCTTGAAGCCATTCGAAAGGAGGATGAATACGTTCCACTTATCATGGAAAGCAGTGAATCGAGCAAACGTGAACGTGCAGAAGCGGAGGGATTTAAATTTGTAGACAAGAACTCGAAGGTGCTTAGCCTAGATCTTCGTCACTTGCTGGAAGAACATATGGGGTTCGGGGACTTTATCTTTAGAAACCCGAAGACTCATGAAGAGATTATGCGCGTAAGGTCTTTAAAAGAGTTGCAAGACAACATCTTCAAGATACCGAGCGATTCCATGCTTTATCATATCTCAAGAAATCACATTAGTCGTTGGCTTTGCGCACGAGCCATCTTTCCGGTGAGTAACTTCTTAAAGCATGTCACATGGCACCAACTACAAGATGTGGAGGCCCATCGACAGATAATCTTCGATGCCATCGTACAATATCGGCATATGAAAAACATTGGCGTTGTTGCCGTCTTTGACCGCGACAAGTTTGACCGCTATGCCCACTTCGCACGTATTGGCGAAGGGTCCTTAGGTGGCAAAGGACGTGGCTTGGCTTTTCTTGACAACGTGATAAAGCTACACCCGGAGTTCGACAACTTTGATGGCGTGAAAGTTCAGATACCCAAAACCGTGGTATTGTGCACTGATGTATTCGATCAATTTATGGAACAGAACAATCTCTATGATATTGCACTAAGTGATGCGCCTGACGAAGAAATCCTCGCTCATTTCCTTCGTGGTCAGCTTCCTGACAGTTATATCGATGACTTCTTCACATTCTTCGAGGCTACACATAGTCCCATCGCCATACGCAGTAGTTCGTTGCTTGAAGATAGTCACTATCAACCTTTTGCTGGAATCTACTCCACTTATATGATTCCCTATCTCGACGATAAGTACGAGATGCTACAAATGCTTGCCGCCGCAATCAAAGGTGTATATGCGTCTGTATTCTATCATGACTCCAAGTCATATATGACAGCCACTTCCAACGTCATCGATCAGGAAAAGATGGCCGTTATTCTTCAGGAAGTAGTAGGTAAGACATATGGCGACCACTATTATCCCAACATTTCCGGAGTGCTTCGTAGTCTCAACTATTACCCTATTGGTGATGAAAAAGCAGACGAAGGTATTGCTTCTTTAGCTTTAGGGCTAGGAAAGTATATTGTCGATGGTGGGCAGACCCTTCGTGTATCACCTTACCATCCCCACCAAGTGCTGCAAACATCGGAGATGGAAATAGCGTTGCGAGATACTCAAACACGCTTCTATGCTCTTGATATGAAACATGTTGGAACGGATTTCAAGGTTGATGACGGGTTTAATATTTTAAAACTCAAAGTCAAGCAGGCCGACACAGACAAGTCACTTAACTTCCTCGCATCAACCTATGATCCTAGCGATCAAGTGATTCGAGAAGGAATCTACGAAGGCGGGCGAAAAATCATTTCATTTACAGGAGTTCTACAGCAAGGAGTATTTCCGCTTCCAGAAATCATGCAAATGTCCATGAAATATGGTACTGAGGCGATGCGAAGACCTGTCGAAATCGAATTTGCATGTAACTTGAATGAAGACCATACAGGCGAGTTTTATTTGTTACAGATACGCCCAATCGTCGACTCAAAACAAATGCTGGAAGAAAACTTGAGCGAGATAGATGATGATCAGTGCCTTCTACGAAGTCATAACTCATTGGGACACGGAATCTTCGATGATGTTACTGACGTGGTCTATGTGAAATATGACGATATGTTTTCAGCTGCCAACAACTTTGTGGTGGCTAATGACATAGAACGAATTAACGACAAGTTTCTTGGAACTGGAAATAAATATGTTCTTATCGGTCTTGGCCGATGGGGATCGAGCGATCCATGGCTTGGTGTGCCTATAAAGTGGCCCAACATCTCCGCGGCACGTGTCATCGTGGAAGTTGCTTTGCAAAACTATCGTGTGGACCCAAGCCAAGGCACCCACTTCTTCCAAAATCTCACCTCATTTGGCGTGGGATATTTTACTATCGACACAAATCGTCCTGGTGATGGTGGTTTGCTTCGCAAATCGATGCTCGACAGCATGCCGGCAATAGATGAAACAGCATACGTCCGTCACGTCAGATTCGACAATCCTTTAAAAATCATGATGGATGGAATGAAACAGGAAGGTGTTGTTATATTCGACAATCAGTCAGGAAACGAAACTATCAAAGAATAGATTAAGGATGGAGTTGCAGAAATTCTATCAAGCAAAAGAAAAACGCATAATTGCACAAATCAAGCGGAAGCGTGGCCTTGCCCAAGGCTTTGTTGCTGGTGAGATTATTTCATTCTTGACGATAATAGCTGCTGTTACCATGATTACAGTAACTACTAGTGATGTTGGGCGATTGGCAGAGGTGTTGATAGCAGTTTCCAGTCTCATAGCTTACATAGTAATTCGCCAAAAGGATTCCAAGAACGACGAGATCATCAGTCATCTTGAAGACTTGAGCAAAGTCTATCAAAATGAGCTCCAAGGCTTAGCAGAAGACTTTAGTTGCTTCGACGAAGGACAACGCTATGTCAACCCACATCATGCCTATTCTTACGATCTTGACATCTTTGGATTGGAAAGTCTTTTCCAGAGAATGAGCCGACTCGTTACCACAGGTGGTAGCGATGCTATGGCTAATCTACTATGTAGTCTTGAGAAAGACAACAACAACCTGCCTGATAGTACTACAATCAACAAAGGGCATACTGAGATTGAGTCATTGGCTAACAACGAGAAATTGCGTGACGAGTGGTTAGCCTTTGGCGTAAGAGAAAAGATTGACACTGAAGCTATTCGCAAAACACTATTTGATACACGTGACATTAAATTGCCATCCTGGTGGGGATCTCAAACAGTTTTGATCCTAGCTCTTGCTGAATTAGGGGCATTCTTTATCAGTATTCTTCTCGCCGCCATGAACAAAGTCAGCGGGATGTTACCGTTATGGTGGGGAACCGCTCAGTTTTTTGTAGTCTATCTACTATGCCAGAATCCCTTACGAAGTATCGGAAAGGGAGTCGGCAGTCTGAAAGGACAATTAAAAAGATTCGTAGGCGTAGTAAAGCTGATCAATGACGAAAAAGCGGAAGTGTTCATACGAATGGAACAACTAATTGACGGATTGGACAAAAGGGGCAATATTCTAGGTTTGCTTACCATGGACACATTTGCTCTATCTGACTTTTTTTTAGTACGAAAGTTTATTCGTTGGCAGACAGAAGACGCTGATAAGGTAAACGACTGGATTGATCGGATTATCGCAATGGACCAAAAGATAACCATCGCCACTTTTCTTTTTAATCATCCTGATACATGCTGGGCAGAACTGACCGATGATAATAACGTAACCCTTGAGGCACACGGACTTTACCATCCCTTCCTCGGACAAAAGGCTGTGCGTAACGATTTCTGCATCGCCAACCGCAACTTCTACATCATCACGGGCGCTAACATGGCGGGCAAATCAACTTTCTTGCGTGCAATTGGTGTGAATTATATTCTTGCACGACTAAATATGCCTGTGTTTGCGACATCTATGCGCGCATCGAGGGTTAGTCTTTTCAGTAGCATGCGCACCACCGACGACCTCGCACATGGCATATCATACTTTAACGCAGAGCTGTTACGTCTTAAACAACTCATCATTTCCTGTAAACAAAACAACCATACGCTGATTATTCTTGATGAGATTTTGAAAGGCACAAACTCTATTGACAAGCTCAACGGGTCACGTCTCTTCCTCGAATATATTTCTGACCTACCAGTAACTGGCATAGTCGCTACCCATGATCTTGAGCTCTCCAAGTTGACAGGCGCACAATACCACAACTATTGTTTTGAGATAGAGTTGGGATCAGATGTAACCTATTCTTATAAGATTACGCCTGGTGTGGCTGAGAATCAAAACGCAACGTTTTTGCTTCAAAAAATACTACAAGAAAATTGAAGCTGAAGAGGCATGGCAATACTCATAGTAGAATGTTATCTTTATACGTATATCCTTTCTGCCATTGGCGAAGAGAGCCAATTCTCTTTATGAAAGAATCGTTACAAGTTTCAAAGTTTTATGGAAAAGCATTGTGGATAATATATATTTTATTTATATTTGCATAGTTCAAAATCAGAGAGTCTTTAATCTAAAAATCAAATCTTATGAAAAAGTATTTAGCAGAAATGTTCGGTACATTAGTACTAGTTTTGATGGGTTGCGGCGTGGCCGTTAGCATAAATTGCACTTCCAACTGTGCAGATGTGACGAATGCTGGAACGGTTATCGGAACTGCCTTGGCATTCGGACTATCTGTTGTAGCCATGGCCTATACAATCGGCGGAATTTCAGGATGCCACATTAACCCAGCCATTACTCTCGGTGTATTTCTCAGTGGCCGCATGAGCGGCAAGGATGCTGGCATGTACATTCTCTTCCAGTTCATTGGTGCGGTACTTGGATCAGCCATTCTCTGGCTGCTGACCACAAATGCAGGGCTAACTGGTACGGGTGCAAACAATCCTCAAGAAGGCGTCAGTGTCGTTGGGGCTCTGATTGCAGAGATCGTGTTTACAACCGTGTTCGTACTAGTAGTATTAGGCGCTACTGCGAAGACGAATGGTGCAACTAACAACTTCGCCGGTATTGCCATTGGCTTGGCATTGGTACTTGTCCATCTTGCTTGTATCCGCTATACTGGCACTTCTGTCAACCCCGCACGCTCGTTCGGACCGGCTCTTTTCGAGGGCGGTGCTGCGCTAAACAATCTTTGGATCTTCATCGTAGGTCCATTTGTAGGTGGAGCTTTGGCTGCAGGGGTGTGGAGATTTATCGAACCTACTGAAAACAAATAACAATATCAACACTTTGAGAGACTGCGATTAGATACTAATGATAAAGGCCTCAACAGGCGTGTTACGTTAGATATTGAATGGCAACGCGATTAGTACTTAAAGGCAACGCGATTAATACGTAAACGCAATGCGATTACGGCTTAAACGCGATGCCAAAGGATAGTAATCACGGTGCCAAAAGATAGCTTTGGCGAGACAGACATAAATAACAAAGATTATCAATCATTTATTAAGGAAGTTGGATAACATGTCGATTCAATTTCGACAAGAATCCGACTTCCATTATTTTTATTATTATAAAACATATGAGTAAAAACCGTTCCACCCTCACCAACAAGCAATACTTGCTGCCCTTCTTACTTGTCACATCCCTCTTTTTCTTATGGGGATTTGCCCGAGCAATACTTGATGTACTCAACAAGCACTTCCAAAACGCCCTTGATATTAGCATCACTCAGTCATCCCTTATTCAAGTGACGACCTATCTGGGCTATTTCATCACAGCTATACCTGCCGGTTGGTTCATCAATAGGCATGGTTATCGTATGGGGGTTGTATTCGGGTTATTGCTCTTTGGTATCGGGGCATTACTTTTTATCCCTGGAGCTGAGGCTGGAACGTTCTACGCATACCTCGGGGCTTTATTCATTATTGGCTGTGGATTGGTATTTCTTGAAACGTCAGCCAATCCCTATGTCACCGAACTGGGTGACCCAAACAGTGGTTCTAGCAGACTTAATTTCTCTCAATCGTTTAATGGGCTTGGGTCACTCTCTGCTACATTCATCATTGGACAATTTCTCTTCGATGGTACTGACAAAGGTGGTAACATTGTAATCCCCTATACAGTATTAGGAATAGTAGTATTAGGCATCGCCATAGTATTCTCTCGTGTCGACCTGCCTGAGATCAAACATCAAGAGACTGAGGAAGACCTAAGTCATGGAACACGTATCATGAAACTATTCAGGCACCACCCTATGTTTGTGTTTGGGCTTTTGGCACTCTTGGCATATGAAGTTGCCGAGATTTCCATTAACAGCTATTTCATCAACTATGTTACAGGCAAAGGTTGGATGACAGACAACACTGCATCAATCGTGCTCACTGGTGCGCTTGCTCTCTTCATGTTGGGCAGATTTGCAGGCAGTTGGATCATGAGGCAAGTTAAGGCAGAACGGATGCTGCTGTGGTGTGCCATTGGTAGCGTAATATGCATAGGTTTGGTGATGCTTAACCTAGGAACCATCTCTATGGTAGCCCTTGTATGCAACTATGCTTGCGAAGCAATCATGTTTCCAACAATATTTTCTCTTGCCCTACGTGGGTTGGGCAACCTAACAAAAAGTGCTTCCTCACTTCTTATGATGACCCCTATTGGTGGTTGTGGATTTTTACTCATGGGACTGATAGCAGACTCTACAGGTATGATGAGTATGCCATACATCATCCCATTCATAGGATTCTTCGTCGTTCTGATGTATGCTTCCGAATTAACTCGTGGTAGAAAAAACCACGTACTGACATTATGATTTTTCGACAATCTAAAATAACTAGATCAAACATAAACGATTAATATTTATCCTACGGGCGATGACCTGTTCAGGCTCGCCATTTGAGAGCAAACATCCTTTCCAAGTATGACTGAAACAAAGGGTGGTGAATTGTGTCTTTGTTATCGGCAAGCTCAGTAACACTACTTTTGCCATAGATGCCCAAGGTACAACTGAGACTTGGACCAACGGACAATCACGATGCCTCATGTTCCATGTGGCTTGCAAACTTGCAATGGGAATGAATGGACCAAGACACCAATATTAATGGCTCCACTAATAAATTGTAACATCCAAATAGCAAAACCTTTATGCAGTTAAGATGGCTTAGCAAGGATTAAACTTTTTAACCCTTGCATAACATTAATAAACTCATTTCGCCTTTGAAGAAAGAAAATAAAGTGTTAATTTTGCAATTGGATAACAGTCCAAGAGTATTCATTTAATATATTTATAATATGGCAATTAGTTATAAAGATTTGGGGCTCGTTAATACAAACGAGATGTTCAAAAGAGCTGTAAGTGGCGGTTATGCTGTTCCAGCATTCAATTTCAACAACCTTGAGCAGCTTCAGGCAATTATCAGCGCTTCTTCAGAGTTGAAGTCGCCGGTGATTCTACAAGTATCCAAGGGTGCTCGCAACTATGCCAACCAGACTTTGCTGCGCTACCTCGCTGAGGGTGCTGTACAGTACGCCAAGGAGTTAGGTTGCAACCATCCTGAGATTGTTCTACACCTTGACCATGGTGACAGTTTCGAGCTCTGCAAGAACTGTGTAGATATGGGCTTCTCATCAGTAATGATTGATGGTTCTTCACTTCCATATGAGGAAAATATCGCACTTACCAAGCAAGTGGTAGAGTATGCTCATCAATTTGGAGTAAGTGTAGAGGCTGAGCTCGGTGTTCTCGCTGGTGTCGAGGATGACGTTGTTGCAGAGGAGTCTCACTATACAAAGCCAGAGGAAGTTATTGACTTCGCAACTCGCACAGGATGCGACTCTCTCGCAATTTCCATTGGTACAAGCCATGGCGCTTATAAATTTACGCCAGAGCAGTGCACCCGTGATCCGAAGACAGGTCGTCTGGTTCCTCCTCCATTGGCATTCGATGTTTTGGAAGAAGTGGAGAAACAACTCCCTGGATTCCCAATCGTACTTCACGGATCTTCATCTGTTCCTGAGAAGTATGTTGACTTAATCAACAAGTATGGTGGCGATCTTCCTAATGCCGTTGGTATTCCTGAAGAGCAACTTCGTAAGGCTGCCAAGAGTGCTGTATGCAAGATCAACATCGACTCTGACTCTCGTTTAGCTTACACTGCAGGTGTTCGCGAGACATTGGCTTTGCATCCTAACTACTTCGATCCTCGTCAGTATGGCAAGGTAGCTCGTGATTACATGATTGAACTCTACAAGGGTAAGATTACAGACGTGCTTGGTAGCGATAACAAACTCGCTCAGCTCGACTAATAACATCATATCTCGGCTCATTCCATTAAAAAAAGGCAATGAGCTTAGATTGGAGAATTATTAAAGGTGAACCAGTCCTCGTGACATGGTTCACCTTTTAGTTTTTAATGATGCCTATTCTCGTTTTTATGTCAAAAAAGTCAGATGACTAATGACCATCTATCAAGTTAGGACAACATCAAATATTTTGATTTTAACTACTTGTGGTAGCATCAATTTAGTTTCGAGAGATCTTTTTCTGCAATAAAGTTTAGATTATTGAGAATTATAGTCTCTTTTGCTTTTTCTGCATTATCAGTTCGGAAAACCAACACGCCCTTTCCATTAAGAAGGAAAGAATAAAGATAGTTGAGTCCGATATTTTCGTTGGCAAAAATTTCCACCACATCGGCAGCACTTCCTGGCTTATCGTCTAAAGCAATGGCAAAGACATCAGAGAGAGCAACAGAAACTCCATGTTCTTTCAACATCTTATAAGCTAAAAGTGGCTCACTGCAGATAATACGACAGATCCCATACTCCACAGTATCAGCAATTGTTGAAGCGATCAGTTGAATCTGTGCCTCTTTCAAGATTCTCAGAACCTTAACCAATGTACCGGCTTTGTTCTCGATGAAAATAGATAATTGATTGATTGTCATGATTCAATATTCCATTAGATGTTAATACTTTTTTCGCAAATCTTTAACTCTGACGCATTTGCCTTCAGACTTTGGCAATGATCCTTTTGGTGAAAGTTTTACCTTGGGAGTCAATAATATTTCGTCTTTCAAGCGACGAGTAATTTCCTTCGTCAGATCATTTAATCTTCCAAAGTCATCAGTGAACATTTGGTCGAGTTCAACCTCAACGGTCATTACATCGTTGTCTTCTGCAGTTTCTAGAGTAATCAAATAATCAGTTCCTAACTCCTTGAACTGCATAATAACTGTTTCTATTTGGATAGGGAATATATTCACTCCCTTCACAATCATCATATCGTCGCTACGTCCCTTCATCCTATCCAAACGTTTATGATGTCTTCCACAAGGACATTCTCCAGATAGGATTCTAGTAAGATCACGAGTGCGATATCGTAATAGAGGCATAGCCTCACGATTGATTGTAGTCAACACCAATTCACCATATTCACCATCTGGAACTGACTCTAGTGTGTTGGGATCTATGATCTCAACAATATAGTAGTCCTCCCAAATATGCATTCCGTTCTGTTCAGGACATTCAAAAGCCACACCAGGTCCGCACATTTCTGACATGCCGAAAGAATTGTATGCTTTCACACCAAGCATCTCTTCTATTCGCTTTCGCTGGTCTTCGCTATGGGGTTCTGCTCCTATGACAAGTGTACGAAGTTTTGTGTCTTTTCTAGGATCAATGCCTTCGGCTTTCATGACATCAAAAATACGCCCTGCATAGCTAGGTATTGCATGCACAACCGTTGTTCCGAAGTCAGTAAAAAACTTTATTTGCCTACGAGTATTTCCCGCGCCCGCAGGAACTGTAAGCATTCCTAGTCGTTCGGCACCATATTGAAAGCCAAGGCCTCCGGTAAACATACCGTATCCGGATGTATTTTGGAAAACATCGTCAGGACGGCACCCTACCATCCATAGGCATCTTGCAACAGCATTTGCCCACTCATCAAGATCTCGTTGTGTATGTAAGATAACCGTTGGATTTCCTGTAGTACCACTTGAAGAATGTAATCTGACACATTTATCAAGAGAAACTGAAGCCATTCCAAAGGGATAGGTATCGCGTAAATCTTGTTTTGTAGTTAAAGGAATTCGCTTCAAGTCATCAAGAGTTTTGATATCTTCCGGTTTTAATCCATTCTCTTCAAACCTTTTCTTATAGAAAGGCGAATCCATGCAATGCTGCACAGTCTTCTTCAACCTGACTAGTTGGAGTTCTTCGATTTCTTTGCGCGAAAGTGTTTCTTTTTCAGGATCGAAATAAGAAGATGTGCTCATGATCATTCGAATTTTCGTTTGTCAATAACTCGATTACTCTTACTTAGACTGCGTTCAAGTGATCCTGACGGCATGAGTTGGACTTTTGCACGAATGCTCAAAACGCTTTTCAGTTGATGAGCCAATAGGTTCTCGAGTTCAGCAAGTTGTCCCATATCGCCTTTGAAATAGTCATTCCTAAGCTCTGCTTGTACCTTTAGTGTATCAAGGTTATCTACTCGGTCGATAATCAAACGGTATTGCGGTTCAAATTCCTTCATACTTAAGATAACACTCTCGATCTGTGATGGGAATACGTTGATACCTCTGATAATTAACATATCGTCACTACGTCCTAAGATACGGCTCATTCTGACAGATGTTCTACCACAAGAGCAAACCGAATGGTCAAGTTTACAAAGGTCGCGTGTACGATATCGAAGCAATGGCATTCCTTCTTTAGTCAGTGTTGTAAACACAAGTTCTCCAGTCGTACCATCTTCGACCGATTCAAGTGTGTCGGGATTGATAACTTCTGGAAAGAAATGGTCTTCATTAATATGTGAACCATTCTTGCATTCACATTCATAGCTGACACTAGGCCCCATAATTTCGCTCAATCCATAGATATTATATCCATTTAGATGTAACCTACTTTCTATTTCTTTTCGCATGTTCTCAGTCCAAGGCTCAGCACCAAATGCACCAACACGTAGTTTGAGGTTTTTGATGTCTATTCCCATCTTTTCCATCGTTTCAGCTAAATGCAATGCGTATGATGGGGTACAAGCGATACCAGTAATTCCCAGATCATTGATCAGTCTTACATGCTTTTCCGTATTTCCAGTCGAAGCAGGCACAACAGAAGCACCGAGATTTTCAACACCATAATGGGCGCCGAGACCGCCAGTAAACAGACCATAGCCGTAAGCCACAGAGAAAGTGTCTTCGCGCGTCACACCAAAAGCAGTAAGACTTCGTGACATACATTCGCTCCACACACCAATATCCTTTCGCGTATAGCCAACGATCGTTGGTTTACCCGTGGTACCTGTAGATGCATGAACTCGTACTATTTCGCTTTGTGGAGCAGCTTGAAGGCCGTAAGGATAATTGTCTCGCAAGTCTTGCTTTGTAGTAAAAGGCAATTTGTTGATATCTTCAATGGTTTCGATATCATCGGGAGTCACATTCATTTCTTGCATCTTGTTGCGGTAGAAAGATACATTGTGATAAACGTATTCAACGATTTTATGCAGGCGTTTCCCTTGTAATGCCTGCATCTGATCACGACTCATTGACTCCTTGGTTGGATTCCAAATCATTTTATGTTGTTGAGATAGTTATTAAATATTATTGATGATCGGCATGAAAAGCACGCATACGTTCTTCCATAGCAGGATATAGTTCTTCTTGCATTCGGCTCACGCAAGCTCGAACGCCTTGTTGTCTGCTACCAGTAGTTGAAAGTGATATACTGCTGACGCCATAATACATCAATTCTTTCAACAATTCACCGCCTGTAAGGTTGCCATATCCAATGGTAAAGAAAAAACCATCACCAACCTGTTGGTTCACATCATGATCATAGACTATGTGGAAACCATTGTCAGTAAAAATCTTCTTCATCTTCGCTGCACGATATTCGTATTCACGCGTATCTTCAACAAAATTGATTTCCCCTTCACACGAAAGCCTCAACATTTCCGCATATCCATATTGAGTTGATGCAGTACATCCACTCGTAATCATGTATAAGATGGATGCAATAAAGGTAGGACCAAAAAGTCCTGAATTTTTATAGCGATCTACAAAGGCTTCAAAATAGCGTTCGTACAATTTATCGCTTACACAAGTTAGAGCAATTCGTTGGCCAGCATAACTAAAAATCTTTGACGCAGAAAGCATCAACATGTAGTTGTCGGTATAACGAGCTACGGTAGGAACATATGGAGGAACATAGGGATGACCGAGGTCTTTGCGATAATCCATACAGAAATACGCTAAGTCTTCTGTAACGATAGCATCATATTTTGTGGCCAATTCTCCAATAATCTTTAATTCCGATTCATCCAAACAAATCCAAGCTGGGTTGTTTGGATTGGAATAAACAATTGCAGCAACGTCTCCTTCTTTCAGTTCTTCTTCGAGTTTTTCGCGCAAGTTCTCACCACGATAAGGATAGATATCAAACTCTTTCCATCGAATTCCAAGAACCCTAAGTTGAGATTTCTGAATAGGGAATCCAGGATCTATAAATAATATTTTATCTTTTCCTTCGATACGTTGAGAACATGCAATGAAAGAGGCAAACGATCCAGCAACTGAACCGGTCGTAGGAACACATGAACGTGGTGAGATGTCTATGTCTATAAAAGCTTTTACGAAGTCCGAGGCAGCTTGCTTAAGTTCAGGTACACCTGCGGCAGCTGGATATTGCGAACCAATACCGCTGTCAAGTGCCTTCTTTTCTGCTTCTACGCCATAATGGTTAATCGGCAGTCCCGGTGAACCTTGGTCCATACGAATAAAAGGAATACCCGTCTTTTTCTCCAAATATTGTGCTACAAGAAGGACCTCGCCTATTGAGGCAATACTCAATTCGGCAACATGCATCTTATCACATGCTTCTTCAACTAATACTTCTTCAAAAATCTTCATATCCGTTACTTCACTGCACTCACACCAAGATCAAACGCTGTAAGATTGTCGTTAACAACTTTCTCGCCTTTTCTAGCAAACACTGTTGTAATGGCCGAACGCAATTGTTCGATGCTAACAATTTCAACATATGGTGCAGCCATACCAAGGAGTACCATATTGGCACCGCGAGGCAGATTGTTATCCTTAGCTATATCATCGATATGTGCCAACTGTACATGTGGCAATGCGGCTAATTCCGCCAACAATTCATTTGGGTCAGGATAGTTTGGAATGTTGACAAAAGGATTGGAAGAGGTGATAATCCAACCGTCTTTATCCAAAAAGCTAAGATATCGCAATGCTTCCATAGGTTCCATAGAAATAATGAGGTCAGCTCCACCCTGTGAAAGCAGATCACTGAATATCGGTTCTGTACTTAAACGCAGGTTACTTTGTACATCTCCACCTCGTTGGCTCATGCCATGGACTTCGGCTTGTTTTAGGTTGATACCGGCTTCAGTTGCGGCTTCGCCGATAATAGTGGCAATCGAGAGGATACCCTGTCCTCCAACGCCCGATAGGATTATATCTTTTTTCATTTCTTCTCTGCTTGTATTCTGCGCAATTTACGACCTAAGGTTTGAACGCATTCACGGCGTGGAATGATAACTGAGACGCCTTTGTAATTGATTTCTTCGCGGATGACTTTTATGATTTCATCCATATTCTTTGGCAAGGGTACCACAACCCGCACATGTTCTGGAGCAACACCTAAACCAATACAAATCTGTTCGAACTTATTTGTACCTGCTGAATCTTGTCCACCGGTCATCGCCGTGGTGAGATTATCAGAAATAACTACTGTGATGTTAGCATTTTCATTAATGGCATCCAACAATCCGGTCATACCAGAATGTGTAAACGTTGAATCACCAATGATGGCAATGGATGGAAATACGCCTGCATCGGCCGCTCCCTTAGCCATGGTAATGGATGCTCCCATATCCACGCAACTAGCCAAAGCCTTGAATGGAGGAAGAGCACCAAGGGTATAACATCCAATATCTCCAAAGATTCGATAGTTTGGATATTCAGCAGCAACGGCATTCAATGCGTCATATACGTCACGATGTCCACAACCTGGACACAATGCGGGTGGTCTTGGAGCCACATTTTGTGCAGCTATAAAGCTGAGCTCAATCTTAATACCCAAAGCAGCAGCAACATTGTCAGGGGTCAATTCGCCGGTTCGGGGCAAACTTCCATCAAGTCTTCCATGTATAGGATAACCCGCACCGACCATTCCTCGTATCTGTTCTTCTACGAAAGGCTGACCATCTTCGATAATGAGCAGCTCTTCACAATGAGCAGCCAAAGTCCTGATTTGTGACTCGGGCAATGGGTATTGGGAAATCTTCAGTACAGCAGCATTTTTAGGAGCATACTCTTTAACGTAGTTATATCCTATTCCGCATGCAATGATACCAAGCTTTTTATCTTCTGTAAGCTCTAACTTATTAAATGGAGACTCTTGTGATTGTTTTAGAATCTCAGACTGTTTTGCAATAAGCTCTACATAGCGTTTTCGAGCAATACCAGGAAGCAAAACCCAATCACGTCCCAAATAGGGATTCAGTGCATTCTGTTCCATCTGCTCATGCTCCTCAACCGCAGCACGAGAGTGTGCCAAACGAGTAACTATGCGCATAACCACAGGAAGTTTGATGGCTTCAGACAATGCATATGCCTGGTTCATCATATCATACACTTCCTGCTGGTTTGAAGGTTCAAAGAGCGGTACCATTGCAAATTTGGCGTAAAAGCGTGTATCTTGTTCGTTTTGTGAGGAGTGCATAGAGGGGTCATCAGCAACTAACACGATTAATCCACCATTAACTCCAGTGATAGCCGAGTTTACAAATGCATCTGCAGCCACATTCATTCCCACGTGCTTCATACATACCAAAGCACGTTTGCCTGCATATGACATGCCTAGAGCAGCTTCCATAGCCGTTTTCTCATTGGTGCACCATTTGCTTCGAATACCCTTTTCCCTTGCAAGCTTGTTATTCTGAATAAACTCTGTGATTTCGGTTGACGGAGTACCTGGATATGCATATACGCCAGAAAGACCGGCGTGGATTGCTCCCAACGCAAGTGCCTCGTCGCCTAACAGTAATCTTTTGTTAGCCATATTATATTTTAATAGTTGTTATCTCTTTATGAAAACATCAAAGAAGTTTCTTCAATTCTTAATGTCAAAAGAATCGGCATCGTTGAGGACAGGAAACTTTTGTCTAAACTGTTCCAATAATTCCATATTCATTTCTACCGAAGTCTCAGTCTCCTGACCTAATGGACAACTTGCCAAAACTTCTCCATAAGGATCGAGAATGACCGATGCACCATTGTATTCACAGTTCGGATCCTTTCCTACACGGTTGACCCCGATGACAAAACATTGATTTTCGATTGCACGAGCAACAAGCAGGGAACTCCATGCCTTGACTCGAGAAACTGGCCAACTGGCAACATAAATGATGGCATCAAAGTCGCCACGATTACGACTCCATACTGGAAAACGAAGGTCATAGCATACTTCTAACATGAATCGAATACCGCGAAATGAAACGATTACACGTCCATCACCAGATGTAAAATGTCTATCTTCTCCACCATAGGTAAATAGATGACGCTTATTATAAATGGTAACATTTCCATCTGGTTCTACAAAATACATTCGGTTGAAGTATTGGTCACCATCCTTAACTGCAATCGATCCAACAATAGCAGCATCAAACTGAGCAGCCTTTTGCTTCATCCATTGTAACGTATCGCTATTAGCACTTTCTGCTATTCCTTCTGGCTGAGTAGCGAAACCGGTAGAAAACATTTCTGGCAATACATAAAGGTCTGATTTGGGTAATCGATCAAACACTTGGTTAGCACGCTTTACGTTCTCTTCTGGCTTTGCCCAAACAATATCCCTCTGCAGAATTGAAACTTTCATTTTTACACTAATATTGACTTTCTAATTGCAAAATTAAACAAAAGACAGGAGAAATAATCACAAATTGAATGAAATTAACGTGGGTTTGACGAATAGTGGATTCAATTAGCATGTGTTTAACATAAAAATGTCATGAACTTCGGACATACTAGATATAAAAGATTTTCCATTGAATTTTCATGGTATCAATAACTAATTGATGGTGGACAAAGTGAAATATTGTATAAATTGTCCGAAATAAAGAATATATTATTAATTTTTTCCTTAAATCATGGAGCTAATAATGTGCACTATTGGATATCATAAAAAAGAATGACTTTTTCCTAACTTTTTAATGACAAAATACGAAGTAACATGGCAAATAAGACTATAGCAATTGTATCCAACAATTCATTATTTCCACAATTATTTGACACGTTACTTTATCGGAAAATTAATGGTGTGAAAATCATTAAGTGTAAATCAATAGAAGACATTGAGAACAAGATCCCAGCAGACTCTTCCAATCTTGTCATAGTGGATTCAGCCGTAAATGGATTACCAAGTCTAGAAGTAATACGAAATCTGCGAATGGAAAGAAAAGTAGTAACTCCCATTTACTTTTTTTCAGATATTCAGACAGAGGCTTATCGTTATAAAGCATACGAAATGGGAATCAATAAAATCATTTACAAGCCATTCGACCCTGATTGTGTGACTGATGAGATTGCACAACTACTCAATGGCAATTAATCAAGAAAGATTCTATGAAAAAAATATATTTGACTTTATTTTGTCTCATTATGGCAAATAGCTTTAGTGTCGTTTTTGCCCAGAATTCTTCTAATGAGAAATATAGGAAGACGATTGAAGAAGCTGAAAAAAGCTTGTCAGCAGAGCCGACAAGAGGTGACTTGATGGTGCTGATTGCAAACAACTACGCATGGCAGAACAAAACTGATTCTGCTTTGACATACATTAAGAAAGCAGAACAAATCTATTATTACAATGATGAACTATTTGATTCCTGGCTAAATATTCTATTGTGGTCACATAGGTATGAAGACTTGCTGAAGACTTGTCAAATAGCGGAACAACATCAATATTTAAACACCGAAAATCTTCTACGGAAAAGATTAATAGCATACAACGAGTTGGAGGAATATGATCAAGGTATTGAACTGTTGAAGGATTCTAAAAGCAAAAACTTTCTGAAGCTAGACGATATTGGTTATATGTACAACAACATGATCATGAAAAGGAATACAAATGTGATTCAGGCATTCTATTCTTTGGATTATTTTGACAATAATGCTCCACAACATTTAGCATATCTGGGCTATTCTTTCAATGTTGGGAAAAACACAATGGCAATTCGTGCAAACTACGCAAATCGATATAAAAAACAAGATTTGCTATTGGAGGCGGATTTTTATCTGAAGATGAACAATAAATCGTACATGTATTTTAATTATGGATATTCTTTTGATGCTACCCTTTTCCCAAGACACCGTGTGGGATACGAATACTACATGTCTTTGAAAAACAAAATGGAGGCTTCGTTTGGAGCTAGATATATGAAATATCTCCGTTCCGAAGTTTTTATCACAACAGCACACCTGGAAAAATACTTAGGACACCATTGGATTGCTTTCAGACCTTTCTATGTGATACAGAGTAGCAAAAATTCATTTACATTGCTGGCAAATTACAAATATTACGGAAAGAATCCTTTAAATTATTGGGGCGTAGAACTTAACTATGGAAACTCTCCCGATGATAATAGATTAATGATGGCGAATGGTATATTCAATAACCTGAAAGCTTATAAGTTAAAGCTTGAGAAGAACTTTATGCTTAACAGCACATCTGATATACATATTGGCATTGGGTACACAAGAGAGGAATATACCACAAGTACATACAGAAATAGATATCTACTAGAGTTAGGATATAGATCCAGACTCAAATGAGAACACTAAAGTTCTATTTGGAATATTGGGGCATAAGACTTTTTAATTTAGCCATTATTGCTCTTATAGGATACGGAAGCTATTGTTATTCTGTTCCCGAATTTTCTATCGGTGGTCATGTCTTTAAAAACATATTCTATTTCGAACATGTTTACTTCACTACCTGGCTCTATTATCTAAACTACTTTGTTTTTATATTTCTTTTTTTTACGGGATTGATCTTCATTTTCACAGTTTATTACGCATTAGATAAAAGAATAAAAGAGAGAATACACAATAAATACATGGAGTTCTATACCACATATTTGCTCAATTTCATCTTCACAAAAGAGTTTTTATCTGAAAAAGAGAAGGTGAGAAGAAAAGAAAGATTTAGGAAATATGTGCGAAATGATTACTCAAAAATGCTAATAATTGACATTCTTCAGCAAATTCATCATCAGACTACAGGGCTATTGGGCCGTGCTACTGAACAACTATTTGCTGAACTTATTCATGTCGACTTTATAAGAAGTTATTTACTTTCGCCCTATTACAAGCATAAGGCAATCGCACTGAATATTATCGCAGAGTTTAAGATACAGGGCTTTGAAAGGTATATTATTCGACTGGCCAGGAGAAAAAGCAAAAAAATGCTCCACACTGATGCCTTAGTTGCGCTAGTAAGACTAGATACATTTGCGAACTTGATTCAACTAATCAATAACAACATATATATATCTTTATGGGAAGTAAATTTGATTATTGATAATATTGAAAAAGACAACATCAGTAATATTCCATACAAAGCTCTGCTTTATTCGAATAATAGAGGGATGCTAATTCTAGGTGTCATTTTGTCGCGATTGCACCATAAGGAAGAATTCAAAGATGATATTAAGAAGTATATAGCATCTGATGATGCAAATGTTAAGGAAGAAGCAATCCTCACTTTTTCAACATTTGCTGAAGACCATACAGACTTTGTGTGTTTGAGGAATACATACAACAATACAACAGAAAGGGGAAAACTCTGTATTATTGAAACCGTCTCGAAGTCGAATGATACAGATTATACAATTGAGTTTCTAGTATGGGTCGCCATTAATGAACCTATCAAATTTAAAACAGAAGCTTTGAGAAATCTTCTTCTTATTGATATGATAAAGGTAGCCTCATTGAAAAAATCCATGGATCCCTTAGTCAGAATGGCTTGTAATGAAGTATTAGATTTGAACATTTAATGTATAGATAGATGAACTTTGAATTTTGGGATGTGTTTTTTAATGATTTTTTCTTCCTCTTTTCGGGGTCACTATTTGTATTATATATGGTGACACTTAGTCTCTCTATCATAGAGGTTAAGAAGCATATTAGAAAAACAAAAGGTTTTGATTACAGATCATTGCTTTCTTTCCCTAAACTGCCTTCAGTATCGATTATTGCCCCTGCCTATAATGAGGAAAAAACAATCGTTGAAAATATAAAATGTTTGCTGTCCCTACAATACATTGACTTTGAAATTATCATCGTGAATGATGGAAGTAAAGACAACACACTAGCAACAATCATACAACATTTTGGTCTAATCAAGGTTGAAAGAGCTTATGAATTGAAGATTCCTTGCGCCAAGATAAGAGGGATTTATCAGTCAAACAATCCTGCTTATCACAATCTCCTTATAGTTGACAAGGAGAATGGCGGAAAAGCTGATGCGCTCAACTCAGGCATCAATGTCTCCCGAAAAGATCTGTTCCTTGCAATCGACGTGGATTGCATCATTGAGCCGGATGCCATCTTAAAGATGGTGAGGCCGTTTATAGATGATCCCACGCATAAGGTCATTGTCTCTGGTGGGGTCGTACGAGTGGCAAACTCATGTGAAGTTGCACATGGAACAATCGTGAAGGTAAATTACCCTAAAAATTTTTGGGTAAGATTTCAGGTCATGGAATATCTTAGGGCATTTACTATTGGACGAATGGCATGGACGAAGTTAAATGGACTCCTCATGGTTTCAGGGGCATTCGGCCTATTCGACCGAGACGTAGTGATTAAGGTAGGAGGTTACGACAAAACAACCGTAGGAGAAGATTTGGAACTTGTTGTAAGAATGCGCAAGTATATGTATGAGGCTGGAGTAAAACACCGTGTGGCCTTTATTCCCGATCCTCTTTGTTGGACTGAAGTTCCAGAGTCATATAAAATTCTATCTAGACAGAGAAACAGATGGACACGTGGCGCTATTGATACTATTAAGAAGCATAGAAGTATGTTTTTTAATCCTAAGTATGGGATTGTAGGCTTAGCCAGCTTTCCTTACTGGGTAATATATGAATGGCTTACCCCCATCATTGAATTGATAGGAATACTCTTCCTTCTTCTTATTGTAGTATTCAATATGTATAACATTAAAGTTATGGCATTAATTATTCTTTTTGTGATTACATTTTCCCTGTTATTTTCAACAATTGCTATCTATATAGAAGTATATACTTATTATAAATATCGCGGAATTAAATATATGCTCCTTGCTTTCCTTTATATATTTCTGGAAATGCTAATATATCAGCCTACTAATTTCTATTTCTCTTTAACGGGTAATTTTGATTATTTTTTCAAAAGGAATAAGAAAGGCTGGGGAACCATGACACGAACTGGATTCGCCGCAAAGAAAACAAATTAAATCAGATATAAAATATATTGAACATGGATGCTTTAAATAATCAATCAATAAATAAAATTCATTGGAACGATTCATTAGTGATAGGAATCCCTGAAGTTGATGAGCAACATAAGATTCTTCTTGACATTTTTAACGAGTTAATCTCTCTGAGTAAAGAAGAAGATTACAGTGATAAGATCCTTGCTGAACTGAATGAGTTAAAAAGATACTCGGTTTATCACTTCCATACCGAAGAAGAGATCATGCACCGGGAGAATTTGCCAAATATTGAATTACAAATCAATCAACATGAATTATTCAAGAAGAGGATAACAAAATTCATGGTAGACAACGAGTACAAAAATCTTGTCCTGCTAAATCAGATCACCACGTTTCTGAGAAAGTGGTTAATTGGTCATATAATTGATGTTGATGCCAAAACTCTAAAGCAATAAAGGCTCATATCTATATAGAAAAGGAAGTACAAGCAAATTTGCACTGATTTATTTGCACTAAAGAGTTTATTTTACTACAACAGGATTAGCTGGGTATGAGAAAGAAAAAAATGAACTCACTAGTGTCTCTTAAAATTATTTAAATTCAAAGTTAAAGTTCTCATGCACAACGTTTTAGCCCAGCGACACCCTGTCCGGGTTTTGAAATGCTTACCTTTGCATCCGATTCAAAATCGGAGCAGA